>ENA-OPDW01001132-OPDW01001132.1-human-gut-metagenome-genome-assembly--contig:-NODE-1132-length-16326-cov-2.368939_pt1 | contig 16326 bp, 11 predicted proteins | sample MGYA00241264_ERZ501508 | MGnify/ENA primary metagenome ERZ501508 (study PRJEB25962, sample SAMEA2042575) | human gut metagenome | biome: human gut; feature: human-associated habitat; material: faeces...
TAAACACCTAGAAGCTGATATGGAAGATGGTGTCCTTGTGATTAGAGAAAAAGACACAAAGAAGGAAGAAAACACTGATAAACAAGCAGATTAAGGCGAATTAGTTTGTGAAAAATAGAGACTGCTATCATATAGCAGTCTTTATTTTTTCTTCCCACCTGGGGGAAATTATTCGCCGTATAAGGCCAAAATCCTCCTATTTGGGGTAAAAAAACATCAATAATTAGTGAAATTAATCCAATTTGAGCAAAATTATTAATAAATAAAGAAAATAAGTATATAATCTATACAAGAATAAAATTTGAGGAATGGAAGTAAGATGAGCAATACAATTGATATCTACTCAACTCCCGAATACAGAAAAGTGGAAGCCGTTGTTCAACTGATGGTTGACGGTCGCTTGACGAGCTATCGTGTCGCAACTGAAACAAACATCAGCAAAATGAGCTTGGCGACTTTGACGAAGGGAACGAGTAAAATCAAAAATATTACCTATCAAACGGCTTTGGCCTTGATTGATTGGTATGATGAGAATCATGAAAAGTATGGCATTACGATTGACTAGTCAGTAGCCCACTTTTCGTGGTTTTTTCTTTTTCATCAAAACTTGCCTCCTCTATGAGACTGGACTCTGATTTTGCTTGAAGAGGATGGGAAAACTTGAAAAGACGGGCGAAATTTGATATAGTATAGCATATATGAAAATTAAAGGAGAAACATATGCAAGGCGGAAGTTTGCTAATTATGCTCGTTCTTATGGTCGGTTTGATGTACTTCATGAGCCGTAGCCAAAAGAAACAGTACCAAAAACGGATGGAAAGTTTGAATAAACTTCAAAAAGGAAATGAAGTCATCACGATTGGTGGCTTGTACGGAACCATCGATGAAGTCGATACAGATCGCAAGACCGTTGTCTTGGATGTTGATGGTGTCTACCTGACCTTTGAATTGGGAGCGATCAAAACAGTTCTTCCTGTATCAGAAGGAATCTCAGCTACTGCGACAGAAGGTGCTAGCTCAGATGCTGATTCAGCCATCGAAGAATAATCATCAAAGAAGAGGCAAGGGCCTCTTTTTTGGTGGGCAAATAGGACGATGTGATGAAGGAAAGTCCTGCTGGTTCAAAAAAGAGGCCAGAGTCCCTATTTTATGGGGATTTATGGTATAATGAAGCGATAAATATTGAAATAGGTAGAAAAACATGTTTCGTTTTAAGAAAAAAGAAAAAATCGAGATACCTTTAGAAGTCCCGAAACACATTGGGATCATTATGGATGGCAATGGTCGCTGGGCGAAAAAGCGGATGCAACCGCGCGTCTTCGGTCATAAGGCGGGGATGGAAGCTCTCCAAGAAGTGACGATTGCAGCAAAAAATATGGGGGTTCAGGTCTTGACTGTCTATGCCTTTTCTACGGAAAACTGGACACGCCCTGAAGATGAGGTCAAGTTCATCATGCACTTGCCGGTCGAGTTTTATGATCGTTTCGTCCCCGAATTGCATCGCAACAATGTCAAGATTCAAATGATCGGTGATACCAAGAAATTGCCAAAAGAAACGCTGGAGGCTTTGGAAAGAGCAGAAGCGATGACCCATTTCAATACAGGTTTGATCCTGAATTTCGCACTCAATTATGGTGGACGTGCTGAGATCACTCAGGCTGTGAAGCAGATCGCCCAAGAAGTCTTGGATGCGAAGTTCAGCCCAGAAGATATCACAGAAGAGATGATCGCAGATTCTCTCTATACCGAGAGTTTGCCACGTGTCCTAAGGGACCCGGATTTGATTATTCGTACCAGCGGAGAGATCCGTTTGAGTAATTTCCTTCCTTGGCAGGCTGCTTATAGTGAGTTGTATTTCACAGATGTGATGTGGCCAGATTTTGGAGAGGAAGCACTACGAAGTGCCATAGTAGAATATAGCCATCGCCATCGGAGATTTGGTGGTGTTTAGGAGAAGATGATGACGAAAGATTTACAAAAACGTGTGATTTTTGGAGGAATTGCCCTGCTCTTTTTCATTCCAACAGTAATGGTTGGAGGGGTGTTCTTTCAGATTGTGATTGGCTTGATCGCCATGCTAGGGGTTCATGAATTGCTCAAAATGAAGGGGCTTGAGACAGCGACCTTTGAAGGAGCGCTAGCCATGTTAGCGGCCTTCGTCCTGACTTTGCCGATCGAGGACTACCTCCCTTACCTTCCAGCAGATGGCAATATGATTGCTTATGGTTTGGTTGTCTTGATTCTCATGGGAACAACTGTTCTTGCTCAGAATTACAATTATGAAGATGTGGTCTATCCCATTGCGTCTAGCTTTTATGTTGGACTTGGTTTCCATTCTTTAGTGGATGCGCGAATCGCTGGTATTGATAAGGTCTTATTGGCCCTCTTTATTGTCTGGGCTACAGACTCAGGTGCTTATCTGGTAGGAAGTCGGTTTGGGAAACACAAGCTCATGCCTGCAGTTTCTCCTAATAAAACGATTGAAGGCAGTCTTGGGGGAATCTTGTCTGCAGTTGCGGTAACTGTGATCTATATGATCGTGGATCGTTCTGTGGCGGGTGGACATGGTTTTCTCGCTATGATCTTCTTTACCATCCTCTTTAGTATTGCAGGTCAGTTTGGCGACCTCGTAGAGAGTGCGATTAAACGCCACTTCGGTGTGAAAGATTCTGGGAAATTTATTCCAGGACATGGTGGTGTTCTAGACCGCTTTGATAGTTTGATTTTTGTCTTTCCCTTGATGCATTTCTTGGGCTTGTTCTAAGACAGAAGAGATAGAAAGGAAACCACGTATAGAACGATGCAGTTTATTGCCTTTATTGTTATTTTTGGAGTGATCGTTCTCGTTCACGAGTTTGGTCATTTCTATTTTGCAAAAAAATCGGGCATCCTGGTGCGAGAATTCTCGATTGGGATGGGTCCCAAGATCTTTGCCCATATTGGTCAAGATGGAACAGCCTATACGATTCGCATTCTACCTTTAGGTGGCTATGTTCGTATGGCTGGCTGGGGTGAGGATACAACTGAGATTAAAACCGGAACGCCTGTTAGCTTGACGCTAAATGAGGCTGGCAAGGTCGTCCGGATCAATCTTTCAGGAAAGAATCTGGATCAGACAGCCCTTCCCATGAATGTTACCCAGTTTGACTTTGAAGACAAACTGGAAATTACGGGTTTGGTTCTCGATGAGACCAAGACTTATAGTGTTGATCATGATGCGACCATCGTTGAGGAAGATGGGACGGAAGTGCGGATTGCGCCGAGAGATGTTCAGTATCAGAATGCCAGCATTTGGGGACGGTTGATCACCAACTTTGCGGGTCCTATGAACAACTTTATCCTCAGTATTGTCGTTTACTCACTTCTAGCTTTTATGCGTGGTGGTGCGATTGACTACTACAGCAACAATGTTCAGGTGGCCCCCGATGGGGCGCTGGCTAAGGTCGGTGTCAAAAGTACTGTTCAGATCCTTCAAGTCAACAACGATACCGTTAGCAACTGGGATGAGCTGACAGATGCTGTCGAAAAAGCAACCAAGGACAGCAAGACGGCTCCTGAATTGACCCTGAAAGTCAAAACAGACGGCCAAGAAAAAGAAGTCAAAGTGAAGCCAACCAAGTCAGGGAATCGTTACTATTTGGGTGTGACAAACGGCCTCAAGACAGGATTTGTGGATAAACTCTTGTCTGGTTTTACAGATACCTGGAATACAGCGACACGGATTTTGGGAGCTTTGAAAGATATCATTTTCCACTTTAGTCTCAATAAACTGGGTGGTCCGGTTGCCATCTACAATGCCAGCTCACAAGCTGCTCAATTAGGGATTCCAGCAGTCTTGTCTCTTATGGCCATGCTCTCTATTAATATTGGGATCTTCAATCTAATCCCGATTCCGGCTTTGGATGGCGGGAAAATCTTGATCAATTTGATCGAGGTCGTCCGGAGAAAGCCACTGAAACAGGAAGTAGAAACCTATATGACGCTTGCAGGTGTAGCTGTAATGGTTATTTTGATGATTGCTGTCACCTGGAATGATATTATGAAATTATTTTTGAAATAGAAAAGGATATTGTCCATGAAACAAAGTAAAATGTTGATTCCAACGCTTCGCGAAATGCCAAGCGATGCGCAGGTCATCAGCCACGCTTTGATGTTGCGTGCGGGTTATGTTCGCCAAGTATCAGCTGGTGTCTATTCTTATCTGCCGTTAGCAAATCGAGTGATTGAAAAAGCAAAAGGCATCATGCGCCAAGAATTCGAAAAAATTGGAGCAGTTGAAATGCTTGCTCCAGCCCTTTTGAGTGCGGATCTCTGGCGTGAATCTGGTCGTTACGAAACTTACGGGGAAGACCTCTATAAGTTGAAAAACCGTGAAGGCTCTGACTTTATCTTAGGTCCGACTCACGAAGAAACCTTTACCGCTATTGTGCGCGACTCAGTAAAATCTTACAAACAATTGCCGTTGAATCTCTACCAAATTCAACCAAAATACCGCGATGAAAAACGCCCACGGAACGGTCTTCTGCGGACCCGTGAGTTCATCATGAAAGACGGTTATAGCTTCCATGCCAACTACGATAGCTTGGATGTCACTTATGATGAATACAAGGCAGCTTATGAGCGGATCTTCACCCGCAGTGGCATCGACTACAAAGCCATCATCGGTGATGGTGGTGCCATGGGCGGAAAAGATAGCCAAGAGTTTATGGCTGTTACACCTGCTCGTACAGACTTGGATCGTTGGGTTGTTTTAGACAAATCAGTGGCTTCCTTTGATGAGATCCCAGCAGAAGTCCAAGAAGAAATCAAAGCAGAATTGCTCAAATGGATGGTCTCTGGTGAAGATACCATTGCCTATTCAAGTGAATCAACCTATGCTGCGAACTTGGAAATGGCTACTAACGAATACAAGCCAAGTAACCGTGTCGTAGCGGAAGAAGAAGTGAAACGCGTGGAAACACCAGGTGTCAAATCGATTGATGAAGTAGCTGCATTCTTGAATGTTCCAGAAGAAGCTACTATCAAGACTTTGGTTTACATCGCAGATGGTGAGCCTGTTGTTGCCCTTCTCGTAGGTAATGATCAGCTCAATGAAGTGAAGTTGAAAAACTACCTCGGCGCAGACTTCTTTGAACCTGCAACCGAAGTGGAAGTGAAAGAATTATTGGGAGCTGATTTTGGCTCTCTCGGTCCAGTTGATCTTCCTGAAAATGTTAAGATTATCGCAGACCGCAAGGTTCAAGACAGCCGCAATGCAGTAGTCGGTGCCAATGAAACAGGCTACCACTTGACTGGCGTCAACCCAGGACGTGACTTTACTGCAGAATACGTCGATATCCGTGAAGTTCGTGAAGGCGAAATCTCACCAGATGGGAAAGGGGTCTTGAACTTTGCACGTGGGATCGAAATCGGTCACATTTTCAAACTCGGCACACGCTACTCCGCTAGCATGGGAGCAGATGTCTTGGACGAAAACGGTCGTGCAGTTCCGATCATCATGGGCTGCTACGGAATCGGTGTCAGCCGTCTTCTTTCAGCTGTTATGGAGCAACATGCACGCCTCTTTGTCAATAAGACTCCAAAAGGGGAATACCGTTACGCTTGGGGAATTAACTTCCCTAAAGAATTGGCGCCATTTGATGTGCATTTGATTCCAGTCAATGTCAAGGATGAAGCAAGCCTTGCTTTGACCGATCGGATCGAAGAAGCTTTGGTGAATAAAGGCTACGAAGTCTTGGTGGATGACCGAAATGAACGCGCTGGTGTCAAATTCAGCGATAGTGATTTGATTGGACTTCCAATCCGCGTAACAGTTGGTAAAAAAGCAGCTGAAGGTATCGTAGAAGTGAAAATCAAAGCAACAGGAGATACCATCGAAGTTCATGCGGACAATCTCCTTGAAACTCTTTCAATCTTGAACAAATAAGAAAAAGCTTTCTGAGCTCTCACCAGTGTGGTGATGAAACTCAGGAAGCTCTTTTTATTTTTCTTCTTTGAGGCCTTGATCTTTGAAATAGGTAAAGAGATCTTGAGGTTTGCCATTGAGGTATTTCTTGAACTCAGCTGTTTCTTCCTCCCCTTGATCCCCGTAGATGGAAGCAAACTCATCTTTCTTGATTTTTGAGAAGTCAGCTTGTAAGACCTTGGCATAGGATTGTTTATCTTTCGAAATTTGAATGCGGAAGCTAAGTCCAGGCTTACCATTTAAGGTTCTATAGATATCGCTATGTTCTAATTCTTCTTGGTAGATTTCCTTTAACTCGGAAAGATCCATGTCTTGCAAATCTGAGGAAATGGGTTCAAAACTAAGGAAAGTAAAAGAGACAATTTCCTCATTCTTGTAGCCAATTTGAATTTTGTTTTGGTGGTGATCGCCGAGGTCACTAACAAAGGTCTTGGTTTGGACTTGCTCCTTTTTGGTTTGAGTGGCCTCTTGCTTGGAAGAAGCGTTAGTAGTCCCTTTGCCTTGTTGGCCTTGGCTACAAGCGGTAAGAGCTAGTAGACAGACAGAGACAAGTAGAAATTTTTTCATATATACTCCTTATAGGTTAATGGTGTTCGATCTTGTATGAAACAAGCTTTGAACAGGTTTCATTATACCATAAAAGTTTTAAAAATGAAAAAATATACAAAAGTCATCGAAATTTGCTTTTAAAAACACCTAAAATCAACAACTTTTATCTATGTGTTGAGTTAATATAAAAGGACAGAGTGTCTTCTTTTCTTCTCAGAAATAATACTAGTTGGAGACTATTAGGGCAAGGAATTCAGGAAATATATTACGATTTTATGACAAAATGTTACACATCTGTAACAAAGTTACAATATTTTATCAGTTACCCCTCTAAACTTGACATTCTGGCAATATTTCATTAAGATATTTTTAAGTAAATAATACAAACAGGGAGCAAAAGGTAAAATATACAGTTATCTGGCATTTTACTAATTCGTACTAAAATGTATTGTTTATGAAAAAAATATAAGGGTATCAGCCCAAAAGGAGAAACACATGGCTCAAATTAAATTAACTCCAGAAGACCTACGTCAATCAGCACAACGCTATTCACAAGGTTCTCAAGAAATCGATCAAATCCTTAACACTTTGACTCATGAACAACAAGTCATCGACGCAAACTGGGATGGATCTGCATTTGATAGCTTTGAAGCACAATTCAACGAATTGTCTCCAAAAATCAAACAATTCGCTCAATTGTTGGAAGACATCAACGGTCAATTGATCAAAGTTGCTGATATCGTTGAACAAACTGACCAAGATATCGCTGCACAAATCCACTAAGATAGTCTTGGAGGTGATCTTACTTCTTGTAGGTAGATCACCCTTTTGTCTTTTGATATATAGAAAATAGGGGTTAGATTCTTAATTCCTAACCCCTATTTTGTATCTATGAATTAGAAAAAGGAAAAGGTATGGAAGTTAAAAATAAAAAATGGTTAAAATACATCGGTCAGAGTGCGGTTGTGCTCCTTTTGATGGGATCTGTAGTGGGTCTTTATACGACGGTTCAAAAGGACCAAAAGCAAAACGAAGCCAAGACCGTTCAAACGACAGAAAACACCAAGCTCAATATTGCGGTTGTCAATGAAGACAAGGCGGTCAAACTGAATGATAAAGAATATAACCTTGGGGCTAGCTATGTAAAGAATATTGAGCGGGATAATTCGCAAAACTGGTCTGTACTCCCTCGTGGAGCTGCTGAGTCAGGGCTTGCAGATGGCAAGTACCAGTTGATGATCGTCATTCCAAGTGACTTCTCAGAGAAGGTCTTGGAAGTGAACGCAGTCAATGCAGAGAAGACAACTGTGACGTATAAGGTCAATGCGGCTGGAAATTCTCAGGTTGAAAACGAGGCCAATAAAGTCGCTAAAGATATCGTTTCAGACTTGAATAGCCAGTTGGTTGATATGTATATGGTCAGTATTCTAAGCAACCTTTATACAGCTCAGAAAAACGTGGAGACAAGTAACAAGATCCAATCGACCAACATTGGTTCTTACCGAAGCAACTTGCTGGATTCGGCTTTAGATTCCAAAAATATCTTCCCGAGTCTCTATAGCTTGTCGACATCATCTGTCGAGTCGAATAATGCCTTGAAGACAGTTCTTGAGTCTTATACCCAGGCTTTTGATCAGTTGACCCAATCTCAGGATCAGTACGGTCAAAACTTCGACACATTGATCAAACAACGCTCTGAGGACAAGATCAGCCATGAAGAGTTCATGAACCAGCTGATGTCTATGAATCAGTCTGTTGTCAGTGAAAAGACCCAAGAGTTGTATAAGAATCTACAACAAAACCAAGAAGCAATTACCAAACAATTGAGTCAACCAACTGAAATAGAAGGAGATGCTTCAGGTACCAAGACTTATGCAGGCTTGACAAAAGATGTGAATGATCGTGTGGCAGACCTCGAAAAAGGGATCAAGGCAGAACGTGACAAATTAGATGAGCACGAAAAGAACATCGAGTCTACTGTAAAAGCGAAGATCCTTGACTACTATGGTCTAAAAGAAGGAGACAAAGTCACTCTTCGTACCTTGCTTGGAAAACCAAAAATCGAAACTATCAGCAAGGCTCGAGATAAAGCGGATGATGACATTCGTCAAGCGATTGAAAAACTTCCGTCTTTAGATCCAGCTAGTCTTAATCTGAATAAATATGGCAACCTCAATTCAGCAATTAATTTTGATAGTACTTTTGCTGGGACGATGGCGAAAGCAAATGGAAATGCTGATGAATTAAAAACTTTGGCTGCAGAAGTAGATGCCAAATCAACTGCAGTTGCCGATGTCCTCAATGCTAAATCTGGAAAACAGAAGGTTAGCATCCAAGTGCCAGCAGGAGTCAAGGTTGATACTTGGACCTATGATGGACATACTTATGCAGGTAGTGGCGAGCAGGAAGTCGAACTGAAAGATGGCAAACAAATTCAAATTCACCTCGCTGAAGATGGGGGAACTATGCCAAGCACGATTGATGTTGAAGTTCTTGTGAATGGAGTTTCTTCAACCAGTGTGACCGTATCTGCAGAAGACTTGAAAACAGCTGTTGCTAACTATGCGTCGAAAGCTAGTGAAATCGCCTTGGATTATCAACGCGCAGGAGCATTGATCGATGCTTACTATCCAAAAGATGACAAGGGAGATCGTCAATCGCTCTATGATCCAATCGAAGATATGGATTTGACAAACGCTTTGGTCGACATCGTGAAGGCTGCTGTTTCAAGTAACATGAAGGACTACCGTAAGAGTATTGAAACGGATGAATCTGGGGATGCAACGAAGAGTGTGAAAGCCCAGTTAGATGGTACCCTTAAACAGTTGCAAGACTTGGGACCACAATTGCAGGCCAATCTTCAAGCGATCGAAAACACCAACAAGGATCTAACCCAAAATATCAACGATCAATTGAAGCAGTATGCAGACCTTCAAAAACGCCTAGAAGAGATCTCAAAAGCGCAAGAAACAGTGACACAGGCTCAAACCAAGACCGATGCAGATTTGTCAGCCCTTGGTTCTGAATACACGTCATTATTGAGCTCGACAGAAGGCGTTAAGAGCTCATCTCGTAGCAATGTAGAAGCTGCTAACTCTACCAATGAAATCTTTAGTCAATTGAACAAAGAATTGGAAAAAGCCCAAGGCAATACAGAGAAATTGTCTAGCAATGCAGAGAGCTTGATGGGTGAATTCGATAAGGAATTGTCTGAAAATGGAAACTTCGTTGAAGCCTTCCGCAAAGTCTTCAACAATGCTTACGAAAATGGTGTGCCAAATGAAGTCTTGCTCGACTTCTTGTCAAATCCAGTTGCAGAGAAATCTTCTTCTGTGAAAGCGACCATCAACGTCTACCGTCCATTTATCTGGATCTTTATGCTAGAAATCTTGAGCCTCTTTACAGCTTATCTCTTTGCGACTCAGCCAATCATCCGTAAGGTGAAAGATCGCTTCAAATTAAAACGCTTGCAAGAATCAGATCTCTTGTCTGTCGGTGTCCTTGTGGGACTTTCTCTCATCCTTGGACTGGTGATCGGAATGATTTCAAGTATTCAACTCTCTGTTGGTCGTGAATATGTACCTTCATGGGTATTCTTAGCGGTTCTAGCAAGTTTTGTCTTGGTACAACTGCAATACCTCCTCTTGAAACACTTCCGTGTGATTGGAATGGGACTGGCCTTCTTCATGTTGATCAGCTATGTCTACCTATCAAGCGCGATCGGAACGACCGCGACCTTGTCAGGCCTTCCAGCACTGGTGAAAAATGTCAACCTCCTTTCTATTTTAGAAGGACAGTTTGCGGGTTACTTTGATGGACAAACAGCCGGTATCGGCGTCTTCTTCGGATTGTTGGTCTTCTTCGGTCTTTTGGCGGTTGCCAATATCTTCATTCCAAAGAAGTTTACTCAAACAAAGGAAATTGAATCAAGCTTATGAAAAAAATGATGTATCTTCTCTTTGTCTTTAGTCTCTTGCCAGTAGTTGTTGTTTCTGCAGATGATTTTATTGATAATCGTCTGCAGGTCAACAACTCACGTCTTGAGACAGAGCAGGAAAAGACACTTGGGGGCCAATTGGATGCGACTGAGTCTCTTTTCAATGAGAAGGATCAGAAAAAATTAGCAGATGAAAAACGCAAGCAAGAGAAACAATTGACCGATTCAGACGGCCAGTTGTTTTCTGCTATAAGGGGAAAGAAAAAAACGGGGCCTGAAGCGGACCTGTTCCAGCCTGAAAATCAAAAATTATCTAAATTTGAGTCCAATGTGGAGGACAATTCGGCCAGTTTGGCGGATTTTATTCCAGCCTTGCAAATGCTGGCTTGGAGTGCTCTTCTCTTTGGGATTGCTGGCTATATTTCCTATCGAATCTATAGAAAAGAGGCCTAAATGGACCAACATATCAATGTCACCTTCCGTATGAATGGGGCAAGCCATGACCTCCGGATCCCAACGCGGATGGAGGTGCGACGCTTGATTCGGGAATTGGATCAGATCTTTGGGTCTGCCATGGAGCCTAGAAGCAAGTATCAGTTGCGCGTGGTAAATAAAGGCATCTTGCTGGATGAAGGCAAGGTGGTACAAGAGTATCCGATCACAAGTGGTGATCTGATCGAAATTGAGGAGTGGTAAGGTGAAAGAAGAACAATTTACACTGGAAGAACAAGTCTTCCGTTTTGAAAAAGAAGAAACGAGCTGGCGACTGGACCTCAAGCGTTCAGAAGTGGATAGCCAGGATTTGCGCAATTTATGGATTTTGGATCTCCATCATCCCCTGTTTTTAGAGCAGAGCATGACGGCCGATCAAGACCAGATTCATCTGACCTATCAGACAGATGCGCTGGGCTTGAGTGCAGAAGAAATCCAGGCATTACCGGTTTCAGACCGTCTGCGTCTAGCTATCAATGTCTTGGATTTGGCGCCAGCATTGGAGCTTCCAGTGACCTTTATGTTGCATCCCGTCAATCTGTTTGTGACCAAGGATGCACAAGTCAAGATTGCTTACCGCGGGGTTCCGGGAATGATGGTGCCACGCAAGTGGGATCAGGTTGAATTCTTGCGTCAGGCCAAGTGCTATGCGGTCACTCTTTTTGGGGACTGGGATTTCATGGAGCTCTATCAAGGCACACTTGAATTAGAAGATCTGCCTGATTTCTTGGTAGAAATCCGTGATGCCGCTAGCTTAGAAGAGATGAAAGCTCTCTTAGAGAAAGCCTACCAAGAACGCAAGGAAGAGGAAGAAAAGACCTTGACCTTGGTTTCAAGTCGTCAACACCGAATCTTTAAGTTGGCAACAGTATGGCTTTCAGCTGTAGTGGCCCTCTTACTCTTGCCTTTGATCTATTTAGTCTTTTTCCAAGCACCCTTTAAAGAAAAGTTGCTTCAAGCGGATACAGCCTATCTCAAAGTAGACTACACCGGTGTGATCGATGAGTTGGAAGGAGTAGCTCCAAGCAGTCTTCCAACGACACAGAAATACGAGTTGGCGACGTCTTACTTGCAAGGCTTGAATTTCTCAGAGGACCAAAAGAAGGTCATCCTCAACAACGTCACGCTCAAATCAGACAGTCTCTATCTCCACTACTGGATCTATATCGGACGTCATGATTTTACCCAAGCGCTGGATACAGCCAAGCGGATCGACGATTCAGACTTGATCATCTATGCCCTTCGTAAAGAAATCAAGGCGACACGTGATAGCGAAAAACTCTCTGGTGAACAGCGCGAGAAGAAACTCTCTGAGCTAGAGGGCGAATACAAGAAATACTGGGATGCCCGCTCTAAACTCTTGGAAGCGGAGACAGATGAAACCAAAGCTTCCACTAGTAGCTCAACAACGGCTTCGTCTACAGAAGGCTCCTCAACAGAAAGCTCGTCTTCCACAACTGCAAGCTCGACTGAGTCTAGCGAACACAAGGAGTAGTCTATGAAAAAACGTATCATACTCTATAAAAAAGGTTTTCGCTATGAGCTAGCGCTAGAAGAGGGGAAAACAGCGACCGTATCGAATCAAGAAACAGCTCAGTTGACCCTGGCTTCGCAAGAAAATCCCCTTCATTTCCAATGGAGTCAAGGTGAAATCTTCTACCAGTATGGTGAAGACAAGGGTGTGCTTGAAAATAGCAAGATCCTTGGGGACGTGGTCTGCTACTTGGCGACAGGAGAAGTCCATACCTATGAACTGTTAGACAAGGAAGAAATCCTCGTAGCAGATGAAAAGGGTGCCGATGTGCGCTTGCACTATCCAGTACGCTTTCTCCTTGTGAAAAAAGAGCAGACTTGGACTTGCCAGCTCTTATCTGGAAAACTCTATCATAACCACAAACTCGTCAGTGAAGCGACTTTTCCACTGGCCTTTGGGGATGAGCTGGCGATTGGGGATGTGACCTTTAAGCTCTATCCAGAAGAATTTGGCGTGGAAGGGGCTGCCGAAGTAAGTCCTTATCTAGTGCCGCGTTTGCATTCACGCTATGACTTCTACAAGGACTATCCAGAGTACCACCGGTCTCCGCGGATTATCTACCGGAGTTCGGAAGACAAGATCTTGATCAATCCTCCGGGAGCGGAGCCTCAAAAGCCATCAGATGAACTCTTGAAGTTGATCATGCCACCCCTCATCATGGTTGGGGTGACCCTCTTGATCACCATTTTCCAACCGCGGGGTCTCTATATCATTGCGACAGTCTCCATGTCTGTGGTCAGTGTGATCTTTTCGGTCCAAGGCTTCTTCAAGAATCGTAAGAAATACAAAGAAGACAAGAAAGAGCGCGTGGAGCTCTACCATCTCTATCTCAAGGACAAGGCCAAGGACTTGGAACAGCTATCTCGGAAGCAACGAGAAGGCATGTTTTACCATTTCCCAGCGATTGCAGACTTGACTAAGATGGTCAAACGCTATGACTCGCGGATCTACGAAAAAACACCGCTTCATTTTGACTTTTTGGCCTATCGTTTGGGCTTGGGCAAGGTTCCAACCAGCTATGAGCTCAAATATGGTCAGGAAGAACGCAGTGGAAAGAAAGATGCCTTGGAAGAAGAAGGCTATGCCCTTTTCCAAGCGCATCAGAAGATCGACAATCTTCCAATTATAGCCAGCCTCAATCGGGGACCGGTCGGCTATGTCGGCCCTCGTCCCATCGTGCTCGAGCAGTTGCAGCTCCTGGTTGCTCAATTGGCTGTCTTTCACTCTTACCATGATCTGACCATTATTCCGATCATTCCAGAAGAGGAAAAAGAAAGCTGGGATTGGATGCGCTGGTTGCCTCATGCAACTCTGCAAGATATGAATGTTCGTAGCTTTGTCTACAATCAGCGGACACGCGATCAGGTCTTGAACAGTCTCAACCAAATCCTCAAGCTCCGCAAGGCGCAAAAAGAGGAAGAAAAAGCCAATGACACCAAGATCTTCCACCCTCACTATGTGGTCCTCATCACCGATGAGACCTTGATTTTGGATCATGTCATCATGGAGTTCTTCCGTGAGGATCCGACAGAGCTAGGCTGCTCCATCATCTATGTGGCAGACGTGCTTTCATCTCTTTCTGAAAATATCCAAACCGTTATCTCCATCAAGGACCGTAACCAAGGGCAATTGCTCTTGCAAGAAGGGGTTCTTCGGGAGCTCGACTTCCGATTGGATCACTTCCCTGAAGGCTATGACAAGGAAGCTATCTCGCGTGGCCTTGCCCCACTGAAACATATCCAACAGCTTAAGAGCTCGATTCCGGACTCGGTGACCTTCCTTGAAATGTACCAGGCGGAGACCTTCGATGACCTCAAGGTCTTGAGTCGTTGGGAGAGCCATGCTCCTTACCAAAGTTTGGCCGTTCCGATCGGGCTGCGCGGTAAGGACGATTTGGTCTACCTCAATCTCCATGAAAAAGCCCATGGACCCCACGGTTTGATCGCAGGGACAACCGGTTCTGGTAAGTCTGAAACCATTCAGTCTTATATCCTGAGCCTTGCCGTCAACTTCCACCCACATGATGTGGCTTTCCTCCTCATCGACTACAAGGGTGGGGGAATGGCCAACCTCTTCAAGGATCTGCCTCACTTGCTGGGGACCATCACCAACTTGGATGGTGCCCAGTCCATGCGGGCCCTAGCCTCTATCAATGCGGAGATCCATCGTCGGGAGCGTCTCTTTGGACAATATGGGGTCAACCATATCAACCAATACCAAAAGAAATTTAAACTGGGTGAAGCGACCGAACCGCTTCCTCACCTCTTCTTGATCAGTGACGAGTTCGCCGAACTCAAGGTCAACCAACCAGACTTCATCAAGGAGTTGGTCTCTATCGCGCGTGTCGGGCGTTCCCTCGGGGTACACTTGATCCTTGCGACGCAAAAACCTTCTGGGGTCGTGGATGACCAGATCTGGTCCAACTCCCGCTTCAAGCTAGCCCTCAAGGTGGCAGACCGTGGCGACTCTATGGAGATGCTGCGGACGGCAGATGCGGCTGAGATCACCCAGACCGGTCGGGCTTATCTCCAAGTGGGGAACAACGAAGTCTATGAACTCTTCCAAACCGCTTGGTCAGGAGCAGACTACCAGCCTGAGAAGGACCAGCTAGGGATCGAAGACCATACCATCTACTTGATCAATGAACTGGGCCAATACGAAGTCCTCAACCAAGACCTCTCCGGTCTAGACATGGCAGAAGAAATCAAGGAAGTGCCGACAGAGCTAGATGTCATCGTGCAAGAAATCAATCACTTGCACCAACAAGAAGGCATCGCAGCTGTGGCCCAACCATGGTTGCCACCGCTCAAAGAGCGGATCACGCTGGATGAGTTGGACAAGGTCGTGCCGATCGAGGCTTGGCAAAAACGGACAGCTCCAAGCGTCCTGATCGGGGTCGCCGATATCCCGCAAGCGCAAAAGCAAGAAGCAGTCGCTATCGATCTGTCAAAAGATGGGAATATCCTCCTTTACGGAAGTCCAGGTACAGGAAAGACCACTTTCCTTCAGACAGCCGCAATGGATCTAGCTCGCAAGCAGAGCCCAGAAAATCTGACCATGTACCTGCTTGATTTCGGAACCAATGGTCTAGCACCCCTGACTCAATTGCCACATGTGGCCGATAGCCTCTTGCTGGATCAGACGGAGAAAATCCAGAAATTTATCCGAATCATCAACCGCGAGTTGGATCGCCGCAAGAAGCTCCTTTCTGAGCATGGAGTCGGCACTATCGCCCTTTACCGTGAAGTGACCGGCAAACAAGAGCCGACCATGGTCATCCTCATGGATAGCTATGAGTCTATGAAGGACGAGCCTTATGAGACAGACCTCTTCAAGCTCTTCATGCGGATCTCCCGTGAAGGTCTCAGCATCGGTGTGCACTTGATCATCACAGCTAGCCGTCAGAACAACCTACGAGCTCAGCTCTATTCAAACTTCAAGCACCAGCTGACCTTGCCACAAAATGATATCTCTGAAGTCCGCGGTATCGTAGGAGCAACCCCACTGGCGTCTACGATGGAAGACATCAAGGGACGCGCGCTCATGAAGCGTGACGAAGTCGATGTCGTCCAGTTCGCCCTACCCGTCGCAGGAGACAATGACATCCAAATCATCAACAACCTCCGTGACCAAGTCCAAAGCCTCAAAGAGATGTGGACAGGTCGCACCCCAGCAGGCATCCCAATGGTGCCAGATGAGTTGACAGAAGCAGCCTTCTACGGACGTGAGGATGTGAAAGAGTCCATGGAAAATCTAGAATTTCCAATTGGACTTGACTTTGAAATGGTCAAAACGGTCAAGATTCCATTTGATCGCTTGAAAAATCTGGTATTTATGGCGGACTCTCCA
>ENA-OPDW01001133-OPDW01001133.1-human-gut-metagenome-genome-assembly--contig:-NODE-1133-length-16319-cov-8.134469_pt1 | contig 16319 bp, 22 predicted proteins | sample MGYA00241264_ERZ501508 | MGnify/ENA primary metagenome ERZ501508 (study PRJEB25962, sample SAMEA2042575) | human gut metagenome | biome: human gut; feature: human-associated habitat; material: faeces...
TCACCCACGCCCATATTAAAATATGGACGTGGTACTCTGCTTAGATTTATAGAAGGAGAATTATGATATGAATACAGAGAAATTAATTAAACAAATAAAGAAACTGGAAGAAAATCTTGATATGCTTGAAACACCTTGTATGATTCAGGATTCCGATACTGTCCTTGCTGACATTATGATGAATGCTAATTATGAAGAAAGTGGTATCTCAAAAGAGTTATTTGACATTTTTGAGAAAACTACAGATAAAAATGCTTTTCTTGAATTATTTCATTTACTGTCTGATACGTCATTTGTAGATTATCTGGAGAAATGTGAAAAAGCTCTTACAAAGACGCTGCGTCAGCCACATCGAAAAGAACAGGAGGAAAGATCATGAATTATCGAATCCTTGCAGAAAACCTCGGCCAACTTTAGTTGTCCGAGGATGAATGCGTCAGGACGAGACCCTATTTTAAATTTTAATCAAGTATAAAGAAAGGAGAAACAGTACGATGCGTACCTGGAGAATGACATTCAATCCCAAAAAACAAAAAGATTCTGTGTTCTGTCAGTATTTCCTGACAAACACCACAGATGCCAGACGTATGTATAATACTGCAAATTTCTATATCCGCAATACGATGACAGGAATTAAAAAGTCGCCAGAGCTGCGGACTCCAAATGAAGTTGAGGTGTTGCATGACGTTTTTACAGGGATTCGAAAAGCAAACAAGGCGAAAGATTTCAAGTATCAGAAAGATCTCAAAAAATACAACCAAGGACTGTCTGAGAAAGAACCGAAAGAGCCAAAGCATTTTCCATATCCCACATCAAAGGAATGGTTTCTGACTTACAATGTACTGGATGCCATCTTTAAATATACGCACAATGAAGTATATTACAGCATGAACAGCCAGCTCAACCAGAATGCCATCCGGAAAGTCACAGCAGCATGGAGAGGATATTTTAAAGCATTGAAAGACTATCGAAAGAATCCTTCAAAGTATAAAGAAAGACCAAACATGCCCGGTTATCTCAGAATTCTCCAGTATGTGGCATGGTTTTCCAATCAGACGGCAAAGTATTCTGTTGAAAAGGATGGGAAAGCATACCTTCGTTTTACCAAAAACAAAGACCTTTTTTGTATTGGAAAAGCTTCCTTGTACACAGGACTCCGATATGTAAAAACGGAGATCAAACCGCAGCATGGATGTTATCTGATTCTTGTGACATTTGATGATGGTGTGGAACTTCCAAAATTTCCAGAGAAACCGAAACGTATCATCGGCATCGATCCCGGAGTTGAGAATCTTGCAGCGGTCGTGAACAACTTTGGCGTTCATCCGTTTCTAATCAAAGGTGGTGCAGTCAAAGCAGCAAATCAGTGGTTCAATAAGAAACGTGGTTCTCTTCTTTCTGCGGTAACCGCAGGATCAGACAGCCGGCATTCGGTCAAGAACAGTCATTCCTTATATGCGTTAAGCCGAAAACGGGATGATCTTTTAAGAGATATCTTTTACAGGGCTGCATGGTATATCTGCCGGTTTGCTGTTAGACATCAGGTCGATGTGATCGTGATCGGTCATAACAAAGACCAGAAACAAGAGATCAACCTTGGAAAGCAGAATAATCAGAACTTTGTTACCATCCCGTTTGCACGGTTCGAACAGATCTTAACAAACACCGCTGCAAAATGTGGGATACCCGTTGTTGTTCAGGAAGAGAGTTATACATCCAAAGCCAGTGTTCTGGATGGAGATGTTATTCCAACCTGTGGCATCGATGATGATCACGCTTATTTTTCTGGAAAGAGGGCAAAACGTGGACTGTATCGATCTGCAGATGGAACTTTCCTTAATGCGGATGTCAATGGTGCAGCCAATGTGATCCGTAAAAAATATCCAGATTCGTTTGCTGGACAGAACTTAAAGTACCTATGTGAAACAACGAACGTTGTGAAATTTACGGATCTGTATCCGGGAGCAAAGAGTACCTGTCAGGAACACTATAATGGGAAACGACATGAATCAAGTCCTGCCAGTAAGGCAAGCCATCGTTACAGAAAAGATACCCGGTTGAAATATCGGATACTGTTTGGAAAGTCAAAATATGTGTATACTTTTGCGAAGAAGTCTGCATAAATGAAAAGTAACTCCCGTAACAGGGAATAGAGGGAAACGTGTATTTCCATCGAGGTGTAACTTGCCTCGTAAAGAAGCCGCGGTCAACTTTAGTTGTCCGTCGGTGTATCACGTATTAACAAAAACAGGAAATCAGAAAATTAAAGAGTTTATTAAGAAATGTGAAGAAAAACGTGAACTAATCTTAGAAAATGGGATTGACACTGCAAATGTGGAGATTGTGAATGAAGGAGATATTAATATTGATCTCTTTACGGTGCATCTACTTTCCAACAATTCTCCATCTAAAGGTGAAAATTTTCAGCATGCTTATCCTGTAACAGATCATTTTACTCAAGATCTTGTTTTAGAATATGAAGTTGATTTCTTTGATTCAGAAAAAGAAGAGTATGCAAATTCAATTCTCAATGTTGTTGAGGAATTTCTTGATGAAAAAGAATGTGAGATTCCATGGCAGCGGAGTGATGAAAACTGTAAAACAAAGAGGCAGGAGTTAATTGAAAGACTTCGTAAGTTCTTATAAAAGAAGAATGATTGACGAGAAAGGGAGCAGAAATGTTCCCTTTTTATTTATCTATCTAATTTTTATTTTAAGGAGGATTTTGACTATGAATAACTTCATGGAACAAAACTTAGAAACTACAGACTTTTTCAATACTTTAGGTGTTGAAAAGCATAAAATGACAATTGATGAATTGTTGTTTTTGCAAAATCTACAGAAAGATCTACAAAAAGCAGAAATTACCTATTTTGGTGATGGTGCAATCGCTACTTATTATGTTCTTGAGGAACAGGTAAGAAAATACATGGATCCATTCTCTGGTCCCAAAGAACATCAACCAGAAGGCTTTGAATTTCGTATTCAAGGCTCAAAGAAAGACAGAATCATTGATGATTTCGGTGAACTGTACAGATATCTGGACCAAGAAATTCGAAACAGCGAATATGCTGATCGATGCAGAGGGCTTTTCCTTCGTATTGGAGATTGCCCATATTTAGACAAAATTACAATGATTGATCAGTATGATCATCGTATTAATTTTGCTCAAATGTTATCATGGTATGAAATTATCGCAAAGGAGAAGTTCGACTTTGAGGCATTCTATTGTAGCAATTCTTTTTTACGCAAGGAGATCTTTTTGACAAGAAAAGATGCCAAGAATTATGTATTAACGAATTTCCCATCTAAGGAAAATTGCATACAGATTAAAAAGGTTGAAAGACCTGTCAATAGCAGAATGGTAAAATTATTTAATATTTTATCATCTGTTGATTTTACAGCATTAGCATCTTTACATTAATATGTATTGATGTTTAGAATGATCTGATATTTGTAATAAATTACGAGTATCTCATTTTCTTTAAAATAACGGTGAAGTTTCTAGAGCTTCACCGTTATTTTTTTTGCAAAAATTTATAGTAAAAATAAAATTATTATAATACTAGGAGCAAGGAGAAAATTATGTTATAATAAAAATGTATTTTTATTAGACTCCAAAATTCCAGAGGTGGAATAGGACTTTTTTTAGATATACAAAAACAGAAAATTAACAACCAACATAGGCACAAATTAAAACAGACGTTATGTCTGCTTTTTTTGTGCCCTTTTTTATTTAAGGAAGGAGAAAAATTATCAAAAAAGAAATGAAACAGTAGTAGTGGGCGGAGAAATCGATATCCCCTACGGATATGAGGTCAAATACAGTCGGTATTTCCGACATGTCGGACTCCGTAAAATTACCGACCGTGGATTGAAATAATTATATCTGAAACAAAAAGAACATTATAACGCATATATACAGACGGTTTTATCGTCTGTTTTTTTATGCCTATTTTGCAGAAGGGAGAATTTATATCATGCAAAACAAAAACACAAAAGAAACAAAGAAAATCGATTTACATCCAAAAAAGTGTAATATCTGCGGAGGATTGGTTATCTACACAAACAACAACCTTATTTACGGGAAATCGTATGGAAGCGGGAAATGTTATTTGTGTACGCAGTGTGGAAGTTACGTTGGAACACATGAGCCAAGACCAACTGAAGCACTAGGATTGTTAGCAGACAGTCAGATGAGAACATTAAAAAAGAAATGCCATAATATTTTCGACGAATTCTGGAATTGTGGTTCCAATGGAAAACAAAGAAGATATCTGAGAAATATGGCATATAAGAGACTAGCTACAATGATGAGGATTCCATTGGAAGAATGTCATTTTGGATACTTTGATTTGTTACAGTTAAAAAAAGCTTATAACTGCTGCCAGGTATTAAAGAAAAGATCAGAGACTTATACATGGGAACATACAGATGTCACGAAAAAGTGGCTAGAAGCAAAAGCTGCCGGAGACAAAGAAATTCACGATCATATTGGTAGTGTAAGAATTGGAACTCTTTGCTTTGATCTGATCGAAAGAAAAGGAAAAAGAGATAAAAATTATCTCTATGCAGATCTTTATGTTGGCGGAATTGATACAGGATATGGTTATGGAAAAGACGATTATCCATATACCTATGTTGATTGGATTTCCAGACAGTGGACTGTTGATAAATTGCCGAAAGATTACAGATCATTCAAAAAGGAAATTGAGGAAAAATTAACCATGTTAATTAAACATGCAAGATCAATTACATTAAAACGAAAACAGTATTCTTTACAGGAAAAAATTTTAGATGATGTGAAGATATGGTAGTTAGTCATGAACACCGAGCGACTTCGTCGGTCTGGGGCTTGGATGGGCTTACGCCCTGAAAAGCTTTAAGACGGAAGCTGCAAAGAGTTTATGAGCAGAGCAGTGACATACCGATCGCCTTCAGGTGATTCCAAGCCTGAAGCTCCGGCTATAGGTGTGCCTATGCTATGGAAACACAACAGGATGGAGGAAAGATCCAAAGTCCTGACTTACCGTAAAGGAGTAACTTATGAACTACGTTTATGTATTAGATAAGAAAGGGAAGCCATTAATGCCGACTACCCGTTACGGGAAAGTCCGCCGGATGCTAAAGTCTGGACAGGCAAAACCGGTTCAGAACCTTCCATTTACAATCCAATTAACTTATATACCAAAAACAACGGTCTGTCAGCCAGTGATTGTCGGATTTGATCCAGGGCGGACTAATATCGGCATTTCTGCTGTCCGAGAAGATGGAACCTGTCTCAATCTTACACATTGTGAGACACGGAACAGAGAAATTCCAAAGCTGATGCAGAAGCGGAAAGAACACCGGCAGACATCCAGAAGAGGAGAACGTCTTGTCCGGAAGAGACTGGCAAAACGTCATGGGACAGTAAGTTCAAAACCACTGGAACGGATACTCCCAGGTTGTGAAAAGCCGCTTAAAGTCAAAGACATCATTAACACAGAGAGTCGTTTTAACAACCGTCTGCGTTCGGAAGGATGGCTGACACCAACGGCGACACAACTGTTACGAACCCATGTGAACTTATTAAAACGCATGTGTCAGATACTTCCTGCCACGGATGTTGTTATGGAAGTTAACCGGTTTGCTTTTATGCAGCTGGATCAACCAAATGTAAAAAAGTGTGGGATTGATTTTCAGCATGGTCCGCTGTTCGGGACAGACGGGATAAAAGAGGCTGTCTCTATCCAGCAGGATGGACGCTGCCTCCTTTGTGAAAAACGGACTATTGAACATTACCATCACATCGTACCAAGAGCATACCGTGGAAGTGATACTGCCGAAAACATCGCAGGACTTTGTGCCGGCTGCCACAAATTAGTACATACTTCACGGGAAGCCTCGAATAAACTAAAGCACAAGAAGGATGGGATCAACAAGAAATACGGCGGAATTTCTGTCTTAAATCAGGTAATTCCATTTCTGTTTATGGAGTTTGAGCAGATGTTCCCAGGACATACTTATGCAACAAATGGATGGAATACAAAACAGTTCCGTGAAAAATACAGGCTTGCAAAAGATCATAGTGTAGATGCTTATTGTATCGCTGCAAGTATTCTGCCAGAACCCAAAGTGGAGCTTCCAGAAGATACGCATGAGATTGTCCAGTACCGCAGGCATGACCGTGCCCGTATCAAACGGCAGACGGAACGGACATATTGCCTTGGAAAGAAGGGGGTCTGTAAGAATCGACATAAGCGTTTCGAACAGAAAACGGATTCTCTGGAAGAGTATGTAGAGAAATACCCGAATTTTTTATCCAATCTAACTGTAAAGAAATCGCAGCGTTCTTATAACGACTTAAAGAGAGTTCTTCCAGGGGCAGTGATACTTTATCAGGGAAAACGATATATACTAAGTGGGCGATCTTCTGGTGGGAAACAGTACCGTATGCTCGGATATGGAAATCAAAATTTTACTGCATCGAAGTGTACGATTGTACAACAGAACACTGGACTTGTGTATGTAAGTTAGTTTATACATTAGTGGTGCTTGTATCCCACGGGCGACTTCGTCGGCCGGGGTTTTACGCACCAATTTAATAATATTACAAAAGGAGAAAATTAAAATGGTAAATTTGATGCTAAATTTATTTGTTAATCATATTGTTGAAAATTATCCGGCAATTGATTATATTGCAATCAAAACAAAGAAAGGAGAAGAAATTTCTCTTAACTGGGAAGAAAGCGAATATTCTTGGAATGATGATCAATCAGGCTCAGGAAGATCATTAAAAAAACAAATGCCGAAAGATATTCATGCAGAGTTAAGGAATGTCTATTTTGATGCAGAGGAAGAAGGACATACAATTTCTGATTCTGTAAAGAGAGAGTCCTTAAAAGGTGCAGAAATTGAAGAAATTCAAATATTTATTGAAAATTTTTCTGGCAGAAAAGAAGATGTGGGATTTTGGTTACAACAGATGGTATTTCATTTTTCAGATACAGATGAATATTATCATTTACCAATCACTCATGATTACAAACTGATTTTAGAATAATATTAAAAGGAGATTAAATAATGAAGAAAGAAAAAAGACAAAAAATGTGCTTAGAGATCATTGATCAATTTGAGCAGCTTTTGAAAAAAAAGGATATTTCTATTCCATGTGAGGATTCCGCAGAAGAAAAAGAAAGACATGACGGCGGTAATAATGCAAGAATTTACGGTGCTGAATACTGGCGTTTAGAAGATGGAATTCATAAGATTTTGGAACAGGAAGATTCTGATAACACAAAATAAGAAAGAAGGGTATTTATGAATATCAAAAACAGTAATATTTTACGTTCCTGGAATATGGAACGGATCGAATATCAGAGAAGATATTCTAAATTACATAAGGATAGTGTCAAAAATCCAGAGGATCGATATATTTTAGGGCAGATTCATGAACTGAAATATATCTTAGTTTCATTTTTTGGACTTACAGAAGATGAATTAGAAGAAATACAGAAGGATGGATTTGCTGTTAGAGATATTGAGCATCCAGACAAACTAATATAAGTCGATATTTCATCATTAGTTAAGTTTAATGGACATAAGGAGAAGAGTGCATGGTATGATCACACATATCATGCACTTAAAATTATTATGATTAAATATTATAGAAACAATTTTATTAAATCAAACAGAGAAAGGAGTAATACCTTATCCTAGTGAAACTAGGTTGGGCGATGGAGAAAAGAGATATTCGCCCGGAAAATTGAAGATCGTGGCTATAAGTTTGAATTAGACTATAATTCATTCGCATAATAGCAATCCATATGTTGCCATTCACCGGATTCGGTTAGTGGCTGGTATGAATCTTATATACAAAGAATATATTAAATTTTTAAGAGACGTAACAGGGAAAGAATTAGCAGACATAAAAGAAGGTTATTTTTGGCTTGATAAACAGATTATTAAGGGATTCGATAAGTATGGGAATATCCATAAATTTTACAGAGTCGTTATTTCTAATGATCTGTCAACCGTTGAGCTGAGAAAACTGAAAGATTATGACAATGTAGAAGATGTGGATTTGGCAAGCTGGCAGGATTTAATTGAAATGAAGAAAGAGCATTTGAAACAAATTGAGTCAGAAGCAATAATTCTTATCAAAGAAAAAATGAAGGAATATCAAGAATATACATCAATCATTCCCGTATCAATGGGAAAAGATTCGATGTTGACATGTTATCTGGTTAGAAGTCTGTATCCAGATACTAAAGCAGTATTTAACAATACGACTCTTGATTGTAAGGATACATATCGTATGGCGAAAAGATTTTCTAACTGTGAAATCATGAATCCAAGAAAAGGATTCTATGAATATGTGGAATCTCATCATATGATACCAAACAGAAGATCTCGTTTTTGCTGCCGAATATTTAAAACTGGTGTTATGGTATCGAAACTCAATCATAATCATCCATATCTGCTATGGATGGGTATGAGAAATGACGAATCATTAACACGTAAAGCATATGAAGATGTTTGGGTTAATAAAGCAGAATGGGGAAATGATACATGTTGGAAAGGAATACTTCCTATTAGAAAATGGACAGAACTGGATGTATGGTTATATACAGTCTGGAAAAAGATTCCCGTAAATCTTAAATATAAAAAAGGATATTCCAGAGTAGGATGCCATTGTGCTTGTCCTTATTATTCTAAATCCACATGGACTCTGGATAAATACTGGTATCCAAATGGATATCAGCGATGGAGAGAAATTCTAAAAAAAGATTTTATTGAGAATAAGAAATGGCTTGTTATGAATTGTACATCAGATGAATATCTTACACAAGCTTGGAACGGCGGTACATTTAGAAACGTACCTACAGAACAGGTGATTGATGAATTTGCAATGTACACAGGAATTCATAAAGAAGTAGCTGTACAGTATTTTAACAAGACATGCTGCAGGTGTGGAAAAACAAGGATAAAGCAAAGAGATGTATTAAGCATGAATTTAAAATTGCATGGAAGAAATGTAAATAAATTTTATTGTAAAAAGTGCTTAATGGAGCAATATCATTGGACCTCTGAAAACTGGAATCAACAGGTAAATGCATTTAAAAAACAAGGATGTGATTTATTCTAAAAGCAGATAAAAAGTATTCACAATAATAGATCCTTATGCTATAATATATTTGTAGTTTTTATTAGATTCCTAAGCACCATGGGTGTAGTAGGACTTTTTTTATAGATGTATTAATAAAATAGAATATTAACCAATATTGGCACAAATTAAAACAGGCAGTAAGTCTGTATTTTTTTGTGCCTTTTTATTTTACTAGAAGGGAGAAATGCTTATGGAAATGAGTGTATATTCGCATAAAGCAAATGATCGCTTTAGAAGAGATAAAATTTCGATTTTGGAACAGCTTGGGATTTGCATAAGCAAAGAAAAAGAAGCTGAAATTTATAATAAGGTTTCCGAAGAAGAAATTGATGCGTATGCGAGAATGTTATTAAAAGAAAATTTATAAATATTGATTGAGATTTATGAGAAAGAGGTGTTATTAATTAATCAATCAAAGAAAGGAGGCTTATTATGAAGAATAAGCACACTATGTTACCAAAAAAGGTAAAGGAGGTTATCGTTATGTTAGGAATAACAATAACGTATTTAGCAATATGTTTTGTTCTTGACATATTGCATAAACCATATGTGTTTCAACACTATGGTGTTAATCCTTTAACCGTTGCATATTACACATTTTGTGTAATTTTGCAGGTTGTTGCATTGATTGGGTTTTTAACAGATGTTAAAGACTCATTTGATTGCAATAACAGGTAATATGTTTCGTAATCTATTTCAGTTTTATACTGAAATGGATTACGTTTTATCCTATTTTTTGAGAAGATTAACGGAAAAAAGAAGTTTATTGATTGAGATTTATGAGAAAGGGGTGTTATTAATCAATCAAAGAAAGGAGGCTTATCATGAAGAATAAGCACATTATGTTACCAAAAAAGGTAAAGGTGATGATCAAATTGCTACTATTTGTAGCGTTTGGTTTGTTAGTGAATTACGGTATGTATTCACTACGAACTCAATTCCTGTCATGGGAATATGATATCTTTCCTTTCCTACGTATAGTAGATACCGGTTTATGGTATTTTACTGTAGTGGGAGCTTTTATTATATTTCTAGTTGGAACTAGAGATATCATAAAAGCTAAGTAACATATTTCAATTATAGCCTGTCTTGGTCAAAACCAGGATGGGCTATAATATTATTTTTACATTTATTAAATTGTATTTACCAGGAAGGAAGAAAAATAAAATGAATGAAGATTTATTAGTAATCAAAAAAAATGAAGTGCCAGCAATTCAGTTTAATAAAGAAGAGCTGATCGAACGTGTTGATGAGATCTTGGAACAACACAAAGGAATCATTTATACCATAGAGGATATCCCAGAGGCTAAAAAAGTTGTGGCTGATCTAAGAAAACAGAAAAAATATCTGAATTCTGAAAGAATCAGTGCATGTAAACCGTATGAAGCAATTGTAAAACAAACAAAAACAGATATGGATGATGTGTTGGCCAGATATGATACTGTAATTCAAGAGATTGATACACAGATCAAAGAATCTGAAAACGTCTGGAAAAAAGAAAGAGAAGATTATATCAGAGAAACATATGAAGATGTTTTCCTTCATGAGATACCTGAAAAATATCTTGTATGTCCGATTATTAAGAATCTAAAGATTGATTCTAAATGGATGCTAAAAAGTACATCCAAGAAAAAGATTAAGGATCAAATGATCGAAAAAAGAGATAAAATTTTATCAGATATTAATACATTAAAATGTGTTGCAGAAGAAGAATTTTTATCCGATGTTGAGCAGGAATATTTTAAAGAACTTGATCTCAACAAGGCAATCAAAAAAAATCAGAGTCTTAGAGAAGCAAAGCAGAAAGTTTTAGAAGCAGAAAAAAAGAGAAAAGAAGAGGAATTAAGACGAAAAGAACAGGAAATGAAAGAGCAGCAGGAAACACAAGCTGTAGAGCCATTTGAGTTCGATTTCGATCCTATTCCAGTTCCAGAACCAATTTCAAGAAAAGTCAGTAGCAGTTCTACACCAATTCAAAAGAACAGAAAATCATCCATTAACAATTCATCCGTTCAGAATTATCCGTATTCGTTGAATCGTGAAATCCACAAACCTGTCATGAAAACATTAAATATTAAGATCAGGGGAGAAGAATCAGTTATCAGAGATATCATGAAATATATCTATGATAAAAAAGATATTGAGATTTTACAATAACGGCTTTGATTGGGATGGATATAACAATATTAGAAAGAGAAGGAGTTTAGTATATGACAATTTATGATTATAGCGATTTACTCAAAATGATAGCGAATATCAATACAGATAAAATTATCGCAAAAAATGAAAGAACAATGAACAATAAAAACAGATTAGCCAAAATGGAAAACAAATTATTAACATGTGGAATTCTAAATGATTGGTATGATTTAAAGAAAAGCTGCAAAAGACTTAATGTAAGACTTGCACCGTATGGTAATTGGGACGAAGAAACTCAAGGTCCGCTTATGAAAGATCAAAATGGAAAGTATTTTATGAATAATGGAACTTTTTCTATATGTATGAGTTCAGGTTCCCACTGGAGTGATCATTTTGGATTTTCATATTATGATAAAGAATTCGAATGGAATATCTGGCATTCAACAGATTATGTTCTGTTCAGTAAGTTTTCAAATGAAGATTCAGAAATTGAGACAAAAATAAAATTAATTCAATTATTTTTATCCCATTATGAAGAATACAGATCTGTGCAGTTAGATAGAATCAACAAAAAAATGTCTAAAATTTCAAAAGAAACAAAAGAAATTAAAGATGAACAGGCAGCAATGTCAGATTTTTAATCAGAGGTGAAGAACATGATTAATGTAGAAATTTTAAAGAAAGAATTATTAAAGCAGGATTCCGTAGAGTCCTGCTTTAATGATGAATACAGGGAAATGATGGCATGTATCGCAGGAGCTGTTGACTGTTCGATTGAAAAAATCGAACGATTTTTAACAGATTATGGGCGGTTAACTAGAATTAATCAAATAACTTATGTTTCAAAAGAACATGAGACAAAAGAAGAATTTTACAAAATGCCACACAAGAAAAGAAAGGGAAGATTATTATGATACAAATTATATTTGATGAAGAAAAAGACCGAAGAGAAGGGTATATTGATTGCTGCCATATTATCATAGATGATCATGGAATCAAACAGCAGAAGGTAATTCGTACAGAAACCTTATATGAATTATTAGAAAAAACAAAAGAACATAAAAAGAAAGAACTTTTTCTTGGAAGAGTGCCACGAGGATATCTTGCAACAAAACAGAAAATTGAGGATTTTCCCAAAATCCAAAGTAAAACTGCCATTTTTTTAGAAGAAGATGTCCGGAGAATCATATATGAAAACAGCGTTTATGAGATTCCGATTCCTAATCTTATGATGATCCATTCAGTAACAACAAACGGATGTGTATCAACAGATTTGTTTTGTCTGGAAAAAGATATGGACCAGAAAACGGCAGCAAAATTACTAGAGGAAGATCGTATGCCAAACTTATATCAATGGCCGTTTGCAAATGTCAGTGGTGCAGGAGGAGTTTGTTATGGATCAAACAATATCCGAAAGATTGAAAGATTAAGTGATCTGGATATTCTTCCGATTCTGTTTTTTGATAGCCCAATGAATTCTGATTATTATACCCCACATAGAACAACACTTGGAAAGGCAACGATAAGAGAATTATTAGATACCTTAAATGGGAAAAAAGAATTTCCCTATGAGATATTACAGGAATATAACCCACTTACTTACAAAAGAAGTATATTTTAGAAAGGAAATTTATTATGATGAATAATGATGTAAACGGACAGATGAATCTTTTAGACCTTCTTGGAATTGAAAAAGAACCAGAGCAGAAACCAGAGAAAGAAACGGAAACAAAGAATGCCAAAGAAACAAAAAAAACTGAAAATGTTTCAAATACTTCTAAAGTATCCGAAAAGAAAACAGAAACAAAAAAATATAAATGCCCTATCGTAGTTTATGGTGGTCCTTACAGTTATACAATCAACGAGGAAAACAAGGAGATGTCATCAACAGAGGTTAAAAAACATGTAATTAAGACATTTCCAGAACTAAAAGGGATTGTTACTGTCAAAATGCAAGAAGATAATAGCTGCATTTTGCAGGTAGAATACAAAGAAACAAAGTTACCCGAGATCAAAGATCAGGGAATCTTTACTGTTAAACTTGGAAAAGAGTATGTGATCAGTAATGAAGGAGTGGAAGAAGCTGTCATAGCATGGAATAAGAAATTTCCTCAGTATGTCGGATGTAATTACCATTACGTTAATAATAATGATCATGTTTTGATTCCATTTTACAAATTTGATTCCAAACAGGTGCTGCGTGCTTATAAGCTACCAGTTCTGATCGGATTTCCTGAAATGATGGAACAGATAAAACCAGATAAAGATCAGGAAGATCAGACAATCAGCGGTGCTGAGATCATGGAACGATACAGCAAGACTCATCCGGAATTTAAAGATTGTACATTCAAGTACATTGAACATACAAACACGATTATTCCTTTAAAGGAGAAAGCTGTTTATGTTCCTGATATCTGCATGATTCAGTTGCCGATCACAGTAGCAACAGGTGGATACCACATTCAGTTTTCAGCAGATGATTTTCACGGAAACGATATTGTAACAATGGAAGACATCAGAAAAGCTTTAGAAGCTACATATCCAGAATACAGTAAGGAACGCACGAGCATGACTTATGATAAACGTCATTTTATTATAGCAATGTTAAAAAGCAGTACAAAAGGTGCAACAATTGTATCAAGTCGGGAAGGTTTTCACAGAGAAGTTAACGAAAATGGAGTTACGGAATACCGGCCATATGGGAAATTTGTTCTTACAGGAAAAAATCAGCTGGATTTTTCTTTAAATTCTGATCAGTTAAAGATCCCAAAAAAACTTTTATCTGATATTATTGATAGATTCCGCATGGATATTCACAGAGAATGTGCTTTGCAGTTATTTATGACAAAAGATGAAAAAGGATATTGGTTATACGAGCCAAGACAGACAGCAACATCTTGCGATGTAACTTTTGAACGAAACAACGTTATGGAAGATGAATATGTTCTTGTTATGGACATTCATAGTCACGGGAAATTACCAACTTTCTTTTCAGCCACGGATAATCGTGACGAAAAAGGAATTCGTCTTTACATGGTCATTGGTAACTTTTCAGAAAAAAATCCACGTTCTTATAATATCATGCTTCGAGCTGGTATGAATGGAGTTTTTCAGGAGCTTTCTGTAGAAGATATTTTTGTATAACTGACAATTTACATATTTAAGAAAGGAGAAACTGTCCGGTCATTGATCGGACAGTTATTTTATATTATGAGAGAAGAAACAAAACAGAAAATTTTTATTATTGGATGCGGTGGTACAGGTTCCAACTACATTAAAGAATTAGCGAGATATTTAGCTACAAACAGAAATTATATGATAAATGCAGATGTGATTTTAATTGATGGAGATACGGTAGAAGAGAAAAATCTTGAACGACAGTCTTTTACTCCGGAAGACCTACTGATGAACAAAGCGGAAGCAATGGCATTAGCAGTCAGCGATATGTATAATCTAACATTTTCTTATGTGCCAGAATATATAGCATCTAAGGAACATATGTTACATATTATGAGAAATACCTATGAAAGAGAATCTTATGAGGAGGAAGAAACTTTCGTTCCAATCATCATCGGTTGCGTCGATAATCATAATTGCAGAAAAATTTTACATGAAATTTTTGAAGAATATACGGACATCATTTATATTGATGCTGCGAATGAATTTAGTACTGGAGAAGTTGTTGTCGGGATTAAAAATAATCAGGCAGTTATTGCACCGGATCGTGCTTTTTATTTTCCGGAAGTTTTAGAGGACAGTAAAAGTGTATTAGAAATGTCATGTACAGAATTGAATAATGTCAAACCACAGCATTTAGTCACAAATCTGTTCGCTGCAAATATCTGTTTAATACAGACGATTAAAATTTTAAGCGGAGATTGGACCTGTGGAGGAATTTATTCATTTGATGCATTTGGGTGTTCCTGTACAAGAACTGATCCAAATCTAATCAAACAACAACAGAAAGGAAAATTAAAATGAGATTTTTTAACGAATTGGTAAATTATGACTTAAAAAGTAATATTACCTTAAAAACAAGATTATATCAGAAATACATTTTAGAGATTGAATCTTATTTAGGAATTTCACAATATCATCAAAATTTATTTTACAATTCGAATGAAGAAGATACTTTTTATAATGATATGCAAAGGTATATCGTATACCAGGATCTTCTTTTATTAAATGATATTTTAGATAAAAATCAGATGGAACATGTTTTTTTTGCAGTTTATGATGATGACGATAATAATGGTGAATTTGAATCTTTAAAACGCAAATTTTATCAGCAATTAAAAGGAAAATTTCCAGAATTTCAAAAAGAACAAACATTTGATATGAAAATCATAAAAGGTCCTTCTATAGAAGAACTGATTTCTAAGGCTTATATTGGTTTAGGAAGTGCTTCTTTTATAAGAGTAGATGAAGGAAGTTTTTTTCCATCCATGTTTCTATTGATCCGTGAAAATGATGATATCTTATATAAACTTCGTTTTTTACAAAAGATTCAATACCCATTGGATCAAAAAAGAGTTTATCGTATGCTAGATGGAAAGTTTTTCATGGATGTTTTTGGAAGATCTGATCTTCACATCAATGATGCAGTGTATCATTGATGTGTACTTTCCATTGATTCCAGAGCAAATCTTTGGAAGTGGATCACACTGACAAAAGAACATGAATATATTGATCAATGCTATATGGATGCATTGTCTGGAAATGGTTTTAGGAGGTAAAAATCGTGAACAATCAGATTTATGAAATGGTTGATTTATATTTTGGAGAGAACTTTGTATTATACAATGATGCATCTTTCCTTTTAGATGATCATCAGTTCAATTTTTTTGCATTATTTATTCGATACATTGAAGCACTTGGGAAAAGTTTAGGTTTAAATGTAGATCAGACTCAGAGATTGTTGCAACGTATCAACCAGAAAAATATGCAATATACGAATGATGATCTGGATTTTACAGTGAATTACCCCTCCCATGCGGTACAGTAGTTCCTATGGAAGTGGCTTCTAACA
>ENA-OPDW01001160-OPDW01001160.1-human-gut-metagenome-genome-assembly--contig:-NODE-1160-length-16099-cov-2.137310_pt1 | contig 16099 bp, 16 predicted proteins | sample MGYA00241264_ERZ501508 | MGnify/ENA primary metagenome ERZ501508 (study PRJEB25962, sample SAMEA2042575) | human gut metagenome | biome: human gut; feature: human-associated habitat; material: faeces...
GTTAAATAGCAGTGGGCGTTACTAAGTTAGATTAGGCGTGACCACAAGTAGATTGAATGATTAGCATAGGCTAGTTTTTTCAGTTGCTTCGTGGTCATTTTTATTTGCTTTTAACAAATTTTACAAAGGAGAGCCTCATGTATCGTATTATCCATCCAATGAACAATAATGTTGCTTTGGTTCAAAATGAACTACAACAAGAGTTAATTGTTATTGGGAGTGGGATTGCTTTTGGGAAAAAGAAAAATGATCTAGTGGCTGATGATAAGGTCGAAAAAGTATTTCGTTTAAACACGGATGAGTCAAGAGAAAACTTTATGGCCCTTCTAAAGAATGTTCCTCTTGATTTCATTACAACCACTTATGAAGTGATTGATACCTTGTCTAAGAAATATGCCTATCCTGTTCAAGAATATATCTATGTGACACTAACAGATCACATCTTTTGTTCTTACCAGGCAGTTCAACAGGGAAGATATAAATACAGTGACCTTCCTGATGTGTCTGCTATGCATCCGATTCCCTATAAAATCGCAAAAGAAGCGATTGAGATCTTTCGAAAGCGGCTCTTGGATCAATTTCCTGATGACGAAGTGAATCGTATCGCCTATCACTTCATCAATGCACAAGGGGAAGTCATTCATGAGCAGGATCCTGATGTCCAAGATCGCCAAGCGATTTTGAAAGCTGTAGAAGAAAAACTAGCTCAAAATGGATTGAAACGGAAAGAAGAAAACAGTCATTTCTATGATCGCTTTATGATCCATCTTAATTATTTCCTTGACTCCCTAGATAAGGGAAGAGAGGATCCTGAAGGATTGAGCGAGATGGAACAACTGATCCAGTTAAGTTATCCAAAGGCTTATGAGATTAGTCATCAGATCTACCAAACCATCGCTGAACAGACTGGAGCTAAGATATCTCCTAATGAAAAAGTCTATTTAGCCTTGCATATTCAACGTCTATTATAAAAATTTTCAAAAGGTATCATAAGGAGGAACCAACATGAATAAAGAGGAAGTCCAATTACTTGGGTTTGAAATTGTCGCTTATGCCGGTGACGCTCGATCAAAATTAGTGGAAGCCTTAAAAGCTGCTGAAAATGGTGATTTTGCTAAAGCAGAATCCTTAGTAGAAGAAGCGGGGTCTTGTATCGCTGAGGCTCACAAATCTCAAACGACCATGCTAGCGCATGAAGCAGCAGGAGAAGAAATCCCCTATAGCATTACCATGATGCATGGTCAAGACCATCTCATGACAACAATCCTATTAAAAGACGTGATTCACCATCTGATTGAACTATATAAAAGAGGAGCGAAATAATGAATAAACTGATTGAACTGATTGAAAAAGGGAAACCTTTCTTTGAAAAGATTTCTCGAAACAAATATTTGCGAGCGATTCGGGATGGCTTTATTGCAGGGATGCCTGTTATCCTTTTCTCATCTATCTTCATCCTAATTGCGTATGTACCAAACGCTTGGGGCTTCCATTGGTCTAAAGATATTGAAACTCTCTTGATGACTCCATATAGCTATTCTATGGGCATCTTGGCCTTCTTCGTTGGTGGTACAACGGCTAAGGCTTTGACTGATTCAATGAACCGCGACCTTCCAGCAACTAACCAAATCAACTTCATTTCTACAATGTTGGCTTCTATGGTTGGCTTCTTGCTCATGGCTGCCGAACCTGCTAAAGAAGGTGGATTCTTAACAGCCTTCATGGGTACAAAAGGTCTGTTGACAGCCTTCATTGCAGCCTTTGTTACCGTTAATGTTTATAAGGTCTGTGTGAAAAATAATGTGACGATTCGCATGCCAGACGAGGTTCCACCAAATATTTCACAAGTATTTAAAGACCTGATTCCATTTACATTGTCAGTTGTACTCTTGTATGCACTTGAATTAGTTGTGAAAGCAAGCCTTCATGTAACGGTTGCTGAATCAATCGGTACCCTTCTTGCTCCACTATTCTCAGCAGCAGACGGTTATGTTGGTATTACGATTATTTTCGGTGCCTTTGCATTCTTCTGGTTTATTGGTATTCACGGCCCATCTATCGTTGAGCCTGCGATTGCAGCGATCACTTATGCAAATGCCGAAGTCAACTTGAACCTCCTTCAACAAGGTATGCACGCTGATAAGATCCTTACATCTGGTACACAAATGTTCATCGTCACTATGGGTGGTACTGGTGCAACTCTTGTTGTTCCGTTCATGTTTATGTGGTTATGTAAATCGAAACGAAATCGTGCTATTGGACGCGCTTCAGTAGTTCCTACATTCTTTGGTGTAAACGAACCAATCTTGTTTGGTGCACCACTTGTTTTGAACCCAATCTTCTTTATCCCATTCATCTTTGCACCAATTGCAAACGTATGGATCTTTAAGTTCTTTATTGAAACACTTGGCATGAACTCATTTACTGCCAACCTTCCATGGACTACACCAGGACCTCTTGGTATTGTTCTTGGTACAAACTTCCAGTTCTTATCATTCGCTCTTGCAGCATTGTTAATTGTAGTAGATATTGTTATCTACTATCCATTCCTCAAGGTTTATGATGAACAAATTCTTGAAGAAGAACGTTCAGGTAAAACTAATGATGAATTAAAAGAAAAGGTAGCTGCAAACTTTAACACTGCAAAAGCAGATGCTATTCTTGAAAAAGCTGGAGTAGATTCAGCACAAAATACAATTACTGAAGAAACAAACGTCCTCGTTCTTTGTGCTGGTGGAGGAACAAGTGGTCTTCTTGCCAATGCTTTGAATAAAGCCGCAGAAGAGTATAAAGTTCCAGTTAAAGCTGCAGCAGGTGGCTATGGAGCCCACCGTGAAATGTTGCCAGAATTTGACCTTGTTATCTTGGCGCCTCAGGTTGCTTCCAACTTCGAAGATATGAAGGCTGAAACAGATAAACTAGGCATCAAATTGGCGAAGACAGAAGGTGCTCAGTACATCAAGTTAACCCGTGATGGAAAAGGTGCTCTAGCCTTTGTTCAAGCTCAATTTGAAGAATAAGAACTAAAAAGTGAGATGGAGATGGATGGCTCACTAACTCCTCTCCCCTCGCTTTTCATTTTATCCAATCAAGAAATAGGTGAAAATATGACAAAAACACTTCCTAAAGATTTTATTTTTGGTGGCGCAACTGCAGCTTATCAGGCAGAAGGTGCGACTCATACAGACGGTAAAGGACCTGTTGCATGGGATAAATATTTAGCAGACAACTATTGGTATACTGCTGAACCAGCGAGTGATTTCTACCATAAATATCCAGTAGACTTACAGTTGGCGGAAGAATATGGCGTAAACGGAATTCGTATTTCTATTGCTTGGTCACGTATTTTCCCAACTGGCTATGGTGAAGTCAATCCAAAAGGGGTAGAATTCTATCATAAGTTATTTGCAGAATGCCATAAACGTCATGTAGAACCATTCGTAACTCTTCACCACTTTGATACTCCTGAAGCTCTTCACTCAAATGGAGACTTCTTGAATCGTGAAAATATCGAACACTTTGTAGATTATGCTGCTTTCTGTTTTGAAGAATTCCCAGAAGTCAACTACTGGACAACCTTCAATGAAATTGGCCCAATCGGTGATGGTCAATATTTGGTAGGTAAATTCCCACCAGGTATTCAATACGACCTTGCGAAAGTCTTCCAATCTCACCACAATATGATGGTTTCTCATGCCCGTGCTGTGAAATTGTACAAAGACAAAGGTTATGCAGGTGAAATTGGAGTGGTCCATGCCCTTCCTACTAAGTATCCTTTGGATCCAGAAAATCCAGCAGACGTTCGGGCGGCTGAATTGGAAGATATCATCCACAACAAATTTATCTTGGATGCTACTTACCTTGGACACTATTCAGATGCAACCATGGAAGGGGTCAATCACATCTTATCTGTCAATGGTGGTAGCTTGGATCTTCGTGACGAAGACTTTGCAGCGCTTGAAGCAGCTAAAGATTTGAACGACTTCCTTGGAATTAACTACTACATGAGTGACTGGATGGAAGCCTTTGATGGTGAAACTGAAATCATCCACAACGGTAAAGGGGAAAAAGGAAGCTCTAAGTATCAAATTAAAGGTGTCGGACGTCGTGTAGCTCCTGATTATGTCCCTCGTACTGACTGGGACTGGATCATCTACCCTCAAGGTTTGTATGATCAAATCATGCGTGTTAAGAAAGATTATCCAAACTACAAAAAGATCTATATCACCGAAAACGGACTGGGATACAAGGATGAATTTGTGGACAATACGGTTTATGATGATGGCCGGATTGATTATGTGAAGCAACACTTAGAGGTCTTGTCTGATGCGATTGCAGATGGTGCTAATGTCAAAGGTTACTTCATCTGGTCTCTCATGGACGTCTTCTCTTGGTCTAATGGTTACGAAAAACGCTATGGTCTCTTCTATGTAGACTTTGAAACCCAAGAGCGCTATCCGAAGAAATCGGCTCATTGGTACAAGAAAGTAGCTGAAACTCAAGTGATTGAATAAGTATCAACTGGAACTGTTTTAGTTCCAGTTTTTTTATTTTCACTTGATGAAGGTCTCTTAAACGCATCTCTTCTTTCAGCCCCTAATTTATGGTATAATAGATCGATACTGTAATAAGGAAAATAGAATGAATATACAACAATTACGATATGTAGTGGCGATTGCCAATAGTGGTACTTTTCGTGAGGCTGCTGAAAAAATGTATGTGAGTCAGCCGAGCTTGTCTATTTCAGTACGCGATCTGGAAAAGGAACTGGGCTTTAAAATTTTTCGTCGAACTAGTTCGGGGACATTTTTGACCCGTCGGGGAATGGAATTTTATGAAAAAGCGCAGGACGTGGTTAAGGGGTTTGATATTTTTCAAAATCAATACGCCAGTCCCGAAGAAGAGAAGAAAGAATTCTCTATTTCTAGTCAACACTATGACTTCTTGCCACCATTGATGACGGAATTCTCGATCCGCTATCCGGAAAATAAAAACTTCCGCATCTTTGAGTCAACGACGGTCCAAATTTTGGATGAAGTGGCTCAAGGGCATAGTGAGTTGGGGATTATTTATCTCAACCGTCAAAATACCAAGGGAATTATGCAACGGGTCGATAAATTAGGGCTTGAAGTGGTAGATTTGATTCCTTTTCAGACTCATATTTACCTTCGCAAGGGACACCCTCTGGCTAAGAAGAAAAAACTGGTCATGGAAGATCTAGCTCAATTGCCAACTGTTCGCTTTACCCAAGAAAAAGATGAGTACCTCTATTATTCAGAGAACTTTGTCGATACCAGCTCGAGCTCCCAAATGTTCAATGTGACCGACCGGGCTACCTTGAATGGAATCTTGGAACGGACAGATGCTTATGCGACGGGATCAGGCTTTTTAGATAGCCAGTCCGTGAATGGTATTACCGTGATTCCTTTAGAAGACAACTTGGACAATAAAATGGTCTATGTCAAACGCGAAGAGATGGATCTCTCTCCTGTAGCAGAGAAGTTTGTCGAGGTCATGGTAGAATATTTTGATCAAAAGAGGTAAGAAATGAAGAGAAAAACAATGGTCCCAGTAGCGATCGTCCTATTGGTCCTACTGGATCAGTTGGTCAAATGGTATGTGGTGAAGAATATTCCACTGGGTGTCGTTAAGTCTTTTATTCCCCATGTGGTCAGTCTGACCTATCTTCAAAACACAGGTGCAGCTTTTTCACTTCTTGAAAATCAGCAATGGTTCTTTACCCTCATCACTCTAGTCGTGATGGTAGGGGCCTTTTACTATCTCTATAAGCATCTCAAGGGGTCGCTTTGGATGGTGACAGGTTTGACCTTGGTTATTGCAGGTGGGTTGGGGAATTTTATCGATCGCCTGCGTCAGGGCTTTGTGGTCGATATGTTCCACCTGGACTTTATGAATTTTGCCATTTTTAATGTAGCAGATAGTTATTTGACAGTTGGAGTTTTCTTGCTCCTGATCCTGATGTTGAAAGAGGAAACGCATGGAAATTAAAATCGAAGTAGCCGGTGCGCGACTGGATAAGGCTTTGGCGGATTTGACTCCCTTGTCACGAGCTGTGGCCAATGAGCAGATCAAAGAAGGAAAAGTTCTGGTCAATGGGGCTGTAAAAAAAGCCAAGTACACGGTCAAAGAAGGGGACATCATCCAGTATGAAGTCCCAGAAGTGGAAGAGGTCAGCTATGAAGCAGAAGATCTGCCCTTAGACATCGTCTATGAGGACCAAGATGTGGTGGTGGTCAATAAACCTCAAGGCATGGTTGTTCACCCAAGTGCGGGTCATACCAGTGGGACCTTGGTCAATGCGTTGTTATACCATGTCAAGGACCTTTCAGGGATCAATGGGGAATTGCGTCCAGGGATCGTTCATCGGATCGACAAAGACACGTCAGGCCTCTTGATGGTCGCAAAAAATGACCAAGCCCACGTCGCCTTAGCAGAGGAACTCAAAGACAAAAAATCTCTCCGGAAGTATTGGGCCATTGTCCATGGCAATCTTCCTAACGATCGGGGCATGATCGAAGCACCAATTGGTCGCAGTGAAAAGGACCGGAAAAAACAAGCAGTGACGGCTAAAGGAAAACCTGCAGTGACCCGTTTTCAAGTCTTGGAACGCTTTGGGGATTACACGCTGGTAGAGTTGCAACTGGAGACTGGTCGGACCCACCAAATTCGGGTGCATATGGCCTATATTGGCCATCCAGTAGCTGGAGATCCTGCTTATGGACCTAAGAAAACACTCAAAGGACAAGGACAGTTTCTTCATGCGCGGACACTTGGTTTCACCCACCCTCGCACAGGAGAGACTTTGGAATTTACAGCAGAAGTGCCAGCGATCTTTGAGAAAACGCTGGAAGACCTTCGAAAAGGATAATGGAGAATGGCTGAATGGAGATTCGGTCACTTTCATTACATACGAAATAAATAGTATTAGAAAGAATCACAGCGATGAAAGCAAAACGAATCGTCTTTAAAGTAGGGACCTCGTCTTTGACCAATCCAGACGGGAGACTCTCTAGACAGAAGGTCAAGGTCATCACCCAGCAGTTGGCTCTCTTACACGAATCGGGCCATGAGTTGATCTTGGTCTCATCAGGGGCAGTTGCTGCTGGGTTTGGTGCCCTTGGTTTTAAGAAACGGCCGACTAAGGTGGCAGACAAGCAAGCCTCTGCGGCAGTTGGTCAAGGTTTATTGATGGAAGAATATACCTCTAATCTTCTTTTACGCAATATTGTTTCTGCACAGATTTTATTAACCCAGGATGACTTTGCGGATCAACGTCGCTATAAGAATGCCCACCAGGCCCTTTCTGTCTTGCTTAATCGTGGGGCCATCCCGATTATCAATGAAAACGATACGGTCTCGATTGCTGAGTTAAAAGTAGGAGACAATGATACCTTGAGTGCGCAGGTTGCAGCCATGGCCCAAGCGGATCTTTTGGTGCTGTTGACGGATGTCGATGGCCTCTATACAGCCAATCCTTCTCAGGATCCAACAGCCAAGCGTTTGGAGCGGATCGAGCACATTTCTCGCGAGATGATCGAGATGGCTGGAGGTGCGGGTAGTAGCAATGGAACTGGCGGTATGCTGACCAAACTCAAGGCAGCGACCCTTGCGACCGAGTCAGGGGTTCCTGTCTATATTTGCTCGTCTCTCAAGCCTGATGCCTTGATCGAAGCGGCGCAAGAGCAAGCAGATGGCAGTTACTTCCTTGCAGAGGACAAGGGCTTAAAAACCCAGAAGCAATGGCTAGCCTTTTATGCAGAAAGCAAAGGTGCTGTTTGGGTGGATGCTGGAGCAGCGCAAGCCCTGTTGGATCATGGAAAGAGTCTATTGATTTCTGGTGTGACCAAGGCAGAAGGAGATTTTTCTTATCACGACATTGTCAGCGTCTATCATCAAGAGACTGGTCAATTACTAGGAAAAGGCAAGGTCCGTCTCGGCCAATCAGCTGTGCGTGATATGCTCCAGTCTAAAAAAGCTAAGGGAATCCTCATCCACCGGGATGATTGGATCTCGGTAACTCCCGAGATTGACCTACTCTTTACAGAATTCTAGAGGAAAACGTATGGGAACGACACAAGAACAATTAGCCTTAGCGAGATCAGCTAAGAAAAGCATCAATACAGCCAGTACCGCTCTTAAAAATCAAGCCTTGGAGGCTATGGCTAGCCAGCTTTTGAAAGCGACGGAAGCCATTTTAGTAGCCAATCAGATCGATATGGAAGCGGCACGAGGGAAGATCTCTGAAGTCATGCTGGATCGCCTCTTTCTTGATCAAGAGCGGATTGTAGGGATGGCACAAGGAATTCGTGCTTTAATAGACCTGCCAGATCCGATTGGGGAAGTGCTGGATACTGAAGTCTTGGAAAATGGTCTTGAAATCCAGAAAGTTCGAGTCGCCATGGGTGTTATTGGCATTATTTATGAAAGCCGTCCAAATGTAACGTCTGATGCTGCAGCGCTTGCCATCAAGAGTGGAAACGCAGTGGTCCTTCGTACTGGAAAGGATGCCTTTCATTCTGCTCAAGCGATCGTGACAGCCCTCAAGGCTGGATTGGAAGAAGCCGGACTGAATCCAGATCTTCTCCAACTGATCCAAGATACGAGTCGAGCTTCTAGCCTTGCTATGATGAAGGCTAAGGGCTATCTAGATTTGCTCATTCCACGTGGTGGTGCTGGCCTGATCCAGGCGGTGGTTGAAAATGCCATTGTCCCCGTGATCGAGACAGGAACTGGGATCGTCCATGTCTATGTGGACAAGGAGGCTGATTTCCAGAAAGCCCTCGCCATTATTGAAAATGCTAAGACCAGTCGCCCATCCGTCTGCAATGCCATGGAGGTCTTGTTGGTGGATCGAGAGATCGCGTCTGATTTCTTGCCTTTGGTCAAAGAGCGTTTAGTGGAAGCACGAGAAAGATCCGTTGAGTTGCGCCTAGATGAGCAAGCACAGGCTATCATTTCTGGAACAGCAGCACAGGAACTGGATTTTGATACCGAATTTTTAGATTATATTTTAGCAGTCAAGGTCGTTGATGGAGTCGAGGAAGCGGTGGACCACATTGAAGCTCATAGCACCCATCATTCGGATGCTATTGTGACTGAAAATCCTGAGACAGCCGCTTATTTCACCCAGCAAGTAGATTCAGCAGCGGTTTATGTCAATGCTTCTACACGCTTTACAGACGGGGGACAATTTGGCCTAGGTTGTGAAATGGGGATCTCAACCCAAAAACTCCATGCGCGTGGACCGATGGGACTCCGGGAAATGACCAGTTACAAGTATATCGTCAGTGGAAATGGTCAAGTGAGGTAAGAAATGAAAGTTGCATTTATCGGTCTTGGAAACATGGGTGCTAGTCTAGCCAAAGCAGTCGCAAAAGAAGTGGACGCGCAAGACCTGCTCTTGGTCAATCGTTCTCCTCAAAAGGTACAAGAGTTTATCAGCCAGTATGGGGGAACGGCGTCTAATCTTGAACAAGTCTTTCAAGAGGCTGAAGTGATTTTTTTAGGGGTCAAACCCTATCAGATTTGCCCTCTTTTAGAAGAGTATCAAGGCATCTTGGCCCAACGCTCTAATCTCTTGCTGGTTTCCATGGCTGCAGGCCTGGAATTAGAAAAGATGGCTGACGTGATCCAGAACGGCCAGCTAGGGCTAATTCGCATCATGCCCAATACGCCTGTGGCCATTGGTCAAGGTGTTATCAGTCTGGCCCGCTCTCAAATAGTGACAGACCAGCAGATAGCCCAGGTCAAGCAGCTCTTAGCAGGAGCAGGGGCTCTCTACGAGATCGAGGAAAAATTAATGGATCCTGCAACGGCTGTCGCAGGCTGTGGGCCAGCCTTTGTCTATCAGATGATTGAAGCCATGGCAGATGCAGGAGCAGGATTAGGACTTACGCGAGAGCAAGCCTTGCAGATGGCTGCCCAGACCTTCCAAGGCGCTAGTCAAATGGTCCTAGAGACAGGTGAGCACCCAGCCCGCTTGCGAGATGCAGTTTGTAGCCCAGGTGGCTCTACCATCGCAGGAGTCAACCGCTTAGAACAAGTCGGCTTACGGGGCGACATCATTGCTGGAGTGGAAGCTGCATACAAACGCACCCAAGAAATGGGACAAGAGGCAGCGAAGGAATAGAAAAAGATTGGTTTTGGCCAATCTTTTTTACGTTAGAGCGACTCTATTTCTACCAAACCATTTTCGGTCAGACGATAGATTTTTTGGCAGACTTCTTTGAGGAAGGTCCGGTCGTGAGAGACCGTGACTAGTCCGCCTGGGTAGTCTGCGAATAGGCGTCGAATTTCTGGTTGGGAAGTGGGGGAAAAATTGCGAGTAGGCTCGTCCAAGAGTAGAAATTGGGGACTTGTGAGCACTAGTTGAAGGAGATAGAGTTTTCCTTGCTGGCCACCAGAAAGTTCTGATATCGGATGGTGCATTTCAGAATAAGTAAAGTTGAGGGAGGCTAAATGCAATTGAATGGTGTTGATTTCTTCGCGATCGCCTGAATGCTGTAAGAATTGAACGGGTGTCTGAGTCATAGGGAGGCGTTCAGTGTAATCTTGAGGCATATAGGCAGTGCGGATACTTTCATTCTTCTGTAGACTTTCCCATATCATTTTTAGGAAAGTGGATTTCCCCACACCGTTGGAACCGATAATTCCTATCTTGTCCTGCCCTTGAAGAGTAAGGGAGAGGTCCTTGACCAGGACCCGATCACCAATTGTGAGCTCTTCCTGATCTAAGAGAAGGACTCGTTTTTGAGGAGACAAGGGAGTGAGGGGAGGAAAATGCAGATTGATGACTTCCTCATCATAGGGTTGGGAAGTCATGGATTGGAATTCCCGCTCGTAGCGCTTTTCTTGTGAGAGGAGGGACTTCATTTTCTTTGCCAGGAGACGTCCAGCAGTGCTATCTTTGGTATTTCGTAAGGAGGTTTCGACTTGCTGACGGACGCGGCGATGCTTCTCCATTGTTTTCTTGTAGGTTCGTTGATCGTTGGCAGCTTGCTGGGACTGCTGCTTGAATTGTTGCTCCCTTTGGCTACTGTAGTCTTGATAGCCTAGGTGCTCTACAATGGTTTCAGCCTCCTTGCGGTGTTTGATCTGTCTTAGGTGGATGATCGTATCCGCCGTCTGAGTCAAAAAATCCTCATGATGGGAAATAAATATTATGGCTTGGGGACTCGTTTGGATCATCTGCTGGAGCCAGTCTAGGGTTTCCAAATCCAGATCGTTTGAAGGTTCATCTAAAAATAGCAATTCATGAGGACAACAAAGTTCGTGAAGCAGTTGGACTTTGAGGGCTTCTCCTCCAGATAGACTTCCAATAGCTTGGTCGCTTGCAAAGCGGTCGCTATCAAAATGCAATTGATCAGCCAGTCTGTAGAGGGTGGCATAGTCTAGCTCGTCTTCTCCAAAAAAATATTCTTCCAATGTTTTTCCCTTCAATGCTTCTGGCAAAGACTGGGGAATATAGGCATAGGAGTGAAAGGAAGTGGTGATTTCGCCTTCTATGGTCAGATAATTTGGTAAGGATTTTGGGGACATAAGGACCTGAAGCAAGGAAGACTTTCCATTTCCTTCTTCGCCAATAATGGCAACTTTTTCTCCTTCATGAATGGTTAGGGACAGATCACGAACCAGATCGCGTAAATCTTTTGTATGGCGGATGGTGAGGTGGGATAGTTTTAGCATAAGATTCCTTTCTACTGGGACAAAAAACAGCTCTACCTATTTAGTAGAGCTGTATTCAAGTGGAACCCAAACAGAAAAAGACCTTATTAAGCCAACAAAAAGTTGGAGAATAGGCGAGAGGGCACACAAAAAGAGATAGAACAAGCAGTCCACTAAATAAAGTATCTTATTTAACGAAACTTAGTTGTTCATATCTCCTTACCTCCGAATGTGATTAGCTTTATTCTATTCTTTTCATTCCTTCTTGTCAAGGAAATCCTTGCTTCATCCACCCTTTTATTCTCGGACTTAGGGGGATTTTATGGTATAATTAAAGGTATGCATACAAAACCAACGTCCGCTTATGTCCATATCCCATTTTGTACCCAGATTTGTTTTTATTGTGATTTTTCGAAGGTCTTTATCAAGAACCAACCGGTCGATGCTTATTTGGATCATTTGATCCAAGAATTTCGTCGGGAAGAAATCACAAATTTACGGACTCTCTATATTGGGGGTGGGACACCGACAGCCTTAACTGCGGATCAGCTAGAGTATCTGCTCAAGGAGCTGACCAAGTCACTTGATCTTTCTCAGATGGAGGAGTTGACCATCGAGGCCAATCCTGGTGATTTGGATCCGGATAAGATTGCTGTTTTGAAGGATTCACCGGTTAATCGGGTTTCTTTGGGCGTACAGACCTTTGATAATCGCTTGCTAAAGAAGATTGGTCGGAGCCATCAGGAGCAGGATATCTATGACAATATCGATCGTCTGAAGCTGGCTGGTTTTGACAATATTTCGATCGACCTCATCTATGCCCTTCCGACGCAAACTATGGAGCAGGTCCAGGAAAATGTCGCTAAGGCTCTTGCCCTCGACATTCCCCATATGAGTCTCTATAGTTTGATTCTGGAGAATCACACGGTCTTTATGAATCGCATGAGACGGGGCAAGCTTCCTCTACCAAAGGAGGAGTTAGAAGCGGAAATGTTTGAATACATCATTCAGGAGTTGGAGCGAGCAGGCTTTGAGCATTACGAAATTTCTAATTTCTCCAAGCCTGGTTTTGAAAGTCGGCACAATCTCATGTATTGGGACAATGCCGAGTATTATGGTCTGGGAGCTGGTGCATCCGGCTATGTTAACGGTGTTCGCTACAAGAATCATGGCCCCATTCGTCACTATATGCAGGCTGTCGAAGAGGGAAATGCGCGTGTCCAAGAAGAGCATCTGACTCAGACAGAAATGATGGAAGAAGAGATGTTTCTAGGACTACGTAAGAAAACAGGCGTTTCCAAGAAGCGTTTTGAAGAAAAATTTGGTGTGAATTTTGACCAACAATATGGATCAGTGGTTGAGGAATTGACCCAGCAGGGCCTGTTGGTCCCTGACAAGGACATTGTACGAATGACCAAGAAAGGTCTCTTTTTAGCAGACACTGTAGCAGAGAAGTTTATTTTGGAGTAGAAAATGGCAAAAACATTTGAATACAGCATGAAAATTCCGTTTGATATGAGCGATGTCAATGGTTATATTAAGATTCCCCAATTGATCTTGCTGTCTTTACAGGTATCGGGCATGCAATCGATTGAGCTGGGTATGAGTGATATGTACATTTTAGAGAACTACAATCTAGTCTGGATTATCACGGATTACAATATGAAGATCGAGCGTCTCCCTGTTTTTGATGAGAAAATCACTATCGAAACCTATGCCAAGAGTCACAATCGACTTTTCTGCTACCGGGCCTTTAATATCAAGGATGAAGCAGGAAATACTATCATTGAGATGGTCGCGACCTTTGTCTTGATGGATCGTGATACACGCAAGGTTCATCCTGTTATGAGTGAAATCACGGATGCCTTTGACTCTGAATTATCAAAAACCATGCTCCGCGGTCCCCGTTTCAAAGAATTAGAAGGCAGCGTCGAACAAGAATACCGGGTTCGGTTTTACGACTTGGATATGAACGGGCATGTCAATAATAGCAAGTACTTGGACTGGGTTTTTGAGGTGATGGGAGCAGACTTCTTGACCCATCATGTCCCTAAAAAAGTTCATCTGAAATATGTCAAAGAAGTGCTGGCAGGAGGTCTCATCACCTCTCAATATGAACAAGAGGGCTTGAAAACTCAGCACCAAATTACTTCAGATGGTCAGATCAATGCCCAAGCTGAAATTGAGTGGGAAGAAGTAGAAGAAAAGAGTTGGATTTATGGAAAGTAGAAGATTAAAAAATAAAAAACAGGAACTTGAAAGCTATCAAAAACGGGTTGTGGCCTATGCCAAGCGTCAAAAGAACCCTTTGTACATGTTGGGAGATTGGCTCTTGACTCTTTGTGCTTTGGGCATCATCCTAGTAGAGGAAATTTATAAATTTTTCCGCTATCGCTTGAATTTAGAGAGTTTTAATCGCTTTTTAAGAGAAGATATACGCTGGTATCGGGTCTGGATCCATTTCACCTTGGCCTTTCTTTTACCGGTCATGATCTTCTCGATTGGGATTACTAGCCAATCAGGATCCTTCTGGTCCAATTTCTATCACCGCTTGTCCCAAGGCGTGCTCTTTAGCACAACAGTCAGCCTCGCTGCGACCTTAGTGACGGATTTTGTCGAGAATTTGCAACCAGAAACTAAGTCTGACGGGAAAAATCGGAGCACCAAACGCACGGTTTATCAAATCAGTGTGGATCAGGCAACCGTGATAGGCTTGTTATTGACCATTGTGATCCTCATGGTAGCATCCTTCTTGTTCACCCAATCGGGAAGTCAAGGGATTAATTTTACAGGTTTGGTGTTACAATTTGTCCTCTATGCTGGAGCCTTGCTCTTATATGGTTCTGGTGGACGAGTCGATGCAGAGAAGTTACATGACGAAACGGAAACAGAAAAGGAAGAATAAATGCACTATAAGGGCTATTTGATTGATTTGGATGGCACTATTTACAAAGGAAAATCACGAATTCCTGCAGGAGAAGCTTTTGTTCATGAATTGCAGGCGCGTGAGATTCCCTATCTCTTTGTGACCAACAATACAACCCGCACACCAGAGACTGTCCGGGATATGCTAGCGACTCATTTCAATATTGAAACCCCAGTTTCGACTATCTATACAGCTACCCTTGCGACCATTGACTACATGAATGACCAAAATTTGGGCAAAAAGGTCTATGTGATCGGAGAAGCGGGGCTCAAAGACGCTATTGAAGAAGCTGGCTATATCATCGATGAAGAAGCACCTGATTATGTGGTGATTGGCCTCGATTGGCAAGTGGATTATGAGAAGTTTGCTATTGCGACCTTGGCGATTCAAAAGGGAGCACACTTTATTGGGACCAATCCGGACCTGAACATTCCAACAGAGCGTGGCTTGCTGCCAGGTGCAGGATCCTTGATTGCGCTTGTTGAAGCAGCGACACGGGTCGAGCCTGTGATCATTGGCAAACCAAAGTCCATCATCATGGACAAGGCCATTGAACACCTGGGTCTTGCAAGAGAAGAAGTGGTTATGGTTGGCGACAACTACCTAACAGATATTCGTGCAGGTATTGACAATGGGATTCCAACCCTTTTGGTGACGACAGGTTTTACCAAACCAGAAGAAGTGTCAACCTTACCAATCGCACCGACACATGTTGTTGCCAGTCTAGCGGAGTGGGATTTTGATGCTTAAAAGTTTGAAATCAATTAACCTATTTTTCTTTATCTTGTCAGCTGCAATCTTTCTTACCATTGCTCTCGCTTGGGCCCTCTATCCCATGGAAATTCATTGGTTGGGGATTCAAAGCCGGACTGGTTTTTCGGCTTCTGTCATCATGAAGAATTTTAATGTCTTGATGAACTACTTGACCAATCCTTTTCAATGGGTGTTGAAGATGCCTCAATTCCCCTCTTCAAAAAATGGACTGCATCATTTTGAGGCCGTCAAGTACCTATTTCACTTAGTGACGGTCGTTTTCGTGGTCACACTCCCTGGTTTTATCCAGTTTATGCGGACAGTTGTCAAAAAAGGCTACCTTACCTTGTACCGTAGTCTCTTCTTTTGGATGATGGTTTTACCAGTGGTGATTGCAGTGATAGCTGTTATGATTGGCTTTGATCAATTCTTTACGCTCTTTCATCAGGTCTTATTTGCTGGGGACAGTACTTGGCTCTTTGATCCGCGCGTGGATTCGATTATTCTTGCATTACCAGAAGACTACTTTATGCATGCCTTTTTGATTTTCTTTGTCTTATACGAAGGAATGTGTGCAAGTTTTTATCTATTTTCTAGGAGGAAGAAATGAACCAATACAACCGATTATTAGACCCTAAAAAAGATATAGGAAGGTATTCCGGGACACTTGCCATTTATCTCTTGGTAATGACCTTGGTAACCGTCCTGTGGGAAGTCCTCCTTGGATTGACCATA
>ENA-OPDW01001169-OPDW01001169.1-human-gut-metagenome-genome-assembly--contig:-NODE-1169-length-16024-cov-2.207715_pt1 | contig 16024 bp, 14 predicted proteins | sample MGYA00241264_ERZ501508 | MGnify/ENA primary metagenome ERZ501508 (study PRJEB25962, sample SAMEA2042575) | human gut metagenome | biome: human gut; feature: human-associated habitat; material: faeces...
ATGCGTTGAGGAATTATATAAGCTGGCAGGAGGACGGGACATCCGGGTTCTTGAAGAAAAAGGAGATGATGATTTTTCTTTTGCTGTTCCGGGACTTTCGAGATTCCGTGTCAGTGCGTACAAACAGAGGGGGGCGCTCTCAGCCGTTATCCGTGTGATCACATTTGAACTGCCGGAGCCGAATGAGATCGGGATTCCGGACCCTGTGATGAGCTTTTATAATCTGTCAAAAGGACTGGTGCTTGTGACGGGCCCGGCGGGAAGTGGAAAATCTACTACGCTTGCCTGTCTGGTGGATAAGATCAATCATTCAATGGAAAAGCATATCATTACGCTGGAAGATCCGATTGAGTATCTGCACCGGCATGATAAAAGTATTGTAAGCCAGAGGGAGATCAATGTGGATACGGAAAGCTACGTCAATGCGCTACGTGCTTCGCTCCGGCAGAGCCCGGATGTGATCCTGCTTGGTGAAATGCGTGATTATGAGACGATCGATGTGGCAATGACAGCAGCGGAAACCGGGCATCTGGTATTTTCTACCCTGCATACGATCGGAGCAGCAAATACGGTTGACCGTATCATTGATGTATTTCCGGCAAACCAGCAGAGGCAGATTGCAGTTCAGCTGTCCATGGTATTGCAGGCTGTAATTTCACAGCAGCTTGTGCCGACAGTGGATGGAAAACAGGTCCCGGTATTTGAGATCATGACGATCACTCCGGCGATCCGCAATATGATCCGCGACAATAAGGTTCCGCAGATTGATGGAATCGTGTATTCGTCTAATAAAGAAGAAATGCATTCGATGGATTTTGGTCTTCTGAATCTGTATAAAGAGGGGAGGATCACAGCGGAGACGGCTCTCTCCTATGCATCAAATCCGGAAATGCTGAAGAAAAAGCTATAGAGAAACATAACAGGAAGGGGCTGCGGTGAAGCAGTCTCTTCCTGTTTATCGTCAGTGTTTTAAGATTTAGTCAAGGGCTGCAATTGCTTCGATCACGATATCATACTGTTTTTTGACATCGGTGATCAAACCGTCAAGGTTGTCGTATTCCTGGCTGCGGAGCTTTTCGGTCAGAGCACTGCTGACATTGTAAAGTGCAGTAAATCCAAGGTTTACGGCAACACCTTTTAAGGTATGCATTGCACGAAATGCGGTTTCGTAGTCCTTTTTAGCCCAGGATTCTTCAAATAAAGCCATATTGTTGTCTTGCGGAAATTTGAGGACAAATTTGTGTATCATATTTTCATTCATAAACCGGTGAAGAATATCATTATAATCGCCACCAATTTTTACATAACATTCTTGAAGTGTCATTGTCTACAGTCCTTTCTGAACTTTTTTATCTTTGTGAAATCCGTATATTTTTGCCCCCAACATTTTAACATGATTGTAGCATGGCGCGTTATGCTTTACAAGATATTTCATATTATGAATTGTTATGGTAATGAAAAAGGCTTATTTATTCGAAGAAATTGCATCATTTAACTGATTGTACCGTTCTTTAGTCTGTGCTTCGTTGCTGCTGTTCAGAAAAATGGTGGTATCTGTTGTCTTTATCTGAAGAACCGGAGGATGTTCAATCCAGATATACATCTGGCAATGTCCGGTTTTGCTGCCACGGAAATTACCGAGAAGTTTGCTGTTATCTTCGGATCCATCAGACCGGTAGAATTTTTCATCCGGCAGATTATCCAGAAGAGTTACTGATTTCACATCGGCAAGAGCAAAGGTTGCTGTTTTATAGCCGGATGTAATAGAATACTGGGCAGCATTTTCCGTCAGGCGGATCGGTGTAAAATCGATCCGGATACAGAGGATACACATCCAGAGGAGAAGAAGTCCGGTGCCGACGAGCATTCCTCCGGTGACATATTTTGCAGAAGGGTGTCCGTAGTTTAGAGAATAATTCATGCTGTTCACACGGTCCTGTACAAAATACCGTTTGTCATTTGGATTGTTGTACCAGCCTTTCCGCCAGTAATAGTCATCATCAATATAAAATGGTGTGTTGTCCTGGGAGAGGATCCGCTCTTTTTCCTTACGCAGCCAGAAAAACATGATCAATATGATGGCAGCTGGTATCAGTTCGAGGAAAATGTAGATGCCCATTCCAACTCCGCCAATCCAGTTGCTGGATGCAATATCCCGGATGATCCCGAGATAGGCGCCGGTATTGCAAATGTTGGAGACAAAAAGGAATATGGTGTATAAACGCTTTTCCAGTGCATTGATCTGCAGGTTGATCTGTGAATTTTCACTGTAAATTTTGTTTGGCATATGGGCGAATAAATAGCCGGTACCCATGTAAGCTGCCGCGACAAGAATTGTGCAGAGAAGCATGACTCTTCCATCACTTTCGGTCAGCAGATAAGTACGGACCTGCGGGAAAAACAGAGGGATCAGAATCACTGCAGCCGGGATCAGATGAAGCTTTGCCGGCAGTATCTTTTTCGCAATTTGTGAGGAAGTGCGGGTATCCACTGCAGCGGACACATCTGCATTTGCTGAGCTGATCCATCCATTTTTCTGCTTAATGTCGTATACTTTCTGGTGATAATGATAGACACGGAGGATGGTAAGAAGGCAGAATTCTACGAACCACAGTGTCCATACGGTAATAAAAATAGAAAAGTAAGTAAAGCAAAGCAGGCATACCGCAATTCCTGCCAGCATGTTCCATAAATAAAACTGGCGGTTGCGCTTTTAAAGCTGGAGAAGCTCTTTTACGTCGGGATGTTCAAGCTCAGATTTAGGAATATGGACTCCCATCAGCATTCCTTCCCGGTATTTTGCAATATTTCCATAGACTCCGGCAAAGATGCCGACCATGGAAATGTCTGTAATTAAAAATATAATCAGCATCATCATTTCGCTGTTACCTCCATTTCGTTAAATGCTCTCTGGCAGAATTCCAGGAAGTCGGTCAAAGTCATGCCGTGGAATTTTGCTTCTGCGCTTAAAAGTTCCAGTTCATCTGCCAGTTCATCTGCCAGCTTTTCGTCAAAGCGGTTATCTGGTGGAGCAGAGGAAGTGGGATAACAGATGGTTGTTCCCTTACGGCGGTCTGTCTCGAGGAAGCCTTCTGTTTTCAAAAGCTGGTAAGCTTTGCTGACGGTCATGGTGTTGATACCGAGATCGGTTGCCATCTGGCGGACGGTCGGAAGCGATTCCCCCGGCTCAAATTCCCCTCGCCCGATTCCTTTGACAATCTCGTTGCGCAGCTGAAGGTAGATCGGGACTTCGGACTGCATGTTGATCTTGATGATCATATATCGGCATCTCCTTTCTGTGAGATTTGATTGTATTATACCATGTAATACAAATAATACAATAGGAGGATAAAAAAACAGGAAAATGATGTACACGCTTTCAAGGTGCAAATAAATCTTAGAATTTGTTTTCCTGAAAGCGCGTATGTCAGTTCCTTGATTTCGTGAACTAAGAAGGTTAAGCCTGTATGTGAGTTAATAAACTTCTGCATATAAGTCCGAATTTTTTCCATTTGCTTTTTTGTAGAAGGATTGCTGTATGGAATCCTGTCGATAATGCGGTTTAAGTAGTCATTTTCCGCTATGATATCAAAGCTTTCTTTGAAGTTAATATCGAAGAAATAGACAATATAAGATACCCAGTAATCCATCTGTGTGACGCGGTCTGCGGAAAGGATACATTTGTTTTTAAAAACTGTTTCGTATACCTTTTGGGTTATGTTCTGTGTACCGAGTTCTTCTTCAGAAACGTTAATAAAGGTGCTTGTGGAGTCTACGAGCTTTACCCGGCAGTTGTCCAGCTTGTCCTCATCACGGATCAGCTTTGCGTGTAAAAGTGTCTGCGGATCTGAGATCTCAGGGAGTTCATAATCGCTGTGGTGGGCGATTGCAGTGTAAATGATGGAGTCCCATTTGTCATCCGGAAGAAAGTGGCGGATCATGCCTTCATCAAAAAGCACTTTTACACCGTAAGCAGCGTGATCCATTGTGCCAGGCTCAAAGCTGTCGTAGCGCTTTAACTGCTCAAAACGCCCGATGTCGTGAAGGAGTGCAATCAGCCTTGCAAGGTCGGTGTCTTCGGTTGAAAGATGCATCCTTTCGGCAAGCTCTTCTGCCTGTTTTACAACGCCGTAGGTGTGGATGATTTTTAATTTTATGCGGTCATTTTCGCGGTCGTATCCGTTAAGGTAAGATTCAAATTCTTGTTGTGCGAGTGGATAGTACATGAAATTAAGCCTCCTGGAAATATATGGTTAGTGATTAAAAGCTTTATGAATATGATAACACAAATTTTATTCTTTTTTAAATTGTTTCTACCAGAAGAAAACGGTATTATTTGAAATAGGCGTATGTAGAAAATCGAATCATATATCATATATGAATTCTTTGATTGTAGAAAAATATTATATCTACACGAAACATGAGATATGGCGAATTTACTTATGAACTGTTTTCTATTATAATGGAGGTAAGCAATGAGAAAACAAAAGAAGAAATCTCGCCATAGCAAACAAACCCACAACTGGCAGTATAAGGACCGGTTATGGAGAATGATCTTTAGTATGTTGCAGATAATAATCTGATGATCTACCATGAAAAAAGAGTCCGGCTTCCAAAGCCGAAATATATTGTCTTTTACAATGGTACAAAAAACCAGCCAGATTCCATGGAGTTAAAGCTTTCAGACTGCTTTGAAAATACAGATAACGAAACACCTTGTCTGGAATGCACCGCAACCATGTTGAACATCAACTATGGTCACAATCAGGAGCTGATGAAGCACTGCAGACGACTTGAAGAATATTCCATATTCGTCCAATGTGTCAGGGAATATATACAGTCGGAACCTTCTGTGGAAGATGCATTAGAAAAAGCAATTGATACCTGTATTAATCAGGACGTGTTGGCAGATTTTCTCAAGAAACATCGAGCGGAGGTGACGAATATGATTCTGACGACATATGACAAAGACTTATATGAGAAGACTTTGAAAGAAGATGCCAGAGAGGAAGGCAGAGAGGAAGGACGCGCTGAAATCAGAGCAGAATTAAATGAATTTAAACTACTAAACAAATATCTCCTAAAATCCAAACGCTACAGCGATCTCGAACGCGCTACCGAAGATATCGAATATCAAAAGAAACTATTAAAAGAATTTGGCATTGAATAAAAACTAAATAACCCTTACCCCCATCCCGTGACTGATCACCGTCTAAGATGCAGTGCATCTCCCCAATATCAGTCACGGGATCTTTTTGTCCGGAAAATTCCTCTCCCTCACCGCTATAACCAGATCACTCCTTTTCTATGCGCTCCCCACAATCTATACTTTTTGCACTTTCATCACATTATTCCCCACTTTTACTTCTATTCTAATATCCCAATACATATAGTAGAGTCAGACACAAATATTACGCACACCTACAAATCATGATGTTGGGGTTCAAAGGTATTTTGACCCCTTTGATACCAGATTACTACGTGCTTTGCACTCTTGCATCGGTTTTCTGACCTTTTGACCCTGGTATCAAATCATTATATTATTACAAAAACATTACTATTTCTTGTTATGGCTTAAAAAAGTTAATATTTTTCGTTATTGGTAATGATTCACGTAATGCTTTGTCAGATACAATACCTGTATAAGATAAAAAAGTCTAAATAATTAGGAAGGGCAGATGAAAACTGACATGAATAAAAAGCAAAAAAATACAAGAACTTTTTTAATAAAGATCATGGATCAGCAGAACGGTACCTGGCAGGGCAGCGTTACTTGGGTGGAAGAGCAGCGAGAGCAGCATTTCCGCAGTGCCCTTGAATTATTGAAGCTGATAGACGGAGCACTTGATAACAATTATGAAGTCAGAATTGAGGAATAGAAGGAGGACGCCATGAAAAGTAATACAAAGAAACGTTTAATAGCATTCATGCTTTGCATGGTACTTGTGCTTAGCAGTGCAATATCAGCATTTGCTGATGAAGGAACCGTTCATCGTGTTCCAACAGATACAGTGGAGTTATCCAGTGAAATCATGAAAGATGGTGTCTCACAGGGTACTTTATTTGCTACCATACCGGGAGAAGCATTCCAGTCAACGGAAGAAAATGCAACTCTTCAAATGAATCTACAATCGGAAACAGAAGAGTCGACTGTAATCGAAAATATTCAGAATGAACTGGAAGCTCGTGGAATCACTGAATATACGATTCATCAGACGATAATGGGAGATGTATCATTTTCTGTCAGTCCTGAAGCAAATGCACAGATTCCTGAAAAACCGATTCATTTCCGTTTTGAAAACACAGCATTAGATACAACCCATGCAATGGGATTTGTATATGATTCTTCTAATAATACAACTACATTATATGAACTGAATGAAAATACACTTCAGTTTGAAGAAGATGTAGAGATGAAAACAGAGTCAATCGTAGTTGGATGTTTTGATGTAATTGAAAAGGCAACTAACAAAACTACAGAAGATGTTACTGAACCAGAAAATCCAAAAGCAGAAAAAAATGAATCTGCCCCACAGGAAAACAATAATGTTCAGGTTGCTGATACACAAAGAACAGTAAGTATTACAGAAAACTATGGAAAGCTGACAGCTAATTACAGTGATACAACTGCAGATGTTGGATATGTTTGGTATCGAAGCATAAATGGTGCAGATGAGGAACAGCAGATTCCAACACAGTATTCCAGTACGACAGGTACAAACCTCGGAAAAGATATTAGCACTGATGGAAAAGATCTCTACATTGCATTGAATGGTGGAGCGCTCAAATATAATGGGAATAATTCAGTAATCTATAAAGTAGAAGCGTATGCTAAAAATGATTTAAATGAGTACGGCTTGCCAAGGGACGGAGTAACAGCACTTGCAACAAGTTCTGTATATAATGTGACCGGATACTATGAAGTACAGAATGGAAGTTTTGAACAACCAATTGTTACGGATCATCATCAGAATACAAATAACTGGCAGTTCTCAAATGAAAATTATAAAAAATTAAGCGGTGTTTGGCAGACAACAGGTACAGCTCCAGGTACCAAATGGTCTGATTCGGAAGGCGCGGATATCGAAATTGTTACGACGACATCAGGAACACCATTAAAACGTCAGGATGACAGAGATCAGAGATATAATTGGCATGGAGCTGAAACAGCAGCAGATGGAAATCAGTTTGCAGAACTTAACTGTGCAGCTGCCGGAGCATTATATCAGGATGTCCTTACGACACCTGGAGAAGTTTTAAATTATCAGGTGGCACATAGAGCACGAGGATCGAACGGAATTGATAACTCTGCGGTAGAATATGATACAATGTATGTTGTTGCAATGTCCAGTGAGCTGGCTAAAAATATTACGACTCAGGATCAGGTGTTAGACGTTGTCAATAATAAGGAAAAGTATCCGGGAGCAATGGTTGCTACCTATAGAGACGGAGATCGTTCTTGGACAACTCATCAGGGAACTTATACTGTAGCAAGTAATCAGTATTCTACACGTTTCTTCTTCGTTGCAGGTAGTACAGCATCCAATGATGCTACAGTCGGAAACTTTATTGATAATGTAAGATTTACACGAGACAGATTGACACCAGTAGCAGGTACAGCAAATGTTACTGTAACCAAAACCATTACCGGTTTGAGTGCTGCAGATGCAGAGACATTGGCTAAGGAGCTTTCATTTAAAGTAGGAAATGTAAGCACCTTATCATATAATGATATGACCTGGACATATGAAAATGGTGTTTACAGAGGAAGTACGATTGTAAATATTCCACAGGATAAATGTGGTAACATCAATATCGAAGAAACAGGTACATTAGATGTATCGGGATATACTAGAAATACATCTATATTCGTAGACAGTACGGTAGCCGGAAGCGGAATTACTTCTACAAATATGAACATTACAGTTGGAAATTCCAGGAGCGTAGAATTTAAAAATAACTATTCTCAGAATGGCGGTTCCGGTGAAATTGTTGAAAGCAAAATGTTTCATGAAAAGTACATCAAACGTAATGACGATGGTACATATGATATTACACTGAATGCTTCCGGAACAATTGGTTCCGATGTAAAGAAAGCATTTGTTGATATTGTGTTAGTAGTTGATACTTCAGGTAGTATGAAAGGAAGTAATTTAACAAATACAAAAAATGCAATTAACGCATTGGTAGATGCCTTCGATGCAAAAAAGGAAACAGTAGATACAAAATATAAATTGGTAACCTTTGCTCGCTCTGCTGAGACAAAGACAAGTGATTGGGTTAATGGAACAAAGCTGAAGAAAGAAGCAGGAAGATTGTCCGCAGATGGCGTAACAAATTATGACCAGGGATTATCCAAAGCTGCCACCGCAATAAATAGCAATAGTAGAGAAAACGCAAAGAAAATTGTCATTTTCCTGACAGATGGAAAACCGACTTACTATGGAACAAACGGATCTGGATATGGAAATGAGACAAGCAAAAAAACGCTTGAGGCAGCAGTAACATCTGCTGGTAAGATTAGCTGCGAGAGGTTTTATGCAGTTGGAATTGGACTTCCAAGCTCTGTTAATGTTTATACACATGATAAGACTGAAAAGTGGGAACATGGTTATTATACATGGGGTGGATGGAATCAAGGAACTTGTCCAGATGGTGGAACTTATTCTAATGGATACGATATTTCTGAACAAATCAGTGGATTAAGTATTTTAGAGAGACTATCTGGAGCGGTTAAAGCAAGTACCAAAAGAGCTATTAATTATTCAGATCCTTCCGATCTTACAAGAGAATTTACAAGTATTGCAGGTGACATCTTAACTCTGGCATGCTCAAAGGTTACAATTACTGATACATTAAGCCAGTATGTTGATACAACAGCTAATACAAAAATCAAAGTAAATATTGCACAGAGAACCGCAGATGGTTACACAGATGTGTCAGGCAATGGACGTGAATTTACATTAACAAATGGTTCTTTAGCTGCCAGTGATGTTTACGAAGGTACTACTAAAATTGCTACGGTAAGTTATGATAAAGATAGTAAAACTGCAACACTAAAATTTGAAAATGATTATACTTTCAAAAAAGATTACTATTATTATCTGTCCATTACAAATGTTGTGCCAAACCAGACAGCATTTGATGAATATCAAAAGACAGCTTATCCTAACAAAGGTGATAAATACACAGATGCATCTTCAGATGGTTATTCTGCAGTTGAAACTGGAACATCATCAGAAAAGGCAGGTTTCTATTCAAACAGCGCAGCAACGATTTCTTATAAGTGGAAAGACAGCAATGTTACAGAAAATTATAGAAAACCAGTTGTTCAAGTTGAGCAGATTAATGTTAACAAAAAATGGGTGGGGGTCAGTGATCCAAAGGATACCGTTTTAGTACAGTTAGTTGATAAAAATGGAAATCCAGTTTCCGGACGCATTCTTGAATTGTTACATGGAAATAATTACAGCGGTTCTTTCACTGTAGAAGAAGCTGATAAATATGGCGGTGTTCGTGAGCTGAAACTGGATGGCACAAACGGGACAATTGATTATAAGGGTCATAAGTACAGTATGATCGAAGCAGAAAAAACAACGACCATCAGTGGAACGACATACACAGTAACTTATAGTGGATCCGGTAATCGTTACACCATTACAAATACCAAGAGTGCTCAGAAAATTAAAATTCTGAAAACAAGACATGCAGAAGGTACAGCGGATATTTATCTAGAAGGTGCAGAATTTACTCTGGTAGACAGTAATGGAAAAGTAGTAAAGATTGGCACAAATACAAATGGAACTTACATTTCAGCTGCAAATGGTCTGGTCTTGGAAGGCGATATTACTTATGGTACCTATACACTGACTGAGACGAAAGCACCATCAGGTTATACCAAGTTGGCAAATCCTATCACTGTAACAGTAAATGATGAAGGTATTACCGTTTCAGAAAATACAAATGTAAAGGTTACAACAACAAATAATACATACGTCATTACAGTGGCAAATGATTTGCTTTATGAACTGCCTCACACCGGAGGCACCGGAATTTACTTGTATATGATTGGCGGCATGTTACTTATGTTTGCGGCCGTATGGATCTTATATAAAAACAAATGCAAGGAGGTGCTGGAAAAATAATTGTAAGGATTAATTTTTCAGTGGCTTCTTGCCACACAAAAACGTTATTATCCCATATGAGGGGACAATAAAAAATGGGCAAAGCCCTTAAAAGAAAAGGAGACAAAAATATGAAGAAGATGAGAAAAATCTTTGCAGTGTTATTAACACTGGCTATGGTACTCGGAATGAGTATGACATCGTTTGCAGCTGAAGTTGGAACAGAAGCAGCTGGTACAGCTTCTCTGACAGTAAATGGATTAGTTCCAGGAGAAGACACAGAGGTAAGCGTTTATAAAGTTGTTAAATGGAACGCTGCTGGAAGTAGCTGGGAACTTGGAACTGGTGTAACTGATGCTGATGTAACTCTTGCAAATGATCCAGTTACTATCAAGTGGGAAAACTTTGCTGCTAAGAGAACGTCTCTTGAGAAGGTAGCTTCTGCAGAAAATGTTACAGATGGTACTGTTACATTCCATGGTCTTGATATTGGCGCATATTATGTTTATGCACAATCCGAAAAAACAACTTACAACCCAATGGGCGAAGCTGTTTACGAGTACGGCGATGATGGATTAATGAAACCAGCAGATAAAACAATCGATGCTAAAGGTTCTACATATACACTTACAAAAACTTTCACAGATGCAGATGGGGAAACAACATACAAGGTAGTAGAACGTGGACAGGAAATTTCATTTACTATTACAGCTGTATTCCCAAGTTATGATAAAGATACAGTAGATAGAACATTCCAGATTACTGACGAACCTACAGGTATGAAAGTGACTGACGTAAAAGTAAACGTTAATGGAAGCAAATTAACGAAAGACACTGATTATACATTAGTAAATGTAACCGAGACTGGTGCTGATGGTAGTGCGTCAACACTCCCAACTACAGATAAAGTGCGTGTAAGATTTACAGAAAGCTTTATTGGAACTAAAGGAACAAACACTCATGCTGGTCAGACTGTAACAGTAGAAGTAACAGCACAGATTACAGATGCAGATACATTTTCAAACACAGCATCTAGTGATAAAGGAAGTAATACACCAAACGTAAATGGTAAATTAGGTTCTATCACAATCAACAAATATGATGAAAACTATGTTGAAGGAGCTACAAATAATAAGCTTTTAGCAGGCGCAGAATTCAGTATTACTCCTGCTAAAGAAGGTGCAACTGCAATCCAGTTCGTAAAGGTTGAAGAAAAAAATGGCGTTTCTATTTACAAAAAAGCAACTGCAGAAGAAATTGCTGATACTAGCATTACTAAAGTAACAAATATTGTTGCTACAGATGGTGTAGTAGTAGCTAAAGGTCTTGATAATGGCGAATACCAAATCGTCGAAACAAAAGCTCCGGCAGGATATTCTGTAGTAGAAGTACCTAATGTAACAATTGAAAACGGAGAGAATCCAGTAGCTACAGCAAATGTTTCAGATACAAAATTACATTCCCTTCCACATACAGGTGGTATCGGTACAACAATCTTCACAATCGCTGGATGCGTTATCATGATCGCAGCAGCTGGTCTGTTCTTCGCAAGCCGCAAGAAATCAGACAACAAATAATTGCAATAATTATTTATAATCAGATATTGAATCCGGGGCAGGTCGCCCCGGATTCCTAAAAAATAATACAACAGCAAGGAGAGTTCGGATGAAACGCAAAGCAAACAAACTTATTATTGGCATCATATTTTTAGCCGGGTTGTCCTTACTGCTGTATCCATTCGTTGCAAACCAGTGGAATAACTACAGGCAAAAGCAACTGATCAGCAGTTATGAACAGACTGTATCCGAAAAGGATGCAGCACATGAGATTGATTATGATGCAGAACTGCAGAAAGCAGAAGCTTACAACGAAGCATTACTTCCAAGTATCCTTCCTGATTCATTTGCAGTAGCCGCAGCCAGTGACAAAGAAGACCAGTCCTACATGGATGCTCTGAATATTGCCGGTGACGAGATGATGGGAATCGTGGAGATCCCGAAGATTGACATCAAGCTTCCGATCTACCACACTACCGACGAAGATGTTCTCAAACAGGCAGCCGGACATCTGGAAGGAAGCTCTCTTCCAATCGGCGGTAAAAGTACACACGCCGTTATCTCCGCACACCGTGGACTTCCGAGTGCGTCTCTTTTTACCGATCTGGATCAGCTGGAAGAAGGCGATCATTTTCTGATCCATGTATTAAACGAAACATTATGTTATGAAGTCGACAAGATTTCCGTAGTAAAACCGGAAGAAACTTCCTCTCTTGCAGTAGAAGAAGGAAAAGATCTTGTAACACTTTTAACCTGTACTCCATACGGAGTCAATACCGAGCGGCTTCTGGTCCGTGGTCACAGAGTACCTTATGTGGAACAGAAAGTTGCCGATGAGAAGACACCGCTCAGCGGAATCAGTCTTCATACAAATTATCTTTTATGGGTAATTATTGGTCTTGTAATTACCACAATCTTCATCCTTATGTTATACTTAAAGGAGAAGAAGCTTCAAAAGAAGAAAAATGAGACCTCTTAAAAAGAGAATAAGAACGAGAAAGGGAATATGCCTATGAAAAGAAAAATCTCAACCTTCCTTTTCGGTCTGTTATTCTTGATAGGATTTGGGATTCTGATCTATCCGATGGTATCCAACCAGTGGAACACCTACAGACAGAATCAGCTGATCAGCAGCTATGACAATACAATACAGGACATGGAACCGGAGGACTTCACCTCTGAGTGGGAAAAGGCAAAAGCTTTCAATGATACCATTCAACAGAACAATCTCTACGGAGATGTATTTGGTGAAGATGAAAATGACATCAAAGACACCGAATACTGGAAGATCCTGAACGTTGCAGATGACGGTGTAATGGGATACCTTTCCATTCCGAAGATCAATATCAAGCTTGCCATTTACCATGGTACCGGTGATGATGAACTTCAGACCGGTGTCGGACATCTGAACGGCACAAAGCTTCCGATCGGAGGGGAGAGTACCCACAGTGTTCTCGCAGCTCACCGTGGACTTCCAAGCGCAAAGCTTTTTACCGATATCGATCAGCTCAAAGTTGGCGATAAATTTTACATCCATGTACTGGATGAAGTCCTTGCCTACAAGGTAGATCAGATTCTTCCGATGGTAGACAAAGACGATCATGAAACACTGGAGAAAGCACTCCAGATAGAAGAAGGAAAAGATCAGGTAACTTTATTTACCTGTACACCATATGGAGTCAACTCCCATCGTCTTCTCGTAAGAGGAACCAGAGTTCCATATAACGGCGAAGAGGATGCTACCGAATCAGTTACAGATTCTATGGTAAAAGCCATTCAGAATTATTATATGCTCTATTTAATTTTAGGACTTTCAATCACGATTCTTGTGATCATTCTCTTGCGATTCCTTTCCAAGAGAAAAGCTCACAAAGAATAACCAAGATTTTTAAGGAGGACATGAGGCGATGATGAATAAACGATTAAAACAATGAACCACGTTTTTGTTAGCTCTCGCTCTTGCATTTCCGCTTCTCACTCTGCCTGGTGCCAGAGCTGCGAATGCGATCGATACGGACCGGAAGTGTTCGGTTGCATTCAGTGTAAGCGGGGAAGGCAACGAACTGACAACTACCGACATTCAAGTGAATCTTTATAAGGTGGCAGATGTAGACGTATCCGGTAACTATACCGCAACCAAAGATTTCACCGGACTGGATGTATCTTCGGTAAGGGCTGATAATAACGATGCAGCAAGCAAATGGGCTGAGCGTGCAAAGAAAGCAAAAGAAAAGCTGAGTGATTCCGTAAAACCGGTCGATACAGTTACCTTAACAGGTGGTATCGGAGCTAAAGATGGTCTTGATACAGGACTTTACCTTGTAGATACACCGGAAGTAGTTACCACGAATTATACCTATACCTTTACCCCTTACCTGGTATCACTTCCGACCAACAATTATTACAGCAATGGTAACGATACCTGGATCTACGATCTGATAGCTACCAATGCAATTGGTCTGAAACCGGAAGAACATGCAAGATATGGTGATCTGGTGATCAACAAGACACTTGCAAATCACAATGCAACAACCGGTAAGAAAGCAACCTTCGTATTCCAGATTGATATTACACCACTTAAGAGTGATAAAACAGAAACCCGCATCGAGTCCCTTGACTTTGAGGCCGCAGGTGACTCTTCCGTAACAATTACAAAGATTCCTGCAGGAGCTACAGTAACTGTTAAAGAAGAGTACAGCGGTGCAAGCTACAAGCTTACCTCAGCAAATGATCAAAATGCAACGATTGTAGCAACTGATAGAGGTGCAAAAGTCGATCCGGCATCCGTTTCATTTACAAATGATATCGATGACAATATGAATGGCGGCTACGGTGTAAAAAATAATTTCAAGCTGGACGAAAATGGTCAGTATCAGTACACCGAACCGGCAGAAAAGAACTAGGAAGGGGGAGTCGGAATGAGAAAGTTACATAAAAAACCACTTATCATGGCAACGGCAGCACTTGCTCTTACCGGAACCCTGGCAGTTGGAAGTGCAATGGCATACTTCACAACTTATACAACAGCCGGTGGCGGTGTGACGATGAATATGGGATTTACCGAAACCATCCCTAACGAAACAGTCGATAAAGATGGCAAGCACGTCACCATTACAAATACCGGTGATTATGATTGCTTCGTAAGAGTAAAAGCATTTGCCCCAATGGAACTTACCTATACTGCTCCGAATGGCGGATGGAAAGCCGAAAATGATGGTTATTGGCACTATGAAGGCGTTCTTCCGGCCGGCGAAACCACACCGGAACTCAATATCTCTTACACATTCCCGTCAGGAGATGACAAACCGGAAGAATTTAACATCGTAGTCATCCAGGAATGCACACCGGTTCTTTACGATAAAGATGGAAACCCATACGCAGACTGGAATCATGTAATTACAACAGAAGACAGTAAAACCACAGAATAGGAGGGAACGAAGATGAAAAAGAAATCATTTCCAAAAAAATCGGCCCTGCTTCTGACAGCATCAGCGCTCCTGTTGATTGGCAGTACTGTCGGCAGTACACGTGCCGCACTCACCTACTACAGTGAGAATTATTCCGCACAGATCGAGATGCAGAATATCGGTGTATCTCTTTTAGAGAATGGCGATGTCGTCAGCAGCCAGGATTTTACATCTAAGAACCAGAAAGAAGTAAAAGACGGGGAACTCCTGACAGGCCTTCTCGGAAAAGATGAAAAATTCGCACCTGGAAAGAAATACAAAGAAGAGCTCAGTGTTCAGAACAGCGGTAACATCGACACCTTCGTGCGTGTGATCCTTACCAAGAGCTGGCAGGACAAAGAGGGCAAGAAGAACACCACTCTTTCACCAGATCTGATCGAACTGAATTTCCTTACCGCTAACGGCTGGGTAGTTGCAGATCAGCAGACCACAGACGAAAGAACCGTTCTTTATTACACAAAGGCAGTAAAAGCCGGAGATACCACACCGGCATTATCTGACACACTCCGCATTGATCCAAAGATTACAACAGATGTAGAGAAAACAGTAAAGGACAACACCATTACTTACACATATAAGTATGGCGACTATACATTCCACATCGATGCAGAGGTAGATGCAGTACAGACACATAACGCAAAAGATGCAATCAAGAGAGCCTGGGGTGTAGATGTGAATGTATCAGATGACGAAACCAGTTTAAGCTTACAGTAGGGAGGTACAGAGTATGAAAAAGAAAATTTTGTGCCTCGCCATGACAGTGATAATGGCAGCAGGGGTACACACAACTGCATTTGCAAAGGATTATCAGGGAGCCGACGGATGGCAGGTTAATTTCACCGGCGGCAAGATGGAAAGCAATTTTGAAAACAAGACT
>ENA-OPDW01001189-OPDW01001189.1-human-gut-metagenome-genome-assembly--contig:-NODE-1189-length-15749-cov-4.047725_pt1 | contig 15749 bp, 12 predicted proteins | sample MGYA00241264_ERZ501508 | MGnify/ENA primary metagenome ERZ501508 (study PRJEB25962, sample SAMEA2042575) | human gut metagenome | biome: human gut; feature: human-associated habitat; material: faeces...
TGCGATCACAGTCAACCGTATTGCACATGAACTCTATCTGCTCGGTGTGCCGCTGATCCCGCGTATGATGACCGAACATGCACACAGCCTGACTGGGATCGACATCCATCCGGGAGCATCGATCGGAGAATATTTTTTTATCGACCACGGTACCGGTGTTGTGGTCGGTGAGACCACGGTGATCGGAAAATATGTCAAGATTTATCAGGGTGTGACACTTGGTGCACTTTCCACCAGAGGGGGACAGAGCCTTCGCGGTGTGAAACGTCATCCGACCCTGGAAGACAACGTAACCGTATATTCCGGAGCATCGATCCTTGGCGGAGAGACCGTGATCGGAACCGGAGCGGTGATCGGAAGTAATGCATTTATTACATCTTCCGTACCGGCTCAGACGAGAGTCAGCATCAAAAATCCGGAACTGCAGTTTAAAGACCGCTCCAGAAAGGCATCTGAGCTTGGTCAAGAAGGATTCTTCAACCGCAAAGAAGAGGACTAAAGAAAAGGAGTAGTATCGTGAAGTTTTTTCATATAGCAGATACACACCTGGGAGCGATCCCGGATGCCGGTTTTGCGTGGAGTGAAGAACGCAGAAGCGAGATCTGGGAGAGCTTTCGCAGTGTTGTGGCAAAGGCAGATCGAGAGGAAGTGGATCTGCTGCTGATCGCAGGAGATCTGTTTCACAGACAGCCGTTGCCTTCTCAGACAGAGAGGGTCAGTCAGCTGTTTGCATCCATACCGGATACCGAGGTGGTGTGGATGGCAGGAAGCCACGATTATCTGCGGGAAGACTCAGCGTATCGTAAGATGAAATGGACGAAGAATGTTCATGGATTTCTGAGTGAGAAGCCGGAAGTGATCAGTCTGGAAAAGCTGCATACGAAAGTGTATGGATGCAGTTATGAGCATCCGGAGGTTACGGAAGCGATATACAGCAGCATCCGGCCGGAGGATCAGCCGGGGATTCATATCCTGCTGGCATATGGTGGAGATGAAACGCATATTCCTATGAAAAAAGAGGATGGAGCCGGTTTTGACTATGTGGCACTGGGGTATCGCCATATACCGGGAGTACTGGTGGAAAATCAGATGGCATATGCAGGTTCTCCGGAACCCATCCGCCTGGAAGAGACAGGAACCCACGGGGTTGTCTACGGAGAGATCACAGAGGACGAACAGGGGCAGTATCATACACAGATCACACTGGTTCCCTGTGCGTGCCGTTCGTATATTCCTCTTTCGCTGCGGATTCATTCAGGCACCACACAGGCGGCTCTGGAGCAGAAAGTACAGGACGCGATCGCACAGAAAGGAAGCGAAGATATCTACTGGCTCAGGATCCAGGGATATCGGAATCCGGAACTGGAGTTTGAACTGGAGGCACTGCGCGCCTATGGAAATATTGTAAAAATAACGGATGAAACCCGTCCGTGCTATGATCTGAACCGACTGAAACGGGAAAAACTGGGAACGAAAACCGGTGCATATATCCACTGGTTCGAGAAAAAACAGGGAAAAGTAGAACAGAAAGCATTGGATTATGGATTGCAGGCACTGCTTGCCGAAGACAGGGATGAAAGAGAGGTTCTTTCAGAAAAGATAACGGGCTGGCAGGAAAAGAAACAGGAACTGCAAAAGGAGAGAGAAAGTCGGAGTGCAGTGGTAGAACAAACGATGCACCGTATCATGCGGGAACGCTCCGGTCTGGAACAACAGCTGCTGGTCAATGGTTCCGAGATCCGTCGTCTGGAACTGAACCGGAATGCAACAGAAAAGCACCTGGAGCAGGAACGGCGGGAAGAAGGAAAACGACAGGCAGAAGAAAGCAGACAGCCAAAAAGTGAACAGCCCCTGAAACCGGAAAGATTGGTAGCAGAGCAACCTGTCCAGACACGAAAAGCAGTCGGGGGAAAAGAAAGAAAGCTATTGGATTTTCCTAAAATTTCCAAAATTTCCGAAATATTTACATGGACAGGAATCGCACTTGCCATATTGATCCTGATCGATCCGTTTTCCTGGAATCGGGCTGTGTGTACGGTGCTTGGCCTTATGATTCTGACGGGCACTCTGATGGGAAGGATGTATCTGATAAACTGGCTTCGAACCAGGGAAAGTATGGCCGTGCAACGGACAGCTGTACGGGATGAGCCGGAGCAGGAGGAAGACACGGAACAGGAAGAGTTACAGAAGGACTGGGAAGAACGATTAAAAGAAAGAAAGAAGGAACTGCGTCAGATCAGTCATCAGATTCTGCGGCTGCAGGAGCGGGGAGTTCATCTTGCGACAGAGGCAGAAGAAAAGAAAATACAGACAGAAAATCTGCAGGAAGAGATCCGGGAGTTGTCTTGTCCGACCTGGGAGGAAGAATCCTGTGATATGGAGATTTCCGGTCTTAAACTGGCACTTACGGTGCTGACGGAGGAAGAAAGCATACGACATGTCGGAGATCGGAGTGAACGGAAGGAAAAGGAGAGAGAATGCTTAGAATAGGTTGTCATTTGTCCTCGTCGAAGGGATTTTTTCATATGGGAAAAGAGGCGGTGAAGATTGGAGCGAATACCTTTCAGTTTTTCACCCGAAACCCAAGAGGAAGCAGAGCGAAAGAAATAGATCCGGAGGATGTGAGAAAGTTTCTGGAATATGCGCAGGAGCATGATATCTGTCAGATCCTGGCTCATGCGCCATATACACTGAATCCATGTTCTAAGGATGCAAAGACCAGGGAATTTGCCTGGATGACGATGGAGGATGATCTGAAACGGATGGAGTATGTTCCGGGGAACTGTTATAACTTTCATCCGGGAAGTCACGTAGGACAGGGCGCACAGGAAGGAATCCGGATGATCAGTGAGATGCTGAATCAGATTCTGAAGGAGGAGCAGCACACGACGGTGCTTTTGGAGACGATGGCAGGAAAGGGAACAGAGGTTGGTCGGAGTTTTGAGGAACTGGCGCAGATTTTGGAACGGGTGGAGCTGAAGAGTCATATGGGTGTTTGCCTGGATACGTGTCATGTGTATGACGCGGGGTATGATCTGGTGGGACAGCTGGATCAGGTGCTGGAGGAGTTTGACCGGGTGATCGGGCTTGAGAGGCTGAAGGCGATTCACATGAATGACAGTAAGAATCCGTTTGCGAGTCATAAGGACCGGCATGAGAAGATCGGGGAAGGGTCGATCGGGCTGGAAGCGTTTGAGAGGATGGTGAATCATCCGAAACTGAAGGGGATTCCGATTTATCTGGAGACACCGAATGAACTGGAGGGGTATGCGCGGGAGATCCGGGTGCTGAGAGAGATGGAGAGGTAGAGGGGGTTGACGACGCGGACGAAACGCACTTCGGCTTTCTGCTCCGGCAACGTGGGCAGGGCAACTTTGAGCTAATCACCAACTCCGACTATGTTCACGAGGGTCGGCTGACCCTCGCGAAAGTCTGCGTAGGTGCTGGATCTCAAAGCTTGCCCTAACCGCCCACAAAGTGTTGCCTGAGCAGAAAGCCGAAGCACGTTTCTGGGTGGTCAACTGGGGGAGGGTTGAGTGGCTGCGCGAGGGTTTTTGAAAAAAGGACGCGGGAAGGATTACGGTTGTGGGAAGTGATCCTTCCCGCGCCTTTTTCGGTGAGTTATGAAAAGAAAAAGAGACATAGTAACGAAGAAATCCTTGAAGTGAGGGTTCGTTACTATGTCTCTTTTGCGTTAGATATTTCATGAATCAGGTTATGCCAGTGTGTCTGGCATTACCTGATTTATCAGATCGTCTCGTTATTTCTGTATTTGGTCAGGACTTTCTGGATGCGTTCTACCGGGTTCAGGAGTTTGCTGATGGAATCGTCGTGATTCAGGGTGTCGATGATCAGGGCGATGTATTTGCTCATATCGCAGTTGATATAGTAAGGTTTACTCAGCAGTTCCGGGGTCTGGTAGATCAGGTTGGTGGTCAGGATGCGGTCGAAGGTCCCTTTTTCGTAGGCTTCATCGAACTTTGCCATGCCGTTGGTGAACAGACCAAAGGTGGAACACATGAAGATTTTGTTGGCTCCCCGGTCTTTGAGGAGCTGAGCTACCTCGAGCATGCTGTCACCGGAGGAGATCATATCGTCTACGATGATCATATCTTTGCCACGAACATCAGCTCCCAGAAATTCATGAGCAACGATAGGGTTTCTTCCGTCTACAATAGTAGAGTAGTCACGGCGTTTGTAGAACATACCCATGTCTACGCCAAGGTTGTTTGCCAGATAGATGGCACGGCTCATGCCGCCTTCGTCCGGGCTGATGACCATCAGATGTTCTTTATCCAGTTTCAAATCTTTTTCTTTCTTTAAGAGGTTTTTGATAAACTGGTATGCGGACTGTACAGTTTCAAATCCATGCAGTGGGATCGCATTCTGGATTCTCGGATCGTGAGCATCGAAAGTGATGATGTTTTCCACACCCATCTGGATCAGTTCCTGCAGTGCCAGTGCACAGTCGAGGGATTCTCTGCCGGTCCGTCTGTGCTGGCGGCTCTCATACAAAAATGGCATGATCACGTTGATTCGTCTGGCTTTTCCGGCGATGGCAGCAATGATTCGTTTCAGGTTCTGATAATGATCATCCGGGGACATATGGTTGGTCTGTCCTGCCAGAGAATATGTCAGACTGTAGTTGCAGACATCTACCAGAATATAGATATCATCACCACGTACGGATTCCCTCAGGATACCTTTTGCTTCTCCGGAACCGAAACGGGGAAGATCAGACCCGATCAGGTAAGTATCTCTGTCGTAGCCTTCATATAAAACACCTTCATTGTGGCGTTTTTTTCTCCAGCTGACCAGGTAGTTATCTACCTTTGTACCGAGTTCGGCGCAGCTGTAGGGAGAAATGATCCCCAGTCGTCCTACAGGAAGCTGTTGTGAATCGTGATTTTTGTTGTGTGACATTGTTAGTTTCCTCCTAATATTTTTTTCTGGATTCTTATATCTTTACCGATGAGTTTGATCATCGTGTAGTTACTGGAAACTCTGGAAAATACCCGTTCGGAGTAGGTATCCATAAAACTGCCCAGTGTCAGATTGGTGGAAATTACCGTGGATTTCTTTCTGAGGATCCGTTCATTGATACATAAAAAGAACTGAGAAGCAACAAAGCTGTTGGTAAGTTCTGTTCCAAGATCATCGATGATAAGCAGATCGCAGTTGAGAATATAGTCATTTTCTCCTTCCGTGGTATCAGAGTTTGAGAAGGTGTTTCTTGCGAACGCATCGAACAGATCGAAAGCAGAATAATAGATCACGCTGTGCATCGAATCCAAAAGTTCTTTTGCGATGCAGTACGTAAGAAAAGTTTTCCCAACACCGGTATCACCGTAAATGAAAAGATTTTCAAAAGAATGATCAAAGTTCTGAACGAAATCCTTTGAGCGCTGCAACGCGGTTGCGGCGTTCTGCCGAGCGGTCTGTCCTGTGGCTTCGTTTACCATATCTTCCGGATAATAATCCAGAGAAAATGCATCGAAGCTGGCTGTTTTTAATAATTCCCGGATATTGGACTGGGTATACAGATGTTCACTGATCGCACGCCTGAAGCAGATACACTTCCGGTTGTCCACATAGCCGGTGTCCTGACACAGGGGACAGGTATAATGCATTTTCAGATAATCCTCCGGATAACCATTGGCTTTTAACAGATCGGTTCGCTCTCTGGATAAAGCCTGAATCTGTTCGTTCAGGTCAAAATCAGTAGCGTTTTTATCACCGAGTAAGATTCGTGCTTTTTTCACACTGATCGCTGCAATCTCCTGATCGATCAGTGCCAGCCGGGGTATCCTGGCCTGTGCTTCGGCGATACGGGCATCTTGTTCATGTTTATTGCGAAACTGCAATCGCTGATAATAGCGCATCAGTGCATCGTACTGACTGTTTTGTAGTGCCACGGTAATTCTCCTTTATTATTTTAAAAGCTGATTTTCAAGTTGATCGTAATCATAATTTCGCTGCTGGAAATTATTGAATCTGTTACCGGAACCCGATGGACGGATTCCCTTCTGTTCCTGCCGCTGTTTCTGTTCCTGACGGTCACTTTGCAGCTGTTTGTGCAAAGTATCCAGAGCCTGAATATCGGTCAGGTGTCGGACACCTTTATCCTTCCAGCCGGAAAGAATCCTGTCCGCATAGCGGAAATTGGCTTTCCCGGTGGATGCTACTGTACGGGAACAGGCTTCCGTGAGGATGTCCATAGTAAATCCGTAATCTTTCATCCAGTGGTCGATCATGTGGATCTCCGACTGAATCGGATTACGGTTGCTGATTCCGAATGCTTTTAAAATTGAAAAATAGTTTCTGTGATAGGTCGTAGTTTCCTGCTTGGCGCGGGTAACTGTGTCGATACCTGCCTCGTGCCAGCTGAAGGCTACTTTCTTTATATAATGAATGTCTTTACTTCCCTTGGAAACACAGTATTCGATCAGATAGTCAAACAGATCCACAGAAAAATGAAGCTCCTCGTAAATATAAAGAAGTTCATCGGTGACTGTTCTTGATAGTGTAGTACCAAGGTAACTTTCGGCCAGAAAGAGAATCTGGCGAACGTCTTCCTGTTCGCGGAGCTCTTTCAGACGGTCAGCACTCATTGTTTTTTTATTCCCTGTTGTCTGAGAGGGCTGAGTGCCTGTCTGCGGGGCATTCCTGGCAGGTGTGACAGATGCTCCGGCTGTCGACGGTGAGCCGGATGTGACGGTGTTTGTCGATGTGGCAGGCGAAATCTGAGTAATTGCCTGTTCTGCCAGTGTGTTTTGCACCGTATCCGGCACCATGGGCTGTAGAAAATCAATGGAAGTCTGGGTGTCGGTACCTGCCAGTACGACCAGTTTCTGATTCTCCCAGTAACGAAGGGTGCGAAGCACATCTGATTCTGTGCAGTCAAAAACATCCGCTACAGCAGCCAGGTCCAGTGCGGTGTCGCCGCTTTGCAGACTGCGGAGCAGATAAAGGTAAATTTTAACGAATTCCCCGTTGGCGCGGGGCATATAATAATCTATGAAAATATTGGAAATAATGGTAACTCCGCTGGAGCTTCCATTATGTAAAGATAACTGCATAGTTCTCCTGTAATAGAAAAGTGATGGTATATGTCCTGGTTACGTGCTTATTATAGCATGATTCTTTAAGAAATCAAACATGGTTTTTTATGGGAAGGAGGTGGAAAATAAGGTGCGATGGGGGATTAGCTGGTGTGTAAGTAAGGTGGATAAGCATGTGGATGATGTGGATAAGTGGTGGGAAATTATGAGGTGTGGGGATTATTTGCAACCGGAAAATGGAGGAATTGTTTGAAAAACAGAGAAAATTCGGAGGGAAGAGTGTAAGATTATGTAAACAGAGTTATGCACAGGGGAATCCACAGAGGTGGGAACTGAGGGTGGGGATAAATGTGTGGATAATGTGGATAAGTTGAGAAAAAAATGGTGTGGGGGTGAAAAGGGACGGATCCGAAAGCGGTCTGCAACATCAGGAGGCGGCAACGCGGGCAGGGCAACTTTGAGCTAATCACCAACTTCGACTATGTTCACGAGGGTCAGCGGACCCTCGCGAAAGTCTACGTAGGTGCTGGATCTCAAAGCTTGCCCTAACCGCCCGCAAAGTGTTGCCGCCTCCTGATGTTGCAGACCGCTTTCTGATTCTGATTTTCACGTGGGGAGGGGTGGTTGAATCCGATTGTGGATGGAAGGAAAAGCATAAGAAGAAAATTACAGGGTACGGAGCAGGCGAAAGGATCAGGGGATTTTTACATATAAAAATGGCAACCGGACATATTAGGTTGCCATTTTTGTATGGGGTAAAAGAAGGTTTTCTTGGTGTTTATTTGCCCAGGAGTTTTTCGCCGATCTGGTAGACATCGCCGGCGCCCATGGTGATCAGGAGGTCACCGGGCTGGCAGTTTTCCAGAAGGTAGTTTTCGATTTCATCGAAGGTTGGGAAGTATTCACAGGGAGTTCCCAGTTCCTGGATTCTTTTTTGAAGGTCGGCGGAAGAGATGCCGAGGGTGTCGGTTTCTCTTGCGGCGTAGATGTTTGCCAGTACTACATGGTCTGCCAGAGTCAGTGCTTCGGCGAATTCCGGGAGCAGAGCTTTGGTACGGGTGTAGGTATGGGGCTGGAAGATACACCAGGTCTTTTTGTGCGGATAGTTTTTGGCAGAGGTCAGTGTTGCTTTGATCTCTGTCGGATGATGGGCATAGTCATCGATCACAGTGATATCGCCGATGTTTCCTTTGAACTGGAAACGGCGGTCGGTTCCGGTGAAGTTGATCAGACCTTTCTGGATCGTTGCATCGTCCATACCCAGTTTTTCACCCAGAGCGATCACGGAAAGAGCGTTGGACACGTTGTGGATACCGGGTACCTTCAGGGAGAAGGTTCCTGTGGTTTCACCGTGATGCAGACAGGTAAAGGTCGGGTGACCGAAGGTATCGTATGTAATATCGGTTGCTGTATAATCAGCTTCATGTTCCAGTCCGTAAGTGATGACTTCGCATGGCAGATCCCTGATGATATCCTCATAATGAGGAGTATCACTGTTGATGATCAGGGTACCGTCAGCCGGAAGCTTTTCTGCAAACAGCCGGAAGGAATGGCGGATATCGTCAATATCCTTAAAGAAATCCAGATGATCGGCATCCATGTTCAGGATGATACTGATTTTCGGGAAAAAGCTTAAAAAGCTGTTGGTATATTCACAGGCCTCGGTAATGAAAGTACCGGAATGTCCCAGACGCAAATTACCGCCGATGGCCGGCAGGATACCGCCGACAGAGATTGTCGGATCAAAACCACCTTCCAGCAGAATATGAGAAGCCATGGAAGTTGTTGTGGTTTTTCCGTGGGTTCCGGATACTGCGATGGGGATCTGGTAATTTTTCATGATTTGTCCCAGCAGATCGGCACGGGTCATCATCGGAATATTTTTTCCTTTTGCGCAGGCATATTCCGGGTTATCCGGATGGATCGCAGCAGTGTAAACCACCAGATCGATACCGTCAATAATATTGGATGCGCGCTGTCCGTAGAAAATCTGTGCACCGTTTGAAGTCAGATGATCCGTCAGAGCACTTTCTTTGGAATCAGAGCCGGATACGGTGAATCCCTCTTTTAAAAGAATCTCGGCAAGGCCGCTCATGCTGATACCGCCGATGCCGATAAAATGTATGTGAACAGGTTTTGTAAAATCAATGGTATACATAGGAGTTCTCCCTTTCTTACAGACGTTTGTATCATATTTATGATGCCGGCTTCCCTGGGTCGGAAAGATTGCGAAAGCTGCTTTCAGCGGGCGATACGCAGGCATCAGTCGGGTACAAAAGACATTTTGTAACAACATTTATTATAGACGGAAAAGGGAAAAATGGAAAGATTTTTTTAAGGATGAGAAAAAAAACCAATAGATATAGAAGAAAATGACGAAAGGGAGAAGAAATGTTGTATAAATGTCATAAAAACACGAAAAGATTTGATAAAAATATGTAAAAAATGTTCACTAAATCTGATAAGTGTGATATAATCTTTTTACTATATATGACAAGAGGTGATTGCATGATCAAGAAAGAAATGATTGCAATGCTGTTGGCCGGAGGCCAGGGAAGCCGACTCGGCGTACTTACCGAGAAAGTTGCCAAACCGGCGGTGGCATTTGGAGGAAAATATCGGATTATCGATTTTCCGTTGAGTAACTGTATTAATTCAGGCATTGATACCGTGGGTGTTCTGACCCAGTATCAGCCGTTGCGTCTGAATACCCATATCGGAATCGGTATTCCGTGGGATCTGGACCGGAATGTGGGCGGTGTTACCGTGCTTCCCCCCTACGAAAAAAATGGTAACAGCGACTGGTATACCGGAACAGCAAACGCAATTTTTCAGAATATGGCATACATGGAGACCTATAATCCGGACTACGTTCTGATTCTCTCCGGTGACCACATTTACAAGATGGATTACGAAGTGATGCTTGATTATCATAAGGCAAATAAGGCAGATGTGACCATTGCCTGTATGCCGGTGCCGATCGAAGAGGCAAGCCGTTTCGGTGTTATGATCACTGACGGCGCGGGACGTATTACCGAGTTTGAAGAAAAACCAGAACATCCAAGAAGTAATCTGGCATCCATGGGAATTTATATTTTCTCCTGGAAGACACTCAAAGAGTCTCTGATGGCACTGAAAGATCAGCCAAACTGTGACTTCGGTAAACATATCCTGCCATATTGCAGAGATAATGGAAAGAGACTGTTTGCCTATGAATTCAACGGATACTGGAAAGACGTAGGAACACTGGGGTCTTATTGGGAAGCAAATATGGAACTGATCGATATCATTCCGGAATTTAACCTGTATGAAGAATTCTGGAAAATCTATACCAAAGGTGATATCATCCGTCCACAGTACATATCAGGGGAATCCGTTGTTGAAAGAAGCATCATCGGTGAAGGTGCGGAGATTTATGGTGAAGTGCATAATTGCGTCATCGGTGCGGATGTAACGATTGAAAAGGGAGCTGTGGTGCGGGATTCCATTATTATGAAACATACACGCATCGGCGCCGGAAGCCAGATTGACAAGTCCATTATCGCAGAGAGTGTGGATATCGGAGAAAATGTTGTCACAGGTGTGGGCGAGGAAGCTCCGAATGTTCTGAAACCGGCTGTCTATGGATTCGGCCTTGTTACAATCGCAGAAAATTCTGTTATTCCGTCAGGCGTGAAGATTGGAAAGAACACAGCTATCAGCGGTGAGACCACAGTGGAGGATTATCCGGACGGAGAGCTTGTAAGCGGCGGAGCAATTGTAAAGAAGGACGGTGAGTAATATGAGAGCATTAGGAATTATTCTGGCAGGCGGTAATAACAACAGGATGAGAGAACTGTCCAATAGACGTGCCATCGCAGCGATGCCGGTAGCGGGAAGCTATCGGAGCATTGACTTTGCACTGAGTAATATGACCAATTCTCATATTGCGAAAGTTGCAGTCCTGACACAGTACAACGCAAGATCGTTGAATGAGCATCTGAGCTCTTCCAAATGGTGGAATTTCGGAAGAAAGCAGGGAGGTTTGTTTGTGTTTACACCGACGATCACTCCGGATAACAGCTTCTGGTATCAGGGAACCGCAGATGCGATTTATCAGAACCTGGATTTTCTGAAGAGAAGCCATGAACCCTATGTGGTCATCGCATCCGGTGATTGTGTATATAAACTGGATTATAACAAAGTTCTGGAATACCATATCGCAAAACGTGCCGATGTGACTATTGTGTGCAAAGATGTGGATGCCAATGAGGATGTGACCAGATTTGGTGTGCTTCGCATGAATGAAGACTACCGGATCGAAGAATTCGAAGAGAAACCGATGTTGTCCGATTATCATACGATCTCCACAGGAATCTATGTGATCCGGCGCCGCCAGCTGATCGAGATGATCGAGCGCTGCGCACAGGAAGGAAGACATGATTTTGTAAAAGATATTCTGATCCGCTATAAGAATCTGAAGAGGATCTATGGATATAAGATCCAGGATTACTGGAACAACATCTCTACCGTTGAGGCTTACTACAAGACCAATATGGATTTCCGGAAACCGGAAGTGAGAGATTATTTCTTCCGTCAGTATCCGGGAATTAACTCCAAGATCGACGATCTTCCGCCGGCAAAATATAATCCGGGATGTCTGGTAAAGAACAGCCTGGTATCCAGCGGCTGTATCATCAACGGGCAGGTGGAGAATTCTGTTCTGTTTAAGAAAGTATATGTGGGAAATAACTGCGTTATCAAGAATTCTATTATTCTGAACGACGTATATCTGGGTGATAATACCCATATCGAAAACTGCATCGTAGAAAGCCGGGATACCATCCGGGCCAATTCTTACTATTGCGGAGAAGGCGAAATAAAAGTTGTCGTGGAAAAGAACGAGCGCTATGCGCTGTAATAACAGAGCAGCTGTCTGGTGGTTCGCGGAGAAATAACTAATCAGCGGTTATAACTGTTCGGAAGGAGAACGACATATGAAAGGGGCATGTGCTATGGAGATTACAGACGTAAGAGTGCGCAAAGTGACAAAAGAAGGTAAGATGAAAGCAGTTGTTTCCATAACAATTGATGATGAATTTGTTGTACATGATATTAAAGTAATCGAGGGAGAGAAAGGACTGTTTATCGCTATGCCAAGCCGTAAGGCTTCCGATGGAGAGTATCGCGATATTGCACATCCGATCAATTCCAACACAAGAGAAAAGATCCAAAGTCTGATTTTGGAGAAATACGAGGAAGTAATGGCAGAAGATGCCGTTGCAGATAATGCGTAACCGGATTGTCATATATATGGGGTGACGCAAAAACGAGATAAAAGCGGTGGCTGGGGGGCCATCGCTTTTTCTTTACAAAATGCCAGAGTCTTGCTATAGTGGAGCGTAGAAAAATGTCCGTGGGAGAATGGGCGGAAGAGAAAGAAAAAGAGGAGACGGGTGTGTGATGAGAGTGGAACTGCCGGAAAGCTTTGAAAAGAGAATGCAAGAGATGCTGGGGGATGAATACGAATCGTATATCGAAAGTTATGATAACCCCAGACAGTACGGACTCCGGATCAATCCGATGAAGATCACGGAAGAGGAACTGGCGGAAGGCTCCGGTTTTTCTCTGGATCCGATTCCGTGGACAAAGACCGGGTATTTTTATAAAGAAGAAGATCAGCCGGCCAGACATCCATATTACAGTGCCGGTCTTTATTATCTGCAGGAGCCAAGCGCCATGACTCCGGCGGCGAGGTTTCCGGTGGAACCGGGGGAGAGAGTTCTGGATCTGTGTGCGGCACCGGGAGGAAAGGCAACGGCTCTCGGCGCTGCGCTTCAGGGAAAAGGTGTGCTGGTGGCAAATGATATCAGTAATTCCAGGGCTAAAGCACTGTTAAAGAATCTGGAAGTATTTGGCATATCCAACGCCTTTGTGACCAACGAAGTACCACAGAACCTGGCAGAGCGGTTTGAAGGATTTTTTGATAAAGTGCTGATTGATGCACCGTGCTCCGGGGAGGGGATGTTCCGCAAAGATCCGGCGGTGATCAAAACCTGGGAGGAAGAACGCCCGGAGTACTTTGCAAAACTGCAGAAAGATATTCTGAAAAATGGTGTGCGGATGCTGCGCCCGGGTGGAAAACTGCTGTATTCCACCTGTACCTTTGCTCCGGTAGAAAACGAGGGAAGTATCTCCTGGATCCTGGAGCAGTGTCCGGAGATGGAACTGATTCCCATCGAAGGATATGAAGGATTCTCCGAGGGTAACCCTGCGTGGGGTGATGGAAGAGAGGAACTGCGCCGCTGTGTGCGGATCTGGCCGCATAAGATGAAAGGAGAGGGGCATTTTCTGGCCCTGCTGAAAAAGTCTGAGGATGCGCCCGAGACAAGGATCAGACTGGAACCGCCGACGCGGATGGATAAGAAAAATAAAGCAGTTCTGGAAGAATTCTTCAGGGACTGTCAGTGGAAGCCGGACTGGGAGCGGGTACAGATCAAGGGCGAGAAAGTCTACCTGGTACCGGAACTTCCGGCAAAGTTGAACGGTATCCATTTCTTAAGAAACGGACTGTATCTGGGAGATCTGAAGAAAAACCGTTTTGAACCATCCCAGCAGCTGGCGATGACGCTGAAGGCTTCCGACTATGCGGGAAGCGTATCCCTTTCACCGGAGGATGAACGGATCGGACGATATCTGCGTGGAGAAACCCTGCTTTTGGAACCGGGGGAAGCGACCAGAGAGAAAGGCTGGATCCTGGTCTGTGTGGATCAGTATGCACTCGGCTGGGGAAAACTTGTGAACGGAGTTCTGAAGAATAAATACTGGAGCGGCTGGCGACTAAAAAGTTGACATAATCCGCACTTTAATGCAGAAATTCGCCAAAATTCCACTAATTATTACGCAAATATTACGAGATGTTAAAAAACTACTTCACAATGCTACAAAATCATGCTATAATGACTCTTGCCTGAGAAAGTGAGAGGAATTAATATGAGAAGAAAAAGAATCATAAGCCTGGTACTTTCCGCATGTCTTATCGTGGGAAGTGCGGTACAGGGTGGAGCTGCTACCACGCAGGAGAAGATCTCCGATGCGAAGGCACAGCAGCAGGAGAATCAGTCTTCCCTGCAGCAGACCCAGGAAAAGATTCAGGAACTGGAATCAAAAAAAGGTGAATCCGAAACATATCTTGCAGATCTGAACACTCAGTTGGACGATCTTCGCAGCAGTCTGGAAAAACTGCAGAACGATTACGATGCGAAGCAGGAAGAACTGACACAGCTGCAAAGTGACCTTGAAGATGCGAAAGCGGATGAAGCGCAGCAGTATGAAGCGATGAAACTCCGCATCCGCTATATGTACGAAAACTCAGCCAGCAATTATATGAACCTGCTGTTCGAATCAGGAAGTATTTCTGATTTCTTAAACCAGGCTGAGAACATTTCCCAGATGTCAAAGTATGACAGAGACATGCTGGATACATACAGAGAAACAAAAGAAGCCATCCAGACCAAAGAGGAACAGGTGGCACAGGAAAAAGAAGAGATTGTGGCTCTTCAGCAGGAGAGCGCGGACAAGCAGGCAGCAGTAGAAGAACTGGTGGAGGCAACTTACCAGCAGATCCGTGAATATCAGGAAGATATTCAGAGTCAGCAGACAGCAGAGAATGATCTGTTGACCAAGATCAGCAGTCAGGAAGATGCGATCAACGACCTTCTTCGTCAGGCAAAAGAGGAAGAAGCAGCAGCCAGATTAGCAGCACAGCAGGCGGCACAGGCAGCAGCTGAGAAAGCGGCACAGGAAGCGGCAGCAAAAGAAGCGGCAGAGAAAAAAGCGGCAGAAGATGCAGCAGCACAAAAGGCAGCACAGCAGAAAGCAGCGCAGCAGGCAGCGTCAGCGACACAGAAAAAATCAAACAGCAGTACAACAACGACTACAACGACAAGTAATACTGTTGCGAATACAACAACTTCAACAACTACAACAGACAGCTCCGACGATACCATCGATACTTCACAGGGCAAATACCTGGGAAGATTCAAACTGACAGCATATTGCAACTGTTCCATCTGTTGCGGAAAATGGTCCGGCGGCGGTACAGCCAGCGGAACCACTCCGACACCGGGACGTACCATCGCGATGGCGGGAGTTCCATTCGGAACCAAACTTTCCATCAACGGTCAGATCTATACCGTAGAAGACAGAGGAACCGCATACGGACATGTGGATATCTTCATGGGAAGCCACAGCCAGGCATTGAGCTTTGGTATGAAATATGCAGATGTGTATCAGGTGAACTAGAGAAAAATAAGAACAGAGAGTGCAGGATACGGGAAACGTGTCTGCGCTCTCTTTTTTCGTTTACAGGAGATTGCTTTCCAGTTCATAATCCGGCTTCCGGCTGCATAGAATGCAGATAGTTTCATAGCAACGAAACAAAGGAGGGGAAAAGATGGATGCCACGATTCTGGTAAACCGTACACACCGCTTACCGCGAAAAGCGATACCACAGACCTTAGTTGAGCCGGAAATCATCTTTGATGCACCTGTCGGGGACAGGAAAAGATTACTTGCAGTTAGTGCGGCGAAGGGAGTGGAGGCGCTTTTTGCGAGAGGAAAAGAGGAAGGAATCTATCTGTGCGGAGTATCCGGCTACCGAAGCTACGAAAGACAGGAAGAACTCTATCAGAAGAAACGGCGGGGACA
>ENA-OPDW01001225-OPDW01001225.1-human-gut-metagenome-genome-assembly--contig:-NODE-1225-length-15389-cov-44.745533_pt1 | contig 15389 bp, 13 predicted proteins | sample MGYA00241264_ERZ501508 | MGnify/ENA primary metagenome ERZ501508 (study PRJEB25962, sample SAMEA2042575) | human gut metagenome | biome: human gut; feature: human-associated habitat; material: faeces...
AGACCGATTGGCAGGGTTAAATATGCGCTAAACTAATTCCGCCAACAGGTTTTATCTATACCTATATGATTTCCTTTTGCTTTCATATTATTTCAGATACAATCTCACTATTTACTTTCCTCTCATCTTGAAGTATCTATCATATCCTTCAAGCAAAGCCTTGCTGGTATGCTCCCAACTCAATTCGTTGATGACACGATTTCTACCATATTCACCCATTTGCTTACGCTTCTCAGGATTATCAAGCAATTCAAGAATCTTCTTTGCCATATCTTCAGCATCATTTCTCTTAGCATAAAGTGATGCCTCCAGTGCAGAATATCTCCCCTCTGTCAAATCAAACTGAACTAAAGGTTTGCCCAATGCCATATACTCCAATACCTTATTCATGGTACTCTTGTCATTCATGGCATTATATTCATCAGAGTTGACACAAACATCAGCAGTATTCAAGTAGTCAAGCAAAGTCTGATCAGGAACACGACCAGTAAATTCTACGATGTCATCCAAGCCCATGTCGTGACTCAGTTTCTTCATGTGCTCAACATCAGGACCACCACCAACGATACCCCAGAACACATCATTTCTTCCCGGTAACTCCTTGATATATTTAGCAGCCTTCAAAAGATATTCGATACCTTCCTGCTGACCGATTACACCAAGATAGCCAACCATGAACTTCTTGCCACGTTTGATTTCATTCTTTGGTTCCTGAATCTTCAGACGCTCCAACTTTGGGCCACTTCTCAACACAAAGACATCCTCTGGGTTCATTCCTCCACGCTCTATGGCTATCTTCTTATAACTTTCATTAGTTACAAAAGCAAACTTGCAGTGCTTATAGGTCTGACGTTCCAACCACAACTGGCTCTTATAGAACATTCCCGAAGTCTTACCGAACTTAGCCTCATACAACTCAGGACAGATATCATGATGGTCAAAGATATAATCAACACCCTTATTCTTAAAGAGTTTAGCTACCATCCAAATATCGTCAGGTGGATTACAACCGTGAATACAGTCGAAGCCTACTTCCTTATAACATTTCTTTGCCAAACGATACTCATGCCACAAAGCTGCGCCATACTCACGAGCATATCCTAAAGCACCATTCCCATCCTTTGGCAATTTATGGCGATAAACATGTACACCCTGCAGGAATTCATACTCCTTGTCATAGCCCTTACCTGTAGGACTAATTACAGAAACCGTATAACCGTTTGCTGCCAATGTTGTTGCCTCCTGCCAGACACGAGTGTCAAATGGCACAGGCAAGTTCTCTACGATAATTAATACTTTTCTATCCATATTGTAGTTTTTAATTTATTATCATTTAAAGGATAGCACAATTTGTGCGTTTCGTTCTCCTTTCCGTATTCTTCAGAATACCAACATTTCTCTATTGTTGGCTCTATATTTGTCTCTATACAAACAGTAATGGCTCCTCGTTGGATGACTGCATTTCCATTTTCAACTTTCACTTGACAAGCAGGATGCAACACCAAAGTAGCATAACTATCACTTGTTGTCGCCATATCATCCTCAATAACCAATTTGTCTGCCTTATTAAAGCAGAAAGAGCGACTATGCTTATTACCATTCTGCCAAACGCATTCGGCAAGAAGGGAATCCTGATTTTCCGTCAAATCAGACTTCAAAAGTTTAGTATCAGCCTTCTTTCCCCAAAGGAAAGCTCCCATCATCTGACTTTGTTCCTGGTTCATAGCCCAAACCGTATTATGATTACATGAACGACGATACTCATCTCTTTTCTGTATATTGCAATGATAGATATATGTTCCAGGATCTCCTAAGATGCAATTGCCATCTACAAAGAGTTGAAAACTCAATGCGTCTGCATGCCCATGAGCAGCAATACTACCAAAACCTAAAGGTGCATGATCAATACCAATTACCACTTTACCATTCTTACTTCTCAGGAAAGTATAACCACCTTCCTCAAAAGTCCTACTTTGTGAAGGCTTCCATAAAGGCAATTGCTTTAAGGTTTCGATTTCTGTCTCAGAATAGAGCCAAGATATTGTCTCGGACAAATGTTCAAAGCTTTCATATTTTTTCCCCAATAGCAAAGAACAAAGTTGAAGAAGATAACGGTAATGGCAGATTTCTCCACCTTCCAAATCTAATATCTTACCCTCATCGTTATCACCAAATTCGCAAGCCTTAGTCTCATTCACCATAGAACAAGCTACAAACTCACATTGTTTTTCCATTAACCTCTTCCAAGACTCAGGAATCTTCATACCATAACATTTCATCAGGTGCATCACCAAAGCGTATGCCTCCATCCCGAAGGTTTGATAATGCAAAGCCATCTCCATATTCACACCATCCTTATAATTCTGCTTCATCAATTCTTCATCGAGGATGCGGATGGCTAACTGCGTCCATACCTCATTGCCAAATGCAAAACCGGCATAGGCGATGGCTGTAGCTTCAACCAGCAAATGATTATTGGCCGAAGAGTATCTGGAATAATGCTGTGCGATATAAGAAGCCATATTCTTGATGCCATTCTCCATATCCATGAGCAAGGCACCATTAGCCGTATATCCTTTCTTGCGAAGAAAAGCCAAAGCTACAGTCCATTGGATACAACGTATGGCAACCTCCATCACACTAGTCCAAGAAATACCATGGAGAAAAGAATTTTTTTTGTTCCAATCCAAGAACAACCCTTCTAGCTCTTTTGCATATTTTTCCTCTCCTGTAGCATAATAAGCCTTAGCTAACAAAGCAAACTGGAAGTGTCTATTCAATTCCCAATTCGTTCTTGCATCACCTATTTCGTCTTTCTGTTTATAGCTTAAGGAATAGCTGAAATCCGTCCCCCATTCTTTATCTGTCTGGAATCCTGCACTCCATCTTTCCTTATATATATGATAATCATACCCACCAAGGATATGTATGACTGTATTCAGATGGAAAGCAATATTCCTGAAATTCAGACCAACATGATCGGAATCAAATTTCAGAGATTGTAGCCGACTATCGAAAAGGTAAGTCGTTACGGCTACATCACGCTTACCAAAAAGCTTCTTTTCCTGCCTTTGCAGATGTTTTTGTTGAAGTCTCCAACCGACTTCCGGCAAATTCATTGCCCGAAGTCGATTGAAGTACCATTGTAATTTACTCATCAATGATTATTAATCATTAATTACTAATTCATTTTCACTAATTAGAACTCTGTCTGTTTGAAGTTCATCTTGTGCTCTTCATTCTGAGCTTCATGATTCTGGTTGATGTCTCCCCAGGAAATACCCTCATACTTGCCATTATAGTCAACCTCTTTCCACTGGCGAACCAAGTCAATGACAATCTTGTTAGGATAATTCTTCAAAACATCCACGAATTCCTTTTCCTTATTAGTTACCACAAGCACGTCGCTGTTCTTGCATACATCATCCAAGTCGGCAGTAACGAAATGCTGCAAGTGTGGAATCTTAGCCATGATAAAGTCCTTGTTGGTACCCGTCAACTCAGAAATCTTCACGTTACGGTCGTAAATTTTGATTGCAAAGCCCTTACCCAACAAACTTTCAACAACATCAACGATAGGAGAACAACGCAAGTCATCGGTACCAGCCTTGAAACTCAAGCCCAAGATACCAACCTTACGCTGACCTTGATTCATGATAAGTTGAACTGCACGTTTCTTCTGATTTTCATTACTTTGGAAGATACTCTCAATAACAGGAACATCCACATAGTTGTCATGTGCCAAGGTCTTCAAAGCCTTCATATCCTTAGGCAAGCAAGAGCCACCATAAGCGAAACCTGGCTTGAAATAGTAAGGAGAAATATTCAACTGCTTATCCTTGCAGAAGATTTCCATAACTTTATGAGAATCAACACCTACAGACTTACAGATGTTACCAACCTCATTACCGAAGACAATCTTCAACGCATGATAAGTATTGTTGACATACTTCATCATTTCAGCCACCTTGATATCTGTGCAAATAAACTCTGCATTGATATGCTCATACATCTCACGGAATACCTTTTCTGCATACTCAGAATCAGTACCAATCAATGTCAATGGTGGATTGAAGTAATCCTCAACAGATGTACCTTCACGAAGGAACTCTGGGTTGCTGACAACATTGAAATCTACGCTACGCTTCAAGCCACTTTCCTGCTCAATAATCTCACCTACCTTCTTGTTGGTACCTGGAAGAACAGTTGAACGGATTGCAACGAGATGCATGTTTGCAGGCTTTTTATCACCAGCAAATTTCTCTTTCAATGCACGGCCGATACGTCCTGCCACAGTGTAGATATAATTAAGGTTCAAATGACCTTCAGGACTGGAAGGAGTACCTACAACGATGAAAGATACTTCGGTTTCCATAATTGCCTCTGCAGCAACTGTAGTTGCAGACATCAGCCCCTTTTTGTGAGCTTCCTCACAAAGTTCAGCGATGCCTTCCTCAATGATAGTAGGCTTGCCCTCATTCATCAGGCGCACCTTATTTTCATTTACATCAACACCGATCACTTTGTGACCCAACTTTGCCAAACATGCCGCACCTACGCAACCTACGTAGCCGAGGCCAAAAATACTAATGTTCATAATTCTAAAAAATGTATTTATGAATTTATTTTCTTTAATTATACTTTTTGATAAAACGGGCTGGTACGCCAGCCCAAATTTCATTTGAAGGAATATCCTTAGTTACTATACTTCCTGCTCCTACAATAACATTATCTCCTATTGTTACAGACTTTGTTATAATAGTATTTGCACCTAAAAACACATTATTACCTATTTTAATTTTACCATATTCATAATCATGATATTTTCCTCTAGGCACAACATAATGTGTTAATAAAATACAGCGCATTGTTATAGCACAATAATCACCAATTTCTATATTCTCGGGATGCTCACTATCAAAAATTACTTGCTGTCCAACAAAAGACTTACCGCATTTCACCCCCCCCAATCTGACCAATTTAAGTCGTACCGAATTAGGAAGAAAATTAGACATTGACATTCTCAAAGCCAAAGCTCTTATTGTTCTTTTTAATCTCATTTTAAACATTACAAAAGTGAATCATAAAGTGTTTCTAATTGTTTTTCAACATATTCAGGTAAATGCTCGCCAACTCTAGACAAGGAGACACTCCCCATACGATTACGTAAGTCTGAATCATTTAATAAAGATATAATAGCCTTATATATATCTTCCTTATTACCTGGTTCGACCAAATAACCATTTTCTCCATTAGAAACTATCTCAGGAATACCACCTACTGGTGTCGAAATAATTGGCATCCCATAACTCATTGCTTCAAGAATGGATATAGGCAATCCTTCTTTATAAGATGGTAAAATATAAGCATCCGACTTATTCAGGAGTTCTATCTTCTTATCACCAGAAACCCAACCTTCAAATATTGTAATATCTGCAATATCATATTCCTTAATAAGTTGTTTTACATGTTCAATTTCACCATTACCACCTATATATAATTTTAATTTTCCTTGAAATTCGACCTTATGGTCCCTAATACATTCCAATAAATCATAAATACCCTTATTCTTTCCTAACAAGCCTAGAAACAAAAGTGTAAAATAACCTGTTTGTTGTTTATGAACTCTAGGAGCAGATATTACATTCTTTATAATTTCGACTCTTTTAGTAGGAAACTCATTCTTGAAATATTCCTTCCAATACTCGGACAAAGCTATAATAACATCACTTTTATTAACTACTTTCCTTACTGCATATCTATGCTGTTGATAAAAAACAGCAAATCTACCTGCATGCATATGCCAAACTACCTTTTTATGAAAGAATTTAGCAATATAAATAAAGATTGCTTTTCTCCAAAAACTTGCCCCAACCGAACCTTGTACATGTACTATTTTTATTTCAGGATGGAATAACATCCAATACAGAAATTGCAGAATAGCCTTACACAATACAAGTAATTTCTTAACCTGCCCATTAGTAACAGTTGTAGTTACATGATTAAATGGCTGATAAAAAGTGCTATATACATTCTCAACCGCAGCAACACCACCACGTACCACACGATAATCTATACCTATGGTTAATATATTCTTTGTTTCCATTTATCGTTGATTATATAGATATATTAAAAATAAACACATTAGCATATACAGAACTTTTGCCACCTGTTTTTTAGGGAAAACTATATCGAAATTTAAGAATACGGCAAAAACTAATAGAAAAGGTACAAAAAATGGTATATGATAACGGAGGTCCAAACCCGTTCCAGTTAATGCAAGCATAACAACACCTAAGACAACACTAGAAGCTATTGAGTAAAACTCAATTTTCATATTCTTTATAACCCAAAATATAGTAGCCCAAACAGGTAAATTCAGGAGCATCTTCAATAAAGAAGAATAACTAAAAAATAAGGTGTCTTTAAAATAAGTGTAATTAGGGAAAGGACCAACTATACTCGCAGCTATATCTCCCATTTTTTTACCATATGAGTTATTTCCAGCACTATTATATCTTGACTCTGCTATGTTATAAATTTCATCCATAGATTTTCCCAGTACTTTCTCTGCTATAATATTTATCATTATTGGACCTAAAAATGCAGCACCAAGCAAAATAAATGTATATAATTTCTTATTTCTTTCTTTCTTGACATAAGTTCCAAGAATAAAGGAAACAACTATAATGAAAGTTACAGCAGTTCTAAAGAAAATCGTAAAGCCACCGAATAATCCAAACCAAAACAAATCCGTCATTTTTCTTGTTCGTTGATACTTTACCATATAATAGAAAGCACCAGCTATGAAGAACATGAATAAATCTTCTTTTCTTCCTGTAGCTGAAATATCAACAAAAAATGTAAATGTCGAAAAGATCGTTGCTATTATTCTTGAATTTGTATCATCACTTCTATATTTGTTATAAAGTTCGCAAGTTTTATATATGAATTTGGCTGAACAAGCTATAAAGAAAGCGTTTAATATGATTACAAGCCATAAGGCTATATCTTGCGACATCACTTTATGAATGAAATATAGATAGAAAGTATAACCAAAATCATCAATATTTCCCCAATAATTATGCTCTAAGAAATATTTATATTCTCCTATTGTTTTATAATTTGCAAGTAACGCATATTGAAAATAACCCATAGCATCGTTATTCGGATCATTACCAAAGATAGACACTTTATCATAGCTAATAAAAACTAATCGAAGGCATACAGACAGAACCAACTGAAATAAAAATGTCAATAGAAATATGTTCTTTCCTTCATTTTTCAACATAAAAGAAGCATATCCAAATGAACTTAATGCTATCACTATTTGCATCACAATGGCATAAGTATCTATTTCTTCTTTATATCCTATGCACATGAAAAGCAAATAAAATAGCAAAAATATAACAAATGCCTTTTTAAAATACATCATATCATTTTTCTCTAAGAAAAGAATTTCTTGTTTTACATATTCTCGAAATATTTTGAAAGTTGTTCTGAATATATGTGAGGATTAAAAAACTTATCCATCACGTTTCTGTATTCTTTTTCTAAATCATCAGGAGCTATGACATCATGCAAAGCCTTGTCGATAACAATATCCTTATCTGTATCTCCAAAACAATATAAATGTTCATATTCCTTAGCAATGTCAGCATAAGCCTTTATTGTATCAGTAAAAATTGGAACGACTCCATTTCCCAAATAATTTGCTAGCTTAGTAGGAGTTGCCACTTGATTAATCATGTTATTATCACGTATCAAAAAACCAAACTTGCATTTAGCCAACACATCATCTACTTCAGATTGAGGGACAGATTCTACAGAGAAGTTTTTTATGTCATATGTCTTAATGATTTTCTTAGCTTTTTCTAAATCAAAAGTATAGATTTTTAAGAATGTATTAGGGTACTTTTCCTCTATTTCTTTATAAGTGTCCAATATCAAATTAAAGCCTTGATAAGCCTGAATTCCTCCTGCATAACAAAAGACATTATGCTCATACTTATCCGAAATATAAAAATTATCTCTATTAAACTCACTATTAAAGCATGGCATTACAAAAGCGTGCTTCAAATTCAAGTGATATTTCTTTTCATAAAATTCTACTTGATATTTTGAGACACAGATAGGAAACTTAACTTTCTTAAGAGAAAATTTCTCTGCCAAAGAGAACGCTAATCGACGTAATTTTGATCCTGTTCTCAAAAAATCCTCTTCTGGTACTATACCTTGATACCAATAAATAATATTTCTAAATCCCTTGAAAAAGAGATATACAAATGTATCAAACGAGGTAATCAAGAAATAAGTATCTTTAGGTAATTTCTTTACCTCTGGAGAATTGTGAGATTCTATTTCACAAACTTTATTACCATTAAGTTTTAAACCATTAAGTATTATATTGTAATAATAGCCCGTTACTATACGGACATCCTTCTTAAAATAATATATTGTCTGCATATTCATTAAACTTTATTGACTAATTCTTTATATGTTAAAGATGTATATAACTTGGAAAACAAGCGAAAACACTGCTGTACACTAGGAGAATAATCTTTCGGATGGTCTATCAATGTTATTATCTTATGACCACAAAGAATTGTGCTCATAAGAGCTGTAAAAGGAGAGATACGAGACATAGAGACCATTGACCAAGGATTTTTTTCCATAGGTGGTAAGTCATCTCTTTGATGAGTTCCATCCGTAATTGGAGTGGCTTTTTTTGTAGAAATTCTATAAATTTTATCTACCACCTTTAGCCAAAGAGAACGCTTGTAGGTACTAATTGGTACTTCAAGAAACTCACCATTCTCTTTGCTTATAAGAACATCATCATCAAAACGATAAGTATCTACCTCTTTCAAGAATTCCTTTCTGAAATCATAAAAAGAAGACTTACTTTTATAATAAGCTCCATAAGCGACCGAAGAGTCTATCTTTAAGCCTACAGCCTGATAAGCCTTCTTTAATTTATCAAATGGCTGTACAGCCCATCCGCCTGCTCTAAATGCACAAATATCATAATGAGGATCTACAGATCTTGCAATTTCTGTCAATTTGTCCATCCCTTCTACAAACATTTGCATGATTTCTTCTTGCGAAAAAGAATTCAAACAATAATGACTATAGTCAGAAAAATCCCAAGTTCCATCGTTATTATACTTAGCATTCACCCAATGTGGATGAATATGTAATTCAATGCGATGTCCTCTTCTCACGATATCCTGTAATTGAGAGACAATCAGATTATAATCAGAAATTGTACGCTGAGTAGATTGTAACTTCAGATATTTCAACATCTGCCAATCTACAAAGAAATTTCCTTTCAACCCATATTTATCCATCCCATCAAGGAGTAAATTAGTTGGCTCTATCAAACTCTTACGAACTGTTCCTGACTTATAACCAAAGAACAGTTCGTAATCGAAAGAAAGTATTATTTTTTTTCTAGGCATTTCTTAGAGCATTAACAATTCTTCCACAAGCTTTACCATCTCCATAAGGATTAACTGCCTTACTCATTTTTTCATAAGCTGTATCATCCTCAAGTAGTGTACTTACTTCATTAAAGATCTTATCATAGTCTGTACCAACAAGATGAACAGTACCAGACTCTAGCGCTTCTGGACGTTCTGTGGTATCACGCATAACAAGAACTGGCTTGCCTAAACCAGGAGCCTCTTCCTGAATACCACCAGAGTCTGTAAGAACAATGGTTGACTTCTCCATCAAATAGACGAATTCGAGATATTGCAAAGGTTCAATGAAGAAAAAGTTTGGACGGGTTAAATCCTCGCCAAACACTTCATGGATAGGCTTACGAACATTTGGATTCAAATGCATTGGATAAACAAAATCAACATCTGGGTATTTCTCTGAAAGATCCTTCATGGCTGTTACCATACGAATGAAACCTTCACCAAAGTTTTCACGACGATGACCAGTAATAAGAACAAGTTTCTTACCATCCTTCAGTCGCATTACGTCATACCCTGCCTTAGCAAGAATTTCTTCCTGTTCTTTAGCAAGAGCTATGTCGTTCTTCAGTTTTTCAACTACCATATGAAGGGCGTCTATTACAGTATTACCAGTAACAACGATTTTACCATGAACTTTCTCTTCCAAAAGGTTCTTCTCAGAGAGAGGAGTTGGAGAGAAATTATATGTTGCAATACGCCCTGTAATCTGTCTATTCATCTCCTCTGGCCATGGTGAATAAATATTATGTGTACGGAGACCAGCCTCTACGTGACCAACTGGAATCTGAGCATAAAATGCAGCCAAAGCTCCAGCAGTGGATGTTGTTGTATCACCATGAACGAGTACAACATCAGGACGGCACTCTTTAAAAACATCACGAAGTCCAGTAAGGACTCGCGCAGTAACATCTGTCAAATCCTGACCTTGCTTCATAATATTGAGGTCATAATCTGGCTTTACGTCGAATATAGTTAATACTTGATCTAACATTTCTCTATGCTGACCAGTAACGCAAACTATAGTTTCGAAATTCTTTATATCCTTTTGGAATGCCTTAACCAATGGACACATTTTGATGGCCTCAGGACGAGTACCAAAAACTAACATAACTTTTTTCATTGTATATTAATTGTATATTAATTAAACCTTCATAAATATATAACAACACCAACGCCCTACAACGTCATACCTAGTAATGGAAGTTTTGACAAATCCTTGGATAATAAATACTATACAAAAATTGTTCAGAAAACAATTAAAGTTAGACAAGTAAAATTCCATTACATTTGCGAATCTCATTATAAGCGAGAGCATCTTATTGTTGCATAAAGAATTAATTAAAGATTTCACCAATTGTCTTAAAATAATAATTACGTTTAAATTCAGAATCTTTATTTAATGTAGAGAAATCATAATCCTTCAGCATAGAGAAAACTTCATCCGGTGATGGTAAAGCTGTAAAACGTTCTCTTATATTATGGTAATACTTCAATAGTTTACATTCCTTTACTATCTGAAAAGATTTACTTGTTTCCTTGTCTACAGTTCCCCGGATTGGTATATTGAAAACTGTTTTATAATTGCCATAATAATCAATACAGTAAAAAGGAACCTTATTGTGGATACATATCACAAGAGGATGCATTAAACCTCCTATATACCCTTTACTGTTTTTGATAATCACATACCACTCCAAAGGTGATAGTCTTTGATGATTCAATTGAGCAATATCAAAACATTTGTTTCCATTCTGGCGAGGCAACTCATATAAAACACTTCCACTTTTAGCCATAATATCAGAAAGGTGTTTAGCCCATTTCTGAAGTTTCTTATTATGAGGTTCCGGCATACATAGTAAATAATAACTATCTGGAAGATTAAATTTCCGTTTTATCTCAGGTTCCAGAACAGAAATATCAACATTGTCATTAAATCCAAATACAGAATCAGGTGTAATTTCAGGAATCAAAAGACCATCAGTAAAAGAGGAAACCAAGTGCTGCGTATGAGCATCACGAACTGTCAGTTTATTAAATCTCTTCAGATAGCGTGAAGCTTCCTCTTTTATATTACTAAAATCTAATGGATTCGTACTTAATGTAGCTATTGAATATCCAACCACAGGAACATCTACGTAGTTGAGAAACTCACCCCAAAAAGGATTTGGAAAAATAGTATCACTTTTTGGATAATAAGTTTTAAAAGTTCTCAAAGAAAAATGAGGCTTTCTCAACATAAACAGTGTATCAGCCCCTATAAAAACCATTTCTATTTTTTCATGTTTTATAACTTCAGCTACATCCTTGGCATTATTGCACAGAGATGTCAAGGGATAATTTTCCTTTTGGAACTCTTGGAATTTATTGATCATATCCAACGAAGTAACTCTATCATAATGTGCCTTTGTATCAGCCGGCACCCAATTAATAACAACGGGATCATAACCATGCTTACGAAAATATCCAATGGTTGAAAGGACTTGTAAATTCGCCCCAAAATTATAAACCCAATGATAAGTTAAAATACCTATTTTCATTTTAATCGTAATATTTTTAATAACATAATCAATCCTCTCTTTATTAATGTTTTAACAGTAATATGAGGAGATAAATATTTCTTGTAACTTTTTTCAAAGCCATACTTGTAATAATACTGCCAAAAATCATTCCTATTCTTTAATTCAGGAGTCGGTCTCTGAAGATTTGGTTGTAATGCTTCTTCTTTAGTAATATCATACAAATCAAGAGCTGCCGATAATTTCCCCAATATATCTGTTCCATTCTTTGTGTTTACAAGTATAAGAGATGTACCACGATTATCTCTGATATCAGGACGATTATCTGCATAATCCCAAAAATCTGCAATGGTAAAATCTCCCGGTCTATGTAAATTGCAAAATCTACAATGATGGCATGAAGGTCTGTTTATGTATTCAGAGAAGAAGGCATAACTCCAGCTAGAAATACATTTCGGATCGACCATACTCTTACCGCTGTCAAAGATAAAACGATAAGAGTATGGCTCTAGCCAACCTCTTACCGACTTATCTCGCATATTGATAGCCACAACCCTATGTCCAAGAAAACTTTCAGCATACTCTTTATATTCCTTAAATATCAAGGGACTTGGAACTCCATGACAAATTATATCGGCAGTAATGAGATTAGAATAATCTTTTCTAAGATAACACTTTAAGCCTTCAACTTGGCAAGGTGTTCCTGTAAAGAACACCAACTGTTTATTGCCCAGCAATTCTTTAACTTTTGGGAAAACACCTTCTAGCTCACTTTGAACGTATTTTGAACCTCTAAAACTTTTATAATCTTCCTTTTGATAAGCTATCTGATGACGAGCTACACAATCATTGTCATAGCCAACACCTACCACAAGTCCATTTTGTTCAAACACCCAATCTGCTATGGCGGAAAAAGCACCACCACTGGAACTATTAAAAAGAATTTTATCATCTTTTAATCTGCCAGCATAATAATTGATTGGTTCACCAGTATATTGATTCTTTTCACGCTGCAAAATAGGGCATGCCAGTTCACAAAGACCACAATCAATACATTTATTGTCATCGACCGATGGATATTTAAATCCTTCCGAATCAACAACAAATGTTATAGCCTTCTGCTTGCATATACTTACACAAGCAGAACATCCACAACAATCATTATGTCCTGCTAAATGACGCATAATTATTTAATTTTACTTATTATTTTATTACGAACAACACTTTTCAAAATTTCTTTTTCATTATTAGTCATACCAAGCAAGCCAACACCTAAAATTGTAGAAAGCAAACAGACCAAACATGAAAGAACAAAGAACCCAAAAGACTCTTCTATATAAAAGCTAATAATAAAAGGTACAGAAAAAGAAATAAAAGATACTATTATTATTTTCATCAAAACCTCTTTTAAAAAACGCTTAACCGGCAATTCAACCATCAATTTCAACATACCCACTCTCACGACTATACAAATCATACTAATTAAAATAGATACAATGAAAACAACCTGAGGTTCAAAGCCTAGTTTTAAAAACATATATGACAAAGGCAAGTTTAATAAAACTAAACCACCTACAATAATTTGATAGTTTCTTATATTACCTGTAGCAAGCATCAATGTTATTAATGTTTCTGAAATAATATCCACAAGAGAAAGAAGCAGAATCAATCTAACAAAAACAACAGTATACTCAGGTACAATTCCTAGCCAAATACTCAAAATATAATGAGTATTTATCAAAACCGGTAATGCCAACATATATAAAAGATAAAACGACCATTTTGCTCCAGAAAAGACCAAACTGAAAGTATAATCTTTTTCTCCTTTAGCAAACGATTTTGTTATCGGAGGGTTAATTGCAGTGATAAAGTTTGAGGAAAATGAGCACACAGCACTTCTTACTTGAATTGATATACCCCTGGCTGCATTTACTGCAGGAGGATAGAAAAGGTTTATTACTACATTTCCACCAGCATCCCTAAGAACACTAGCTATAGCACCTATAAAATTCCATCCGGCAAAAGAGAACATTTGTCTAAAAAAAGTCTTATCAAACACAAAGTTGATGTTACATTCTTTAAAACTTCTAGAGCAATATACCCCATATACGATTCTTGATACCAACGATACCAGCACCAATAATAAAGAATAAAAAACCAACCTATCAATAGGTGCAACTACCAACACAACTACTACCAATAGTTTAGCTGCAACTTCAAAGATAGATAAATAAGAATAAACATCCATTCTCTCATGAGCAATTATCAATGAACGATATGGCACATTTATCAAATCCAAGCAGAAAGTAAACAAAGAAAAATGAAATACCCACTCAGCAGCTGTAATTCGCCCTAGAGGAATAGTCATTTTATTATGCATAAACCATAATCCAATCGGTTCTGCTAAAATTACAATTATGAGACATAATAAGAACTGAATAAATACGGATGTAGAAAAAGCTAATCTTAATCCATTTATATCATTTTGCCCTAATTTAAAAGTTAGAAAACGAGATATTGCAGCAGAAAGAGAACTGGAAACAACAGCAAACATAGATACCACTCCGCCTACAACATTATATATACCAAAATCATTAACACCTAAATTTTTCAATATTAATCGACTAGTATATAGTCCTATCAACATTGTAAAAATTAATCTCACGTAGAGAATTGCCGTATTTTTTGCGATACGTTTATTACCAGAATTATCCATATCTTAAACAAGTGTAAATCACCGTTAGAACGTAACTGCTGATTTTCAGCAGTTAGCACATCCAACATTTTTCAAAAAAAGCATATCTTATCGGAAGTATAGCTCATAGCCTTGCTGAGCACTCGCTGATACTCCGAGGTATTAATGGCCAGGGCATCGGATGGTGTCACCAAGATATGGCTTTTCAGCCAAATACTTTTCGATGTAATCGTCCTGGATAGGAGAAATCTTATTGTTGAGTTTCTCCACCTTCTCTGGGATTACATCTACTGCTGTTACATGATGGTGCTGAGATAACAGGGTTGCTATACTCAGACCTACGTAGCCAGTACCGGCTACTGCTACTTTTATATTCTTAAAATCATTCATCATGATATAGTGTTTTATTCTTATTATTATTTTTTTCGAAAACCTACCCGTCCTTCCTTACCATTAAAGAAGGTATTTTTCTACCTCTCCGTCTCTCCTGCAAGGAGAGCTCCACTTTCTCCCCAAGCCCCTCTTCCTCAGGAAGCGGGGATGTAACCGCCCTCCGGTGCTCAGAAGCGCTTCGCTATAAGGTTGGCGGACCATCAAAGGTCTCGCCAGATTGTGCGGGATGGGACCACCTTGATCATAGTAAGCATCCAACCCCTATGACAATACAACTCCATCCCCAGTGTTTACTGGGGA
>ENA-OPDW01001229-OPDW01001229.1-human-gut-metagenome-genome-assembly--contig:-NODE-1229-length-15310-cov-2.753130_pt1 | contig 15310 bp, 15 predicted proteins | sample MGYA00241264_ERZ501508 | MGnify/ENA primary metagenome ERZ501508 (study PRJEB25962, sample SAMEA2042575) | human gut metagenome | biome: human gut; feature: human-associated habitat; material: faeces...
GCGGTGCCACGACACCAAACTGTTCGGTGGATATGGTCGGCTCGTCGGACTCGTCCTGCCCTGCAGCCGCCGCGACCGCCTCGACCATCGCGTCGGCTACGGGCTCGGCTTCCGGTTGCCCTGAGTCCGCTGCCTCGGCTTCTGCGGACGCGCCGTCCTCGCGTTCCTCGTCAATCAAAAGCGCCTCGCGCGTTTGTGCGGCGGCGCTCCGAATATGCCCCAGCTGACTCAGATCGATATCGATCTTGACGGGCTGGTGTGCGGCGTCCCACGAAAGCCATGCCACAATCTCGTCATCGATAATCTTGGCCAGATATTTGGGGACCTTTTCTTCCTTAAGGGGATGGGCAGGGTCCAGCGCCAGGCGCAGGCGTTGGTCGCAGGCGCGCATCATCTCGCCAAGTTTGCTGCTCTTTTGCCTACTACCGTGGATACGCATGCATTCCCAAAAGCCGTTTTGGCAACGGTAGATATGGATGGGGTCCAGACGGTATTCGCAGTCCTCGTGGCGCTCGGGCGCAAAGAATACGGCCGAGGCAAACATGGTGTAGGGCATGGCCGTCTCCTCCCCAAATAAACTTGCCACGATGCCGGTCTTTCGGTGCGTGTCATAGTAGCGCGCCATGCGGACATACACGGCGCACGCCACGTGGCGCAGATCACGGTGGTGGCTGCGGTCGAGCCGCGAGCTACTTAGGTTGTACGTGGAGAGGGCGTTGATGGCGGCCATGAGTCGCTCCTCGCGCACCTCATCGGGCGGAAGGGGGAGCGTGGGCTCGGAGGTTTTGCGACGCTTAGGGGTCTGGCCGGACGGTGCCGGTACAAGGTCTCGTGCCGCGCGCCGCAGTTCGATAAGGGCGTTATCGAACATGACGGTTTTAGAGTCGCGAAGCAGCTTGGGGTCGAGCCCGTGGAACACGGCGTAATCTTGCAGCCACACGCGCGCAAACCGGTCGATGCCGGGCTCGAAGGCGCGATAGACATCCCAAAAAGCCTTGATCTTGTTAAAACCATCGAGTGGATTATCTACGCCAATGCCGCAGATCAGCTCATAGAGATACAGAAAGGCAAAGGACGTAGACGTTTCCTCGACGGTTCCGCGGCGCACTTGGGCACGCCAGGTAAAGTAGCCGCGCAGTTGCCGGTCGCTCATGGCGTTGTAGGTGGGAAAGTACGACTTAAAGGTGCCGTTGTAGGGACAGTCGTCCTCAAAGTCGGCCATCGGCAGGCCCTGGCGGTAAAAAAGCTCGGCTTCCGAAAGCCAGCGGCCCGCACCGCCCTTGGGGTCATCCTGCCAGCGCGATATCTCGCGCATTTTACGGTACTGGTCGGGGAGGAAATTCTGCATCTGTCGGCCGGTTTTGAGAATCGGCTCGTCTGCGTAGGTTTCGTTTGAGAAGCGGGCGGACTGATGGGTCCGGGCCTCGGCCATAATGCGCTCGATGAGCATCTTGATGTCCTGGTCGGCCACCGCTCCTCCTCTCGAACGCAGCTACGGTGACCTCATATCATAGCACAGCATCAAACAGATGTTCGAGATACCGCTGCGTTGATAGATTTAGAACAGGAGGGCGTATATGACGGCGATGACGACGGAGGGAAGCATATTGGCCGTGCGGAAGGTCTGAGGACGGATGAGGTTGACGCCGACGCAGAAGATGAGCATGGAGCCTACGAGCGAAAGGCTGTTGAGGGCTGCTGTGGTCATGATGGGGGAGAGCGCGCCGGCAAACAACGTGATCGTCCCCTGGAACACGGCGACGGGCAGGGCGGAGAAGATGCAGCCGCGGCCAAGCGAGGCCGTCATGGTGCAGACGATGATGCAGTCCAGTGCGCCCTTGAGGGCAAGCGTTGACCAGTCGCCGAGCAGGCCGTCCTGGATCGATCCCACAATGGCCATGGCGCCGATGCACACGGTGAGTGAAGTCGAGACAAAAGCGTTGGTGAACTCGTTATCGCCCTCACTGCCAGTCTTGCGCTTGAGCCATTCGCCAAGGTTCTCGATGGCGGCCTCCAAGTTGATGGCCTCGCCGATGAGCGAACCGAGCGCAAATGAGACGATGAGCATGGTGGTACCGGTGGTCGCTAGCGCCTTTCCATCGATGATGAGCATCTTTTGCATGGTGCCGCCCAGGCCGATAAACAGGACGCACAGCCCCGATGCTTTCATGAGCGTGTCTTGGATGCGCGGTGTAATGAAGCGGCCGCCCGCTAATCCCAAAAGACCGCCCGCAACTAAAAGCGCAACGTTGATGATTGTTCCCAAGCCCGGCATGAGCCCCCCTGTATTGATGCCAACGTGGCAATCGTAGCAGAACGAAATGCGAGGCACATCGCGACTCATCTAATACGTTATATAAGTGGTATTAGGAATGATGCGCAGCATTTAAGCCTCAGGTGGTTGTCGGGACATAGGGATAGTAGTCAAAGCGCAGTGTCATAAGCCGCTGTGGGGATTCAATAGCCGCGGCGATGATATTGGCATCGCGGGCACGATCAAACCCTTCGAGTTCGATCTGATACGAGACGTCTTGCATAATGTCCAGACGGCGCCAGGCTAGAAGTGTGTCGCCATCGAATTCCAAGGTCTTGCCTCCGTCTGGGGCAACGGCGTATAGACGCAGTTTAGCGGTGGTTGCAGGGTCGACAACCGTGACCTTTTTAATTTCGTTTCGAGTATTCTTGGCGCCCAACAAGGTGAGCAGTGTTGGGGCCACGACCTCGCCCGATGGCAAAAAGACGACTTCGATGGATTCGGGAAATGCGATGATGGCCGACTTGCGGACGGGCTGATTGGCGGCGGCAACTTCGATGTTTGCAGCATCGATGACCTCTGTGTGGTCGAGGGCGGCAAGCACGCAGCAGTTACCTTCATCGATCTCCTGAGGATCAGCAAGCCCCAGACTGTCCGCGAGCTCGGGATCGTTTGGACCGGTAGCGGGCTCATTCGGTGCTTCGAAAGAAGCTGGGACGCTGTTTGTCGGCGACGGCGTGTCGCCCGCACCTGCTTCTTTGCCCGTGCTCTCTTCTTGTATGGTTGCGTTGATGGGTTCGTCGTTTGAGGGGAGCGTCTTGGCGTCAAGCGCGGAGGGGACAATCCCGACGGCTCCGGATCCGTTCCACTCCATCTCGAGAAGCGCCGGGTCGGCAAGAATGCGTTGCCTGCCTAGCGTGTGGTTATCGATCGCAATAGGGCCTGCCTCCGTCCCGCGCGTAAGGCTGAGCGATCCGGCCGGCTTCTCGAAATGAATGTCTGTGTCTTCGGTGCTGGCGGCGTAGAACAGCAGGGATGCTTCTCCCGCCGCGATGGCATCGGTGCCCGCCTTGGTCAGCCGCAGCGATGCCGTGAATGAGAGGGTGGGCTGCACATCGTCTGCATTCGCGGCGGCGCAGCCCAGACATATACCGCCTCCTTTCTCGAAAAACGCACCGTCGAAGGCGACCTTCGCTCCGTTCGCCGAGTCATCGACCGAAGCGATATCGATGCGCAACCCCAAATCGCACGGATCGCCATCTGCATCGAGCACAATCGAGCGCCACGTGCAGACGGCGCACCCCGCCTGGGAGCCGTTTGCCTTGTTCGAACGATTGATATCAACGACTATCGAGCCGTCCGTATTACGACGAAGGCATCCCGAGGTTGAGATTGCGGCCTGTGCGAACGAAAAACGCTTGCACGCAATGGCGCTCGACGGATTTGGTGCGGAGCTTAGGGCTGCTGGTAAGGAGTCTGCCATGACGGGAGTCGCCCAAGCGGCGACAGGCGTTCCGGTTGCGAGCGCGCCGCAGAGTGCGACGACGGGCAAAAGGTTCTTCGATGCCATGGGGTCTCCTTAGCTAATTTAGTGCGGCCTGTCCGTGTTTCGTTTCTGGCTGCGTTTGATGTGCAGACCGAGGCCGGCGGTTCCCGCGCCTGCTGCCGTGGCGCCTGCTGCCAAGAGCCATCGTCTGTCGTCTGTCTGTGCCAACGGTTCCTTGCAGTTGCCGCGGTCGAGCTCCGAGAGGTCGACCGTCACCTGCGTGGCGGCCTGCGCCTGTTCTTGCTGGGCAAAGGCCATGGCTGGCCCAAACGCTAGGATACTGACGGCGGTGGCCAGGGCGACGGCCTTATGCCGTGTGCGCACCGGGCTCGACCGTCCAGGTGATCGTTGCAACTTGATCGCCTTCGCCGGTTACGCGGAAGATGTCGCGCGTGACGCGGGCGACGTTTCCGCTTGTCTTGAGCTTAATTTTGTCCGTGCCGCCGGCAATGCCCTGGTAGCCCATGTCGAAGGCTGCATTCTTGGAAAGATCGAGGCCCGTCTCCTGCATTGCGGCGCTGGCGTTCTGGAGTGCGCCGTCGGGGCCGACCTTAAAGTCGATGGAATTCTGCGCGGTTCCGGCCTTGGCGTCGGCGGCAATGGTCCAGGTGTTCATGGCGTCGATCTTCATGTTGGTGACATGGATGCCGTAGGCCGAATGATTGTCGATGGTGGTCGCGTCTTCTGAGGGGCCCTGAAGCGTGCCGTCGGCCTTGGCGACGAAGGGAATAACCGTCGGAACTTTGAACTCTACGTTGTCGATCTCGGTCCTGACCATTACTTTCGTGGTTCCAACGCGCCCGGCTGCCAGAGCTGGCGTCGGGGCGGCGCCCATTGCGAGCGCGAGCGCGAGCCCTGCGCCCACGACGAGCGCTCTGGCTCCGTTCATGTTCCTGGTGATGTCCATGGTCGTTCCTTTCTATTCGCCGCGGGCCGTCCCCGCGATGATTGGACGAATGCTGGTGAATTGCGTGCGGTGCCGCGTCGGCCGAAAAAGCTAGTTCTCGGCTTGCTCAACCCGTACCTTGACACGTGTCGGATTGCCGTGGCTGTCGAGGGTCTTGGCATCGAGTGCCTGGATCTCGATGTATGCCTCGCCTTCTTTGATGTCGCCGGCGGGGCACGTCTCGATTGTCTTGCCGGTCTCGACCACACCGGATTCGTACATGGTCTCGTCGTTTTGGATGACGCGGAATCGCTGGGGAAATTTATTGTCTTGGACGTTTTGCACGTTGACGCGCAGCTTGCCGTCCTCCTGTAGCTGAGCGACCGGCGTGACCGAAATCGTCATCATGTTGTCGCGGACGATGGCATCGAGCTCATCTTGGATTTCTTGTCGCGATTTACCCTCTGCCGTCGTGACTGAGGCGCCCGCTTCGGGCACGGGCTGCGACTGCCAGGCGTATAGCCCTACGGCGATGAGGGCGCAGACGATAGCCAGACAGACAACGACGAGTTTCTTGCGACGCCCCAGTCCTGCGAGGCGGGGCGGCTTCTTCGCACTCATGCGGCGTCCTTGGTGGTGTAGACACGTGCGAACGTGGACGGGTCCGCTCCAAAGAGCATGTGAAGCATCAGGCGGCGCGAGTAGATGAGCTCGTCAAAGTCGTGAGGGAGCTCGATGTCGTGGATACGCGCGATGTGGTGGGCGAGCGCCGAGAACGACTCGGGGTCGCAGATAACATCGGTGGTGACGTGGTAGACCGCCGTATCGGGGAACGCCTCTTCGTCGAAAGGCAGGAGATAGGGATCGTCGTCGACCTCGATGGCGACGCCGTACTGGGGCCAGTAATATGCCATGGGAACCTCCCTGCTTCTGGGGCCAAAACTTCTATCGGTTTTGGCTGTCGACGCCGACCGTATCAGCCGCTACTTGACCAATTTCTGACCAAATGCTTGACGGATTGGCGTCTCCGCAGGTAAAAGGCGGCAAAAAATACTCCAACTTTTTTCGAGCGACATTTACGCGATCGGCGACGGCGGGGCCATATGTGTCAAAAGCATCGTCTGCCGAGGAGATCTAGCCACTCGCCGAATTGCACGAACGTAAAAATCGCCAATTATGGAGACGGTCTCGAACACGTCGACGAAACGATGCGGTAACATCTCCCTGCAAACACTGTAGTTAGCTAAAGGGGGAGTTCGCGTGTCTGCAAGCATCAAACCCTTCACCGACGAGTTCGAAGAGTATGGTCGCGATGAGTCTCGCGCATCGGGCGAAGCATCGAGCATCTCGTTTCCGGCAACGGAAAACGAGGTCCGTGCCATTTTGGAAAAGCTCCATGCCGAGCGTGTCCCGGTAACGGTTCAGGGCGCCCGAACCGGCCTTGCCGCCGGTGCCGTGCCCCACGGCGGGCATGTCCTCAATACTTCCCGTATGAATCGCTACTTGGGCCTTCGCCGCGATGAACAAGGCCAATTTCTGCTGCGCGTGGAGCCGGGCGTTGTGCTCTCGGAGCTGCGCAAGCAGCTGAGCAAGAAGGTGCTGCCGACTGCTGGTTGGGACCAGGCATCGCTTGAGGCCTACGAGGAGTTCCAAGAGGCCCCCGAGCAGTTCTTTCCCACCGATCCCACCGAGGCGTCTGCCTGTCTGGGCGGCATGGCGGCATGTAACGCCTCCGGTGCCCGCAGCTACGCCTACGGTCCCATGCGCCCACATATCACGGGACTCCACGTCGCGCTGGCTGATGGCGATTTGCTTGAGCTTCAGCGCGGCGAGGCTTTTGCACGGGGTCATCGCCTTTCGTTCGTCACGGTGCAGGGCCGCACGCTCGAGCTCGACCTTCCCGACTACACCATGCCCAAGACCAAAAATGCTTCGGGCTATTTTGTTGCTGACGATATGGATGCCATCGATCTGTTTATCGGTGCGTGTGGCACACTCGGCGTCATCACCGAGCTCGAGATTGCCCTGCAGGCGGCGCCTGCGGTCGTTTGGGGTGTGAGCTGCTTTTTCGATAGCGAAGACAAGGCCGTGTCCTTTACCGATTCCGTGCGCCCCGTCCTGTCCCATGCGGCTGCCATCGAGTACTTCGACGCTGGCGCCCTGGATATTCTACGTCGCCAGCGCGAGCAGTCGACGGCGTTTGCCTCGCTGCCGGCGCTCGACAAAGACGCCAAGGTCTGTGTCTACGTGGAGCTCGACTGCGACGACGAAGCCCAGGCGACTGAGGAGCTGTATCACTTGGGGTGGGTACTAGAGCTTGCGGGCGGCCACGACGATGCGACGTGGGTCGCGCGCACCGAAGTCGATCGCGAATGCCAACGATTCTTCCGCCATGCGGTGCCCGAGAGCGTCAACATGCTTATCGACGAGCGCCGCCGCACGGATCCCACCATTACCAAGTTGGGTTCGGACATGTCGGTGCCCAATGCACGCTTGGCCGATGTCGTCGCCCTCTATCGCCGCACGCTGGCGGAAAGCGGACTTGAGTCTGCTGCCTGGGGACACATCGGCAACAACCATCTGCATGTGAATATCCTGCCGCGCGATGCGCAGGATTACCGCCGCGGCGGAGAACTCTTTGCCCAGTGGGCTTCCGAGGTCACGGCCATGGGCGGTGCCGTTTCTGCCGAGCATGGCGTCGGCAAGATCAAGGCGGGCTTTTTGGAGACGATGTACGGTCACGAGGCCATGGTCGAGTCGGCGCGGCTCAAGCTCCAGCTCGATCCCGACGGGCAGCTGGGTCGCGGCAACCTGTTTTCGGAGAAGCTCTTGGATGAGCTCGTCCAGAAAGGGGGCGCGTGAAGATGAGCGATTTCCATATGGTGGTGTGCGTCAAGGCCGTGCCGGGCAGCACCGAGGTCAAGATGGACCCCAAGACCAATACCATCGTGCGCGATGGCAAGCAGGCGGTCATTAATCCCTTTGATGCGAGCGCTTTGGAATGCGCGCTGGCGCTGAAAGACGACTTTATCGGCTTTGGCATGGACGTGCGCGTAACGGTGGTGTCGATGGGCATCCCCGCGACCGAGTCGCTGCTGCGCGACTGCATCGCTCGAGGTGCCGACGACGCGCTGCTGCTGACCGATCGCGCCTTTGCAGGTGCCGATACCCTGGCAACCACCTATGCCCTCAAGTGCGGCATCGAGGCGCTCGACGAGGACTTCGACCTGCTCATCTGCGGCAAGATGGCGGTGGACGGCGATACGGCGCAAATCGGCCCCGAGCTGGCCGGTGCTTTTGAGATTCCCTGTGTGACCGACGTGAGCTGCGTGCAGAGCGCGGGCTTTACGACCTGTGGTTCACTGGCGCTTGTTCACGGCTGCGATGCCGGCGAGGAGACGGTCTATCTTGAGATGCCGTGTGCGATGACGACCGCCAAGGAGATCGGCCAGCTGCGTATGCCGAGCATTGCCGGTATTCGCGCGGCGGAGGAGGCGGACGTGCGCGTGGTCAGTGCCGCCGACGTGAGCGCCGATCCCTCGCGTTGCGGCCTTGCCGGATCACCGACACAGGTCGTGCGATCGTTTGTGCCCGACCGCGACCAAACGTGCGAGGACGTTGACGGAACGGCGTCCGAGCAGGCGGCAAAACTTGCCAAGATTATCGAGGGGATGGCATAGATGAGCGGACTGATTATCGATAGCGAAGCCTGTATCGGCTGCGGTCGCTGCGTTCGCGCCTGCGCCTCGGGCGGCATTGTGGTGGAGGGCGAGCGTCCCAATCGCTGCGCCCGCGTGACCGAAGGTTGCATCTTGTGCGGCGGGTGCGTCGATGCCTGTCCCGTCAACGCTATCTCGATCGAGCGAGACGAAGCTGCCGGCGCGGCAGACCTTGATGCATATCGAGACATTTGGGTATTCGCGCAGACCGACGAGCACGATACGGTGAATCCCGTTGCCTATGAGCTCATGGGCAAGGGCCGCGAGCTTGCCGATGCCCGCGGCTGCCGTCTGGTGGCGCTGATCGGCATGGGTTCCGAGGGCTCGCTCGGGGACCTCGAACACCTGGTTTGTGCCGGCGCGGACGAGGTCCTAGTGTGTCGCGACGAGCGCCTGCGCCAGAACGATGCGGAGGTCTACGCCCGGCTGATCTGCGATTTGGTGGCCGAGCGCAAGCCCGAGGCAATTCTGTACGGCGCGACCGCGTTTGGCCGCGAGCTGGCGCCTGGCGTTGCCGTGCGCCTGCAGACGGGCCTCACGGCTGACTGCACCGTGCTTTCGATGGATACGGAGACGGGCTTGCTGCAGCAGACGCGCCCGGCGTTTGGTGGCAACTTGATGGCCACCATCATTTGCCCCAACCACCGTCCGCAGATGGCAACGGTGCGCCCCGGTATCTTTAAGGCGCCCGAGTTTGACTATAGCCGCTCCAGCACGATCACCCAGGTGATGCTTGCGGAAGACGTTAAGGCCCGTGTCGAGATCTCGATTCCCGCCGAGGAGTGGGGACAGCAGGCATCGATTGCCGACGCCGAGCGTCTGGTCGTGGTGGGCCGCGGCATCGGCTCCAAGAAGAATCTGCCCCTAATGCGAAAGCTCGCCGATGCCCTGGGCGCCGAGCTTGGTTGCACGCGCCCCGTGGTGGAGGCCGGCTGGCTGGAGTATCGCCACCAAATTGGCCAGACGGGTGTATCGGTCTCGCCCAAGCTCCTCGTGAGCATCGGTGTCTCGGGTGCTATCCAGCATCTCGCCGGCATCGGTGGGGCGGAGTGCATTGTCGCCATCAACGAGGACCCGGATGCCCCCATTTTTGGTGCTGCCCAGTACAAGGTTGTCGGTGACGCCGTCGAGGTCGTTGAGGAGCTCCTAGCTCAGCTTGAGCGCTAGGCGCGCGCCAGCCAGGTGCGCATCTCGTTCTTTAGGCGCTCCCAGGTCGCTTGCGTGGTGGGGTCGCTAAAAGGCCGTGCAATGCCAAAGGGCGCGTTGAGCAGGCGGTGGATATCGCCCTGCTCGCGCGCCAGCGCGCGGCTTGCCGGATAGACGAGCTCAAACATGAAGCAGATAAGCCCCACCAAGAAGTCGGCGGGCTCATCGCGCTCATCGCGCGTGACGCAGCGGTGCTCGTCAAAGGCGGCCAGCGTCGGTGCCGAGAAGTGGCTGGCGAGAAATGCGTCCTCATCCACCTTGAGGATGGTCTCGACGGTGCTGTCGGCGATGGTGCGCATAATGTCGATCTTGTCACCATCGCGCACGATATCGCAGAAGCTCCACGTGCGCTCGTCGAGCTGTGCGGGTAGACGGAAATCGCTGTGATAGGCAATGCTCGCTCGGATGAGCTCATCTTCTGCCGGGTCATCGATAAAGTCGCGGATGCTCGTTACGGCGGGTGCATCGGCGGGATTCTCGCCAAAGAGGACCTCGATGCCCAGCGCTGCATGGCTCATGCTCTCGGCGTCCTTAAAGGTGTCCCAGCGCCGCAGCTGCTCAAAGCGGCCCATATCGTGTAGCAGGCCGCAAAGCCATGCCAGGTCAATATCTTCTGACGACCAGCCCTGCTCGCGCGCTACGGCATCGCATGCCTCGGCCACGTGGTACGTATGCTCGATTTTGAGCGCGATGCGTGGGTTGGTGACGTCGTAGGCATCGGTGTAGCTTTTGAAGGCCGCGCGCGCCCGGTCTCGATCGATAGCTGTCATAATGACTTCCTAAAAAGTTGTGTCTTTCGATCCGGTGGCAATTGTAGGCGAACTTTATTGCCACCGGTTGATATTTCTGCTGCGTTGCGAGGCGCGCTGCAGACGACTTACCAGAATGGGAGTGGCATGGTCCTTAGGATCTTTAAAATCGTCTGGCCAGTGATGCTTACCTATGTTGCAATAGGCGCGCCGTGCGGAATGATCATGGGGCAGACGGGAATGGAGCCCTGGATGGTCTTTGCTCTGAGCAGCACGTTTGTGACGGGCAGCGGCCAGTTTATGATCTGCAATCTTTGGCTGGCGGGCGTACCGGCACCTTCGATTATCGCGAGCGTCGCCGCCATCTCATCGCGCTTTGCACTTTATTCGGCATCGATCGCACCCCATCTGGCGGGCTCCTCGAAGCGTCAGACGCTGGCTGTTGCCGCGACGCTCACCGAGGAGGCATACGGCATCTCGCTTGCCAAGCTGGTTGAGGGGGAGGATTGGGGTCCGCGCGAATCCTTCGTGCTCAACGTGATCCTCATCGCGACATGGGGCGCTTCGTGCACGATGGGTGCCATCGTCGGTGCCGTTGTCGATGTTCCCACCGCTATTGCGAGTTTCGTCTGCACGTCGCTCTTTATCTGTCTACTCTTTTCGCAGCGGCTGTCGCGCGGCAACGTTGTCGCGGCGGTTTCGGGCGCGGTGTCCATCGCCGTATGCAAGTTCTTGGGCCTCACGAATATTGCCGTGCCGGCAAGCGTCGTGGTCGGCATTGCCATTGCGCTGGCGTGCGATGCCGTATTTGACGGAAGAGGTGCCCGCGATGCCCGTTAACGAGTTCTTGGTTCTGTGGCTGTCGTCGTGGGCTGCTATCGCGTTCTTTCGCATCGCGCCGGCGTTCGCCTTGCGCGGGAGAACGCTGTCGCCCCGTATTACCGAGGCCCTGGGTTATATCCCGCCCGCTGCCTTTGCCGCGCTGGTCGCCAACGACTTGGTGAGCCCCGGCGCGTTCGACGCGGGACTCTGGCCTGCCTTGGTTCCCTGGATTGCGGCTGCCGGCGTCGTGGCGGTGGCAATCAAGACAAAGTCGATGCTGTGGTGCTGCGTCTCGGGAATCGTGTTCTATATCGTCTTGAGCCTTATATAGGACCGCGAACGGGTTGTCCCTCCCGCTCACCCCGCTTCTGCCCGGTGAATTGAATTTCTCACCGAGTCGGTCTGCTTCTTCTGGTACCATGTTCAGACTTTACTGTAGCAAAGTGTGACGTGGGCTTTTGTGTCCCGTCAGCGGAAATGGGGGTTTCATGGCACAGGAAGCGACCGCCAACGAGCAAAAGAAATTCAAGGTCCCGCGCATCCCGGGCGACATCATGATCTATCCGATGATCGTCGGTCTTTTGCTCAACACCTTCTGCCCGCAGGTTTTTGAGATCGGCGGCTTCTTTACGGCTGCCTGCCGCGGTGGCTCCAATACCATCGTCGCCGCGATCCTGCTGTTTGTGGGCGCCGGCATCAGCTTTAAGTCCACGCCGGGTGCCATCAAGACCGGTATCGTCGTGCTGATCCCCAAGCTGGTCGTCGCAGCGGCTCTCGGCCTGGGCGTAGCATATTTCTTTAACGACAACTTCCTGGGTCTGAGCTCCGTGTCTATCATCGGCGGCATCACGTTTTGCAACATGGCGCTCTATACGGGCATCATGGGCGAGTTCGGCGATGAGTCCGAGCAGGGCGCCGTCGGTATCCTGTTCTTTACGGCTGGGCCCCGCCGTCACGATGATCATCCTCGGTGTTTCCGGCCTCGCCAACATTCCCATTGGCACCATTATCGGCTCCATCTTGCCACTCGTTATTGGCATGGTTCTGGGCAACCTGTTCCCGTTTATCAAGAACCTGCTGGTTCCCGGTGCCAATCCCGCGATTGCCGTCATCGGATTTCAGCTCGGTGCGTCCATGAGCCTGTCGAGCTTTATCACCGGCGGTATTTCCGGCATCTTGCTGGGCCTTGTCACGCTGTTTGTCGTCGGTCCCATCACCTTTGCGTTCGAGCGTCTGTGCGGCGGCAATGGCAAGGCCGCTGTGGCTTGCTCCACCATTGCCGGCACGGCTATGACCACACCGGTTGCCCTCGCCGAGGTCGCACCGCGCTACGCCGAGCTTGCGCCCACCGCGTACGCTCAGATCGCCACCGCCGTTATCATCACGGCGATCATGGCTCCGATTCTGACTGGCTGGGTCGACAAGAAGTTCTGCCAAGGCAAGGAGGATCTGTCGCCTGTCGGTGTCGAGGCCATCGAAGAGGCCGTCGCGACTGACATCGATGGCGAGTAGCAATCGATACCCATCAACGATGCCGGCGTGTGCAATTCGCGCCGTATGGGCGCCCGAACAGAAACTGTTTTGCAGTGATGTTCGGGCGCTCTGCTATTATCCCCTTTACCCCTGCGGAGTAAAGGGGTGTTTATTGCCCTGATTCGAATTGGGCGATTCTGACCACTTGGATATTGAAGGGATGGCGCTAGTGGTTAAGGCACTCAAGATTGAGATATTCGTGCTATGCATGATTGTTCTTATCGGGCTTGCCGTGCGAAGTCGTCGCTCCTTGTTCTCGAGCACCCAGCAGCTATTGTTTAGCATGCTTGGCTACACCTCTGCCGCGTACATATTATTCGATATGATCTGGACGCTTTCGGACGGTGTGGACGGCACGTTGGGCATTGCTGCCAACTGGATTTCCAACGCGGTTTCGTTTTCGCTCTTTGCTATCGCGTGTCTCATTTGGTTTATCTATTCCGAGACGGTGCAGGGTTCTCGCCTTTTGACCTCGCGCTATAGGGTGGTGCTTGTAGCGTTGCCTACGGCTCTGGTGGTCGTGCTGGCGTTTACCAGTTACTGGACGCACGCCCTGTTCTATATCGATTCGCAGGGCGTGTATCGTCGCGGCTTTGCCTATATGATCCAGCCCATCGTCAGCTACTGTTACGTTATACATACGTCCCTGCATGCGTTTGTGCAATCTCGCAGGGTCGAGAGCCTGCAGACGAAGGCCATCTATCGAACCTTGGCATTTTTCGCCATTCCGGCCCTGGTGGGCGGTACCTTTCAGGTCGTATACTCGGTGCCCGGCCTTTGTGTCGGCATAATGATTAGCATGTTGCTGCTCTACATCATCTACCAGGAGCAGCTGATCTCGACCGACCCGTTGACTGGACTTAACAATCGCAACCGTTTTGAGACCTATATGCTGTCGCTCTTCTCAAATGTGGATCAGGCCGAAGATGTATATCTGCTTATGATGGACGCCGACGGCTTTAAGCAGATTAACGATCGCTATGGGCATGTGGAGGGCGACCACGCTCTTCAGGTCATATCTGCTGCGCTCAAAGAAGTCTGCTCGGCGTCTGGCGGCTTTATCGCACGTTATGGTGGCGATGAGTTCGTGGTGCTCCAAAAGGTAGTGGCGGAACAGGATATCATGCATCTGTGCGCGACAATCAACGACGAGCTCGCGCGCGCCGAGGTTCCGTATCTGTTGCGGATGTCCATCGGCTACGCACGGGTTGGTGATGGCGTCGATACCTGGCAAGACTTGCTTCGTGCTGCCGACGCGGAGCTCTACCGCGTCAAGGCCGAGAAAAAGAAAGCCGGCGTCCAGATACGCTAGAAAAAGGGGCGCACGCTTGCGTGCGTGGCGGCCCTCAGCTCACCGATGTACTCCATTAAACTAAAGTATGTGAATCTCTCTGCTAAATAAGGGCAGTTCGCTAGGCTTTTTTGGGTTTGTTGACGATGATGATGCCGCTGCAGACCAAGAGCAGGGCAACGATGACAGTAACGGGGCTCGTGCCGGCGCCCTCGCCAAGCAGCAGTGCGCTCAGCAGTACACCAAAGACCGGGTTCATAAACCCAAAGACCGAGACGCGGCTGACGGGGTTGACGGCAAGCAGGCGCGACCACAGCGAGTAGGCGACCGCGGAGATAAGCGCCATGTAGATGATGAGCACGATGGCGGGGACAATCGCCGTGGGGGAGAGCGCGCCACCCATCAAAAAGCCGATGGCGGTGAGGACCAGGCCGCCGACCAAGAACTGCCACCCGGCAAGCAAGACGCCGTCGTGCTTGCGCGAGAAGATGCCGATCAGGCAGGTCGAAAGAGCACCCGCGACAGTGGAGGCTAGGATAAAGCCCTCGCCATCGAGTCTGAAGCCAAAGGTGCCATCTGCGCCCGAGAGGTTGACGAGCGCGACGCCGGCAAAGCCCAGCACACAGCCGAGCACCTTGGCCACATCGAGCTTTTCGGTGCGAAACGCCAGGGCGGCAAAGAGGATGGCTAGGAAGTTGGCGCTGGCCTCGATGATGGAGCTCGACATGGCGCTGGCGCGCGAGAGTCCCAGGTAGAAAAAGAAGTACTGGCCGATAGTCTGGAAGAGCGACAACGTGAGGATGGGCTTGATGTCGCGAGCCTGCGGAATGAGGGGGCGGCGTTGGGCCGCACTCATCCCAACGATAACCAGGGCGCCGGCAAGAGTGAAGCGCAAGCCCGCAAAGAGCAGCTGCGAGGCGCTATCGTGCGCCGGGATACCAAAGAGTGCGTAGCCGATCTTGATGCAGGGAAAGGCCGAGCCCCAGAGTGCACAGCAAACAAGACAGCCCAGGATGAGTCCGGGCAGGGTGGCGAGATACGGCTTGCGGCTTTCCATGATGTCCTTCCTGCATGCGCGAAGCAAAAAAGAACCCGCCACCGGATGCGTCGGTGGCGGGTGTTGTTACCCGAAGGGATTGTACCCGATGGGAAAGGTTTAAGCGAAGTAGGCCACGCCGCTCTCAAAGATCGGCATGAACTTATCGCCGGGGACATGCTCGGGCACGTTGCGGTACAGGTTGTCGCCGCGACGCTCGGCATGGCCCATCTTGCCCAGGACGCGGCCGTCGGGGCTCGTGATGCCC
>ENA-OPDW01001252-OPDW01001252.1-human-gut-metagenome-genome-assembly--contig:-NODE-1252-length-15132-cov-2.268422_pt1 | contig 15132 bp, 16 predicted proteins | sample MGYA00241264_ERZ501508 | MGnify/ENA primary metagenome ERZ501508 (study PRJEB25962, sample SAMEA2042575) | human gut metagenome | biome: human gut; feature: human-associated habitat; material: faeces...
GGTCTCCACTACTTCCGCAAAGACCCCTTCCAGGTGCGCCCCATGGACTTTGTGGACCTGGATGCCCAGGGGAATGCCACCACAGGATCCGGCGTAGAAAAAAGTGAGTGTGAATTCACTATTTATGATCTTTTGGTAAACAAGAAGATCAAATTCGATCAGGTCGTACAGAAGAGCGAAGTCGGTGGATACGACGTTCTGCCTTCCAATCGCGAATTGTCGGCAGCTGAGCTTGAAATTGCTGAGATGAAAGATCGCGACAATTTGCTCAAGAATATTCTTGCCAAGGTCGAGGATCGCTACGATTTCATTTTGATCGATTGTCCTCCGTCGCTTTCGCTTATCACCGTGAATGCGTTGTGCTGTGCCATGGGGGTGATTGTCCCGATGCAGTGTGAGTACTACGCGATGGAAGGCTTGAGTGATCTGGTCGAGACGATCAATCGAGTTGTGGCCAACAAGAATCCCAACCTGAAGGTGATAGGTGTGCTGCGCGTCATGTACAGCCCGCGCATCTCGTTGCAGAACCTCGTGAGCAACGAACTGATCCAGACCTTCGGTGCCGTTGTGTTTGATACGGTGATTCCGCGTAATGTGAGTCTGGCGGAAGCACCCTCTTTCGGTAAGCCCGTGATGTACTACAAGAAGACAAGCACGGGTGCCAAAGCCTACCTTGATTTTGGACGCGAACTAATTCGCCGCGTCAAAGATGAAGTACAAGCCGCTCAAAAGGAGTAACGCGTTATGCCACCTAAGAAAACCAGTCGCCTCGGTCGAGGCTTGTCATCTCTATTGGGTGCTGAGGTGCCTGCCAACATTCCGACGCCGGCGAAGGCGAAAGCTGCTGCGGCTGCTGCACAGGAGAAAAACGAGGGTCCTGCTGTGCGAGAGATTGACATTGGCCAGCTCAAGGCCGGCAAGTATCAGCCGCGCACACTTATTGAGCAGGAAAAACTGCAGGAGCTTAGTGACTCAATTCGTCAGCAGGGCGTAATCAGTCCGATCATCGTTCGACCGCTTGCAAGCGGTCGGTATGAGATTATCGCCGGCGAACGCCGCTACCGTGCAAGCAAGCTGGCTGGCAAAAAGACAGTTCCCGCCATTGTTCGAGAAGTCGATGATAAGAGCGCGCTTGCCATGGCGCTTATCGAAAATATGCAGCGCGAAGATTTGAACGCTGTGGAAGAAGCCGCTGGCGTGAGCCGTCTCATAGAAGAATTCGGCTATACCCATGAGCAGGCTGCCGAGGCTATCGGTCGCAGCCGTTCTGCGACGACTAATCTGTTGCGCCTGCTGAACCTGACCGAAGCGGTCAAGCAGATGCTTGCCGATGGCAAGATTGACATGGGCCATGCTCGCGCACTTCTGGCTCTTTCGGGGGCCGAACAGATTCAGTTGGCCAACGAGATCGTCGCTAAGGATCTGTCGGTTCGCGAAACCGAACGTCTGATTGCCCGCATGACGGATAAGGGAAATGAGAAGAAGGCCAAGGACGGTAAGAAAGAACCAAGTGCAGATGATCGCATTCTTGAAGAACGCCTGGCCGAATCGATCGGTGCACCGGTACATGTTGTGTACGGAAAGAAGGGGCGTGGCAAGATCGTGATCGATTTCGCGGACCTTGACGATCTCGATGCGCTGATCGCCAAACTGGCCCCGGAGAAAATGTAACAGATAGGTGGCGCGTTTCTCAGAGTTTTGTTTTCGAGATGTCGAAAAAGGAGGGCGCATAACAAAACGCCTTAAGATTTGGCAAACCCGCTAAAAAACTGGCAGAATGCGCCGCCGCCTACCTCTGTGGTGGTAAGGACTTTAAGCCCTTCAGATACTTGTTAAAGAGTATGTACACACGTAAAATAGCGCCATTTAAAAAAGGGGGTTCGGCACGGTATGAATCGTGAGGAATTGGTTCGTGTCGTGCTCTGGCAATTTGCAGCCATCGTCGTGACAGCGCTCGGCTCCTGGATCGGGTTCGGTTCGGGGGCAGGTTTGTCTGCCATGTTCGGTGGTTTGTGTGTTGCTGTGCCCAACGCTATGTTCGCTTTGTGTTTGCTTCGAAGCATCGGAAGTAAAAAGCCGATTGCTCCGGCGCTGATACTTCTGGGCGAGCTTCTCAAGATTTTCGTAATCTGCGTGCTCTTTGCGCTGACGGCGAAGTTCTTCACAGATCTCGTCTGGCCCGCAATGCTGGCCGGCATCATTGCCGGTGTGTTCGGCCAGATGATTTCTATCTTTATTAAACACTGAGACCCAAAGGGATTTGGTTATGGCTACAGAAGGAGCACTTAGCTCAACCGGATACATGCTTCACCACCTGACGCATAATGCCTCCGGCAAGATGCAGTCAATCATTGACTTTTCGGTCATCAACTACGACACCATCTTCTTCTCTATCCTCATGCTTGTTGTTTCGCTGTGGTTGCTTCGCCGCGCCGCAAAGAATGCGACGAGCGGTGTGCCGGGCAAGTTCCAGTGCGCCGTTGAAATGCTTGTGGATATGGTGGAAGAACAGAGTAAATCGATTGTGCACGGCGATCGTACCTTTATCGCTCCCTGTGCATTGACGGTTTTCGTCTGGGTCGTGCTGATGAATGCAATCGACTTGGTTCCTGTCGACTTGCTGCCCGCTATCGCTGGTCTTTTCGGCATCCACTACTTGCGTCCGCTGCCGACGGCAGACTTGAATGGCACGATGGGTATCTCCATCGCCGTGCTTCTCCTGAGTCTGTACTACGGCTTTAAGATTAAAGGTGCAGGCGGTTGGTTCCACGAGCTGTTCTCGGCTCCGTTCGGCAACCACTTCCTGTTGTGGCCCTTTAACTGTGCATTGAATATCATTGAGTATCTTGCTAAGACCGTCAGTCTCGGCATGCGACTCTTTGGCAACATGTACGCAGGTGAACTGCTCTTCTTCCTGATCGCTCTGCTCGGCGGCTATGCCATGAGCTTCGGCGTGTTCGGGGGCTCGTTGAGCGTGTTCGGCCAGATTTTTGCCGGCCTTTGCTGGTGGTTGTTCCACATTTTGATCGTTCTGCTTCAGGCGTTCATCATGATGATGCTGACCTTGGTTTACATCGGTCAGGCACATGACGGACACTGACAGATATTTTTTCCTTTTCCTAACTTTCTCTTTTCATTCCTAACTGGAAAAACTTAAGGAGTTTGCAATGACCAACGTTGCTATGGTTGCCCTGGCCTCCGGCCTCATTATCGCCTTCGGTGCCATGGGCGCCTGCATTGGCATCGGCATCATGGGTTCTAAGTACCTCGAATCTGCCGCTCGCCAGCCCGAGCTCATGAACACCCTTCAGACGAAGATGTTCCTGCTCGCCGGCCTGATCGACGCTGCCTTCCTTATCGGCGTCGGCGTGGCCATGATGTTCGCCTTTGCCAACCCGTTCGCCGGCTAATCCCGGTTTGAAGGATCGATGCACAAGGCTCGATCCAATACCGTCTATTTTTAATTGACGTTGCCGCGAACACCTTGACGGCGGAGGCTACAAGCTAATCCGCCGCTGGGGTGTGCGGCAAAAACGGGGTTGACAATGAACATTAATGCCTCTCTGTTTGTACAGATGGTGGTGTTCTTCATCGGATGCTGGATCACGATGAAGTTCATCTGGCCGCCTTTGATCAAAGCGATCGAAGAACGCCAAAACAAGATCGCTCAGGGTCTTGCCGCTGCCGACAAGAGCAACGAAGCTCTTGCCGAAGCCCAGGCCAAGGGCCGCGAGATCGAAGCAGAAGCACGTGCTCATGCGACGACCATCGTCTCTGACGGTGAAAAGCGCGGCGCAGCGATCGTTGAAAATGCCAAGGAACGCGCCCAGGCCGAAGCCGATCGCATCATTGCGAGCGCCAAGGCTGAGGCCGCACAGGAAATGCAGCGTGCCCGCGAGCAGCTTCGTGACGAAGTTGCAGCACTCGCTGTTGCCGGTGCCGAGCAGATTCTTGCTCGCGAAGTGGACAAGTCCGTCCACGCACAGCTTCTTGAACAACTTAAGGCGAAGCTCTAATCATGGCTGAACTTTCGACGATTGCCCGCCCTTACGCTCAAGGCCTCTGGAAGGCTCTTGCAGACCGTGGGGACACCGCGCAGGCCGCTGAGATTGAGCAGTCGCTCTTTGCTCTCAGCTCTGCGGTTTCCGAACCGCAGGTTGCCGAACTCGTGTCCGATCCTAAGGTGACCGATGACCAGATGTATGACCTGCTTGCCGGGTCGATCGGCGAGGAGGCTCCCTCCCAGCTGAAAGGCCTTCTGCGCACAGTCATCGAAAATGGTCGTCTCTGTGCTTTGCCCGAGATCGCCGCGCAGTTCCGTGCGCTTAAAAACGAATCCGAAGGTGTCGCTGACGCCTACATCGAGTCCGCCTACGCGCTTACCAAGAAGGACGTCGACCAGCTTGTCAAAGCTCTTAGCCAGAAGTTCCCCGGAGTGACGCTCCGCCCTGAAGTGTCCATCAACAAGGACCTCATCGGCGGTGTCAGCATCCGTGTTGGAGACCAAGTGCTTGACGGTTCGGTTCGTGCGCGTCTTGCGCAGATGAAGGCGGCGCTCACCGCATAAATTTCGGAGCTCTAAGAATGCAACTTAATCCTAGTGAAATCAGCGAACTGCTGAAGCAGCGAATCGAAGGCCTCGGGGTTTCGGCTGATCTCCGTACCCAGGGCACCGTGGTTTCGGTGACTGACGGTATTTGCCGCGTGCACGGTCTTCACGACGTGATGCAGGGCGAAATGCTGGAATTCCCCGGCAATACCTATGGCCTCGCGCTTAACCTTGAACGTGATTCCGTCGGTGCCGTTATTCTCGGCAACTACGAACACATTTCCGAAGGCGATACGGTCAAGACCACCGGTCGCATCCTTTCCGTTCCCGTCGGTCCGGCCCTGATCGGCCGCGTGGTGAACGCGCTCGGCCAGCCGATCGACGGCAAGGGCCCGATCGCTACTGACGAATTCGACGTGGTTGAAAAGGTTGCTCCCGGCGTTATCGATCGTCAGTCCGTGAGCCAGCCTGTTCAGACGGGTCTGAAGTCTGTTGACGCCATGATCCCGATTGGCCGTGGCCAGCGTGAATTGATCATCGGCGACCGCCAGACCGGTAAGACGGCTATCGCCATCGATACGATCATTAACCAGAAGGGCAAGGACCTGATCTGCGTTTACGTGGCTATCGGCCAGAAGGCCTCCACGATCGCTAACGTGGTGCGTCAGCTCGAAGAGCACGGCGCTATGGAATACACCATCATCGTGGCTGCTACGGCTTCCGAATCCGCCGCTCTGCAGTACATCGCTCCCTACGCGGGCGCCACGATGGGCGAGTACTTCCGTGACCGCGGTCAGGACAGCCTGATCGTCTACGACGACTTGACCAAGCAGGCCTGGGCTTATCGCCAGATTTCCCTGCTGCTGCGTCGTCCGCCCGGACGCGAAGCCTATCCCGGCGACGTGTTCTACCTGCACTCCCGTCTGCTCGAACGCGCCGCTCGCGTGAACCCGGCTTATGTCGAACGCTTCACGAAGGGGGCTGTCAAGGGCAAGACGGGTTCGATGACCGCTCTGCCGATCATTGAAACGCAGGCCGGTGACGTGACCGCCTTCGTTCCGACGAACGTGATTTCTATTACCGACGGCCAGATCTTCTTGGAAACCGACTTGTTCAACGCCGGTGTCCGTCCTGCTATCAACCCCGGCATCTCGGTGTCTCGTGTGGGTGGCGCAGCTCAGACCAAGATCATCAAGAAGCTCGGCGGCGGTGTGCGTCTGGCCCTGGCTCAGTATCGTGAACTGGCTGCATTTGCTCAGTTCGCCAGCGACCTTGACGAAGCCACCCGCAAGCAGCTTGAACGCGGCCGTGTGGTGACCGAACTCATGAAGCAGCCCCAGTACCAGCCGTTGCAGGTTTGGGAAGAAGCTGTGACGTTGTACGCTGTTGAAATGGGTGCATTTGACGACGTGGCCGTTAAGGACGCTCTCAAGTGCGAACGCGCCATGCGTGAATACCTGCAGCAGCACCACGCCGATCTGGTTGAACGCATCGAGCAGAAGAAGGAGCTGTCCAAGGAAGACAGCGCCATCATGAAGTCTGCTATCGAAGAGTTCAAGAAGAACGGTGCGTGGTAATCGGCACCAACACACTCTGAGAGGACCACATGCCTAGTACAAAGGAAATTCGCGGAAAGATCAAGAGCGTGCAGAACACGCGCAAGATCACCAAGGCGATGGAGATGGTTGCGGCCTCGAAGATGCGTAAGGCTCAGGATCGTATGCGCGCAGCCCGCCCGTATGCCGACAAGGTGCGCAATATCATTGCGCATCTTGCAAGTGCACGTGCGGACTACAGCCATCCGTTCCTCGTCAAGCACAAGGTTCAGACCGGTAAGGCCGCGCTCATCATGGTGACCACGGACAAGGGTCTGGCCGGTGCGCTGAATACGAACATTCAGCGACAGGTTCTGCACAAGGCAGCCGAACTTCGCGAACAGGGCGTAACGCTGCAGGTGACGGCCATTGGTAACAAGGCTGTCGCATTCTGCGGCCACGCCGGTCTCGAAGTGGTGAGCCAGGCTGTTCAGCTGGGCGATCATCCCCAGCTCGAACGCCTCCTGGGTGCCATCCGCGTACAGCTCGATGCTTACGCGCAGGGCAAGGTTGATTGCGTGTACCTCGCTTACTCGCGCTTTATCAACGCGATGAAGCAGGAACCTGTCATTGAGCAGCTTTTGCCGCTTACCGACGACAAGCTCGCATCCCTCGGGGAAAAACCGCATGCGTATTCGTGGGACTATATCTCCGAACCGAATGCGCAGACCGTGCTCGACGAATTGCTCAAGCGCTACGTCGAAGCTTTGATTTATTCGTCGGTTGCAGAAAACATGGCTTCCGAGCAGTCTGCCCGTATGGTGGCCATGAAGGCCGCTTCGGACAACGCCAAGAAGCTGATCGGTGAACTGCAGCTCGTCTATAACAAGACCCGTCAGGCCGGCATTACGAAGGAAATCACCGAAATCGTCGGTGGTGCCGCCGCCGTGTCTTAAGAAACAGATTTGAATACCGAGGAAAAACCAATGAGTATCGGACAAATCGTTCAGGTCATCGGCGCTGTGGTGGACGTTGAATTCCCCCGCGACGCGATGCCGAAGGTTTATGACGCTCTTATCCTTGAACAGGATGAGAACAATACCCTGGCCGAAGCCGGCCTGACTTTTGAAGTGCAGCAGCAGCTGGGCGACGGCGTGGTGCGCACCATTGCCATGGGCTCGTCCGAAGGTCTGCAGCGCGGCATGAAGGTTCGCTCGACCGGTGCCGGCATCTCCGTGCCGGTCGGTCACAAGACCCTCGGCCGCATCATGGACGTGCTCGGCCGTCCCATTGATGACTGCGGTCCCATCGGCGAAGATGAACGCCGCACGATCCATCGTGAAGCTCCTAAGTTCGACGAACTGAGCCCGTCCGTGGATCTGCTCGAAACCGGCATTAAGGTTATTGACCTGATCTGCCCGTTCGCCAAGGGTGGCAAGATCGGTCTGTTCGGCGGTGCCGGTGTGGGCAAGACCGTCAACATGATGGAACTCATCAACAACATCGCTAAGGCTTACGGTGGCTACTCCGTGTTTGCCGGTGTCGGTGAACGTACCCGTGAAGGTAACGACTTCTACCACGAAATGGAAGAGTCCAAGGTTCTCGACAAGGTGGCCATGGTGTTCGGTCAGATGAACGAACCGCCGGGCAACCGTCTGCGTGTTGCTCTGACGGGTCTGACGATGGCTGAAGCTTTCCGTGACGAAGGCCGCGACATCCTGCTCTTTATCGACAACATCTACCGTTACACCCTTGCCGGTACCGAAGTGTCCGCTTTGCTCGGCCGTATGCCTTCCGCTGTGGGCTACCAGCCGCCGCTGGCCGAAGAAATGGGCAAGCTGCAGGAACGAATCACTTCCACGAAGACGGGTTCCATTACCTCGATTCAGGCTGTTTACGTTCCCGCTGACGACTTGACTGACCCGTCCCCGGCTACCACCTTCAGCCACTTGGACGCCACCGTCGTGTTGAGCCGTGACATTGCTGCTCTGGGTATCTACCCGGCCGTTGACCCGCTCGACTCCACGTCCCGTCAGGTCGACCCCAACATCATCGGCGAAGAACACTATACGGTCGCCCGCCGCGTTCAGGAAACGCTGCAGAAGTACAAGGAATTGCGCGACATCATCGCAATTCTCGGTATGGACGAACTGTCGCCGGAAGACAAGCTGGCCGTGACGCGCGCTCGTAAGATCCAGCGCTTCCTGTCCCAGCCCTTCCACGTGGCCGAAGTGTTCACGGGCTCGCCCGGTAAGTACGTTCCGCTCAAGGAAACGATCCGTGGCTTCAAGATGATTGTTGACGGCGAATGCGATCAGCTGCCGGAACAGGCCTTCTACATGGTCGGCACGATTGACGAAGCCTTCGAAAAGGCTAAGACGATCAAGTAATTCCGGCTCACTGCACCTGCGGAGGACAGCGTAAAAGCGACTCTCCGCAGTGCACCGGCATCAAGCCGTTTTAACGGAGCAATCTATGGCTACGATTTTTGTTGACGTCGTCAGCGCAGAAGAGTCCATCTTCTCCGGGGAAGCCAGTTTTGTGGCTCTGCCCGGTCAGGAAGGCGAGCTCGGCATTCTGCCCGGACACGTTCCTCTGCTTACCCGCATTCGTCCCGGTGCCGTGCGCATCACGACGACGGAAGGAACGCAGGAAAACGTGTTCGTCGCAGGCGGCATCCTTGAGGTGCAGCCCGACCGCGTGACTGTTCTGGCCGACACGGCCATCCGCAGCAAGGATCTTGATGAAGCCAAGGCGAAGCAGGCGCTCGAAGAAGCGAAGCTTCACCGCGCCAAGGCGCAGAGCAACATGGAGATTGCCAAGCTCGAAGCGACCATGGCAGCACTGGCTGCACAGATCGCCTACATCAAGCGCATGCGTCACTAACCGTGTGCTACGGCGTGAAGACGCCTTGCTTGGAGAAGCGGCCTTTTCAAGGCGTGACCTCATTTTTATGAGGGCGCGTCGGCGAAAAGGCCGTTTTTCTTTTGTCCGTCGCCTGACTGCCTCAAGTTTGCGCTAGGATTCGAAGGACAGCCGCCGATGCGCGGCACCTTGATGGAATTGATATGGAAAGGAGCATCTCGATGGATGCACAAGAATTTACGGATGTGATTCAGGTTGGCACCGACGGCAGCAGCTTGTCCGAAAAGGGCGTGACGACGGCCGTGGAGCTTGCAAAAACGCTCGGTCTGCCTCTGCTTGGCATGACGGTTGTCAAGGGGGATGCTCCCGAAAACGGTCTGGAAGGCGAACCTCAGGAGGTGCGCGACCGCTTGCAGACCATCGCTGAAGAAGCGCAGGCCGCCGGTGTTCCCTATTTGATTTTGGCCGAACACGCCGCTACCCCGCACGAGGGCATTCTGAGCGTGGCCATGCGCTACGATGCTCGTTTTATCGTGATGGCGAGCCGCGGTCTGGGCTCTCTCGGCAGTCTCTTTCTGGGGTCCGAAACGCAAAAGACCCTTGCCGAGGCCGATCGTCCCGTGTTGGTGATCCGTTAATTTTCTTCGGGACTCAACGCTTTCAACACTGCCTCGGGCGCAACGCCGGAGATGCGAACCCGCTTATCCCGACTGGTTTCGCCCGAGATCAGCGTCACGCCGGATTTAGCTGTGCCGACTTTCTTAGCGAGGAACGCGCACAATTTGGCGTTAGCTTTGCCATCGACGGGAGGCGCCGCAAGCGCCACTTTCAGCCTGTTGTCGAAGATACCCGCAACGGCGTCCTTTTTGGCGCCGGGACGCGCGTGAACGTTCACGACAACGCCTCCATCTGCCTCTCTTAACCAAGAACAAAGGTTAGGTGTGCGAGAATCCGTGCTTTCTCGGACGCTTTGTACAGAATTTTTTGCCATGAAACCGATCAACGACACTTTTTTGCGTGCGCTCAAGCGCGAACATACCGACTATACCCCGTTGTGGCTGATGCGTCAGGCCGGCCGCTACCTGCCTGAATACAACGCCACGCGTGCACGCCTCGGATCGTTCCTTGCTTTGGCCAAGTGTCCTGAAGCGGCTTGCGAAGTGACGCTGCAGCCCGTGGATCGTTATGGTCTCGACGCCGCCATTCTTTTCTCGGACATTCTTACGGTTCCCGATGCTATGGGACTCGGTCTGAACTTTGTGGCCGGCGAAGGCCCCGTTTTTGCCAAGCCCGTGCAAAGCGAAGAAGCTGTCAACGCACTGTATGTGCCCGATATTGAAGACAGCCTCGGCTATGTCACCGAAGCCGTGCGCGTGATCCGCCGCGAACTTAACAACCGCGTGCCGCTGATCGGCTTTTCCGGTTCTCCCTTCACTCTGGCTTGCTATATGGTTGAAGGCGGCAGCTCCAAGGATTTCGCAACGATCAAGAAGATGATGTATTCGCGTCCGGATCTGTTGCACCGCATTCTGGATGTCAATGCTCGTGCCGTTACGGCATACCTCAACGCCCAGATTCAGGCGGGCGCTCAGGCCGTTCAGATTTTCGACACTTGGGGCGGCGCTCTGGCCGACGGCTACTTTGAGGAATTCAGTCTGAAGTACATGAAGCAGATCGTCGACGGTCTCATTCGAGAAAACGACGGCGAGAAGGTTCCGGTGATCCTTTTTACCAAGGGAGGCGGTTTGTGGCTCAAGGAAATGGCCGCAACAGGTGCCGACTGCATCGGTCTGGACTGGACGGTGAACCTCACCAAGGCTCGAGCCTGCGTACAGGATACGGTGGCGCTGCAGGGCAACCTTGATCCGGCAGTGCTTTTTGCCGACGAGACTAGCATCCGTCGTGAAGCGCGCCGCGTAATCGACAGCTTCGGCAAGGTCGGCAATGGCGGCCATGTCTTTAACCTTGGCCACGGCATCAACCAGCACACCGATCCTGAAGCAGTTCGTATCCTGGTTGACGAAGTGCACAACTACTCGCGTCAAATGCACGCAGCCTAAGACTCTAGTGGGCAGACTCCCGGCTGCCCCAAGAAGTTGTGGAAAAATCGTTTTCCACAAAGTTATCCACAGCTTTGATCACAGGTTGTGAAGAAAGAAAAGGCCCTCAAAATGAGGGTCTTTCTTTTGATTCTTGTGTGTAACCTATTGAATTTAAAGGGAATTGATGCCATCCTATTGAGACATCCTTGAACCGGTCTAAAGTGGCTTTATCCCCTGTACGGCTTGGGAAAACAAGTGTTTTCCACACAGTTATCCACAGGCCGAAAGCGGTTGTACACATCCTGCAAGAGACTCTTGCCGACTCTTAAAATTCTTGTTGCCTCAAGACTTAATCGGCAATTGATCCATTTTTTTGCGAACACGTTTTTCATGACTTCTCCACAGTTTGCCAAAGTGATTGTCGACGCTCCGCTGCCGGAGCTGGACTATGCCGTCGGCGACGGAGTACTGCCGCGTGTCGGCGATCGCGTGCTGGTTCCGCTTGGCGCCCGTAAAGTGGTGGGGATCGTGACTGGGCTTGCCGACACAACGGAGGTGCCCGCAGGAAAGATCAAATCCGTCTTGCGCGTCTTCAACGAAGTGAAGCCCTTGCGGGCGGAGTGGCTTAAGACAATGGCTTTTGCGGCGGACTACTATCTGCGCGCGAGGGGCGAAGCGGCTTTGTCCGCTCTGCCGCCTTTTTTTCGGCTGCCTGCTACGCCTGCATATGAAAAGCGGCTTGAGAAGTTGCGCGAACTCAAAACCAAGAAGATTGCCTATGAACCGGCGCCAGTGCTCAACGATGAACAGCAGGCGGCTGCTGACGCCGTGTCGTCAAGCACCGGCTACGCACCGTTTTTGCTCTTCGGCGTGACCGGTTCCGGAAAGACTGAGGTTTACCTGCACATCATCGAAAGCGTGCTGGCCAAGGATCCGCAGGCGCAGGTGATGCTTCTGGTGCCGGAAATCAATCTGACACCGCAGCTTGAAGCTCGCGTGAGGGCACGTTTTGCTCAGGCCACCGTTGTGACGATGCACTCGAGCCTGACGCCGGCACAGAGAGCGCGCAACTGGCTTGCCGTGCACGAAGGTCGGGCACGCATTTTGGTCGGAACGCGCATGGCCGTCTTTGCGAGCTTTCAAAAACTTTCGCTCGTCATCGTCGACGAAGAGCACGACCCGAGCTACAAGGCTGGAGAGGGGATGCGGTTTTCGGCTCGCGACGTAGCGCTTAAGCGGGCCTTTGACAACAAGATTGCCTGTGTGCTGGGGTCGGCGACGCCGTCGCTTGAAACCTGGCAGCAGGTGCGCATCGGTCAGTACAAGCGGCTGACGTTGTCGCGCCGTGCGGTGGCAAGCGCTCATTTGCCCGACATGCAGCTCATCGATATGTCCAAGCGCAAGCCTGCCGTCTTTGCCGAAGAGGTCAAGGAGGCGGTGACGCAGGCTATCGAAGCGGGCGGTCAAGTGCTGATCTTCATCAACCGGCGAGGTTATGCGCCTGTGATCAGCTGTACGGCCTGCGGCTGGGTGACGCGGTGCGTGCACTGCTCGGGATTTACGGTGTTTCACAAGACGGAAAAGCGTTTGGTGTGCCATCACTGCGGCAGCCGCTACGGTGTGCCCGAACGCTGCCCCGTGTGCGGCAACGCCGAAATTCTGCCGGTAGGTACCGGCACGCAGCGCATTGAGGAGGCCATTGAGGCGCTCTGGCCGCAGGCGCGAGTCCTTCGCATTGACCGCGACAGCGTGCGCAGCAAATCGGCATCTGAGTCGGTGCACGCCGGCAACGTTGACATTGTTGTGGGAACGCAGATGATTGCCAAGGGGCACGACTTCAAGCGCGTGAGCCTGGTGGTGGTTCTCAACGCTGACGCGCAATTGATGAGTCCGGACGTGAGAGCCGAAGAGCGGCTGTACGCCACGCTCATGCAGGTTGCCGGCCGTGCGGGCCGAGCCGAGCGAGCTGGCCGCGTGTTGATCCAGACCCGTTACCCGAATCATCCCGTTTACGACGATATGAAGGCGCAAAGCTACGAGCGTTTTGCCGAGCGACTGCTGCGGGAGCGCGAGGAAGCCGCTTCGCCGCCGTTTTGCCGTCAGGCTCTATTGACGGCACAGGCAAAGACGCTTGATCGGGCGCTGGGCTTTCTGCGGCGTGCAAGAAGTAAAGCCGAGGCATTGGCGGGAGACGATGTGTTCGTTTACGAACCGGTTCCGATGCCTCTTATGCGGCTCAAGGACTGGGAGCGCGGACAGCTCTTGGTGGAAGCGGGTTCCCGCGCGAGGCTTCACGCGTTCCTTGCTGCCTGGTCGGCAGCGATGTCGGTACCAGACTCTCGGGATGCCGGAACGGACTGGTCAATTGAGGTGGATCCCGCCGACATCTAAAGGAAAGACAAGAAACTCTCCCGTATAATGCTTGCCGTTCGTCGCCGTAGTTCAACTGGATAGAATATGGCCCTCCGAAGGCTGTGATGTGGGTTCGAGTCCCGCCGGCGGCACCAGACAGATACAGTGTAAGAGCGCGCGCCGCAAGCGCGCTTTTTTTTCAAAGGATGTCCTGCAGATGGTGTTTCCCGTTGACATGAGCCTGCACAAGAAGAGCAAGCGCTTTGACATTGCTTTTGACGACGGACAGAGCTTTTCATTTAGCTTCGAATTTCTCCGTGTGTTTTCTCCTTCGGCGGAAGTAACGGGGCACACGCCCGATCAGGCCAAGCTGCAGGTCGGAAAGCGAGATGTGGACGTCAAGGGTGTTGAGCCGATCGGTCGCTATGCCGTTCGTTTTGTTTTCGACGACGGCCACGATTCCGGCATCTACAGTTGGGAGTATTTGCACGATATCGGCACGCGTCGTGACGAATTGTGGGAAGGCTATCTGCAGCAGCTCAAGGATGCGGGGGCAAGCCGTGATCCTGCCGATCCGGCCAATGTGCCGTTCATGCCCAAGCCCAAGGCGACTTGCCCGTCAAAACAGCACGGATAACAGACATGGCAGAAGAAAATCAGCGCAAGGCGAGTGAAACCGAAAAGCAGGTTGACTTCGGTTACCGCGCCGTGCCGGAAAGTGAAAAAGAAGAAGACGTCAAGGAAGTGTTCGAGTCGGTTGCCAAACGCTACGACTTGATGAATGACGTCTTGAGCCTGGGTCTGCATCGCTTGTGGAAGAGCACGTGCGTGTCGCTGTCGGGCGCCGCCGAAGGGCAGAAGGTTCTTGACATTGCTTCGGGCACCTGCGATATGGCGATTCGCTTCGGCGAAGCGGTCGGCAAGTCCGGCGAAGTCTGGGCGACCGACATCAACCACGAGATGATCAAGGAAGGTGTCAAGCGACTGAAGGCCGTGGGCTGCAAGGCGCATGTTGCGATTTGTGACTGCGAGGCTCTTCCCTTTGAGGACAATTTCTTTGATATTGCCGTCGTGAGCTTCGGCCTTCGCAACATGACCCACAAGGCCCGCGCTCTTAAGGAAATGATGCGCGTTGTGCGTCCGGGCGGTCGCGTGGTGGTGCTCGAATTCAGCCGTTGCTGGAAGATCTTCAAGCCCTTTTACGACTTGTATTCCTTCAAGCTCATGCCGTGGCTCGGGCAAAAAATCGCGGGCGATGCGGAAAGCTACCGTTATCTGGCCGAGTCCATCCGTATGCATCCCGATCAGCAGACGCTTGCCAAGATCATGGAAGATGTGGGGCTCGATCGTGTGACTTGGAAGAACATGACTTTCGGCGTGTGTGCGCTTCACATCGGTCTCAAACCGTGATGAGAAGACAGTTTTGTTGAAAAACTTGCATACACATCAACGAAAACACCTGTTTTAAGGCTGACAGCGCATCCGTACAATTGGTAACCGTTGTCCGCTGAAAAGGCAGGTGTTTTTTCGTGTGCGGACGTCAAAGAGAAACAGAGAAAGAAATCTATGAAAAAGCTTTTTGCCATTTTGGCTGTGGGTTTGGTGATGATGACGACGGCCATCGACAATGCCGAAGCCGCCCGTCGTTTGGGCGGCGGCATGAGTCTCGGTCGTCCGGCTCCGGCGCTGCGTCAAGCAACGCCCGCTCCGCAGGCTCCTGCCATGCGCCAGAATCAGACCAATCGTCAGAATGCAGCTCAGCAGCAAAACGCGGCAGGCGCTGGGGCTA
>ENA-OPDW01001259-OPDW01001259.1-human-gut-metagenome-genome-assembly--contig:-NODE-1259-length-15047-cov-4.653082_pt1 | contig 15047 bp, 8 predicted proteins | sample MGYA00241264_ERZ501508 | MGnify/ENA primary metagenome ERZ501508 (study PRJEB25962, sample SAMEA2042575) | human gut metagenome | biome: human gut; feature: human-associated habitat; material: faeces...
GATAGGTTTGGATGATGATGTTGGTTTTGACTGTATGTAGTTTTGAAGGTACATGGAATATAGACAGGAATGAGAAGCAGTGCGAAAGCGCTGTTTTTTTCTTGCAAAAACTAGAAGTGCTACATTGAACTTCTATAAAAATACAAACACTCAACAGGCGTTACTATTACGTAAACTGTGAATAGTTTACGCTATTACTATGAAATAATCCAGAATTAATTGATAAAAGAGAAAATTTATCAGTTGATTCTGGGTTATTTTTTGGGGATAAAACACGTAACTTCTTGAAATTGTGTTATAAATCTTGAAATTGTGTTATAAATCTTGAAATTGTGTTATAAATCATGAAATTGTGTTATAAATCATGAAAATTTAATATTCATTAAATTGGAAAGTTATGTTAATATAGTGTATGAAACAAAGACAAGAGAATGCCGATAGACAGCAGAGGAGAGACAGAAGTATATTATCGGTTTATAGAAAAGGGATGGAGTTCGAAAAATGAGAGGAAAGGCAAAACAGAGAGTTAGTCTGATACTTGTAGTGACAATGGTACTCGGAACAGCATTAACAGGAAATACTGTATTTGCAACAGGAGAGAGCAGTGACGAACAAGATCGGATAAAAATTAACATTTCTAAAGATTCTGAACAAACTGTGGAACAGAATGTTGCACAGACAATTCATGTGACTGCGCAGGGGCAGTGCTCGCAATCAGTCTGTCTGAATGTATACCTAAAAAACGAGGACGGATCTGCGGCAACAGATATAGATGCAGTCAATCTTCTGACAAGCGATCAGCTTACAGATAAAAACACACAGAAAACAATAGATGAGACACTGAAAGACTCAGTGACTCTTAATGATGGAACAAAGACGAGTCCGAAAGCAGAGTGGAAGAACGACAAGGACGAGAATGGAACAGTTACTTCTAAATATCTGCAGATCACAATGCCAGCAGATGCAACAGCAATAAACTTTGATATGCAGCTTCAGTATCGTACAGATGAAGCAAGCTATACAAAGAAAGTGCTGGTTGAGGCGAAGGCATTCGAAGAGGAGCAGGATATCACAGAAGCAGCTAAGAGAGCAGACGAGAGCAAAGAGAATGAAACGACAGTTGTCTGGGAAGGTCAGGCAGTAAGTCAACCAGAAAGCGAAGCTGCGGATGAGGATGCGGACGGAGAAAATAATATTAATACGGTGTCAGAAACAGGAGTATATACATTGTATTTTGAGCAAAATACAATAGATGACCCTCACTCTGCTTGGGATAATGCAACACAAATTTCTGTATATGCATTTAGTAATAATGACAACACGGGCGTTCTGCAGATGTATAAAGTACCTGAATCAGATTCAAAGAATATTTGGAAAATCACGTTTGATAAGGAATGGACACATGTAATCTTTTTAACAGGTGACGACTGGTCGGGTTTTTTTAACCAAACAGAGGATATACAGATTGATTGGAGCCTGAATTCACCATGTTATAAATTGAGAGGTGATGCTGCATCGGATAATAGAAAGAAAGTAGATACTCCGTTTGAGTACAAAGAAACACCACTTGCTGCAGATGGAATAACAGTATATTATGACGCTACATTATCTAAATTATCTTATGCTAAGACAGAAAATGTAAAGGGGACTGGAGAAGGAATTCCACATTCAGAGAAGGGTCAAATTTACTTCTATGCTACAAAGGATACTGGTGCTACACCTTATACAGGAACAATGGAAATAGCATCAGATGGAAATTATAAAGATGTATATAAAGTAACTCTTCCAAAGGGATATATAAAAATACGATTTGCTGCATATCCAGTAAATAATACGGAGGTAGCAGCAAATGGTGATGCGACAGATTTAGTAGATATTCCGGAAAAAATGACAAAACCATGTTATTACGGAGATTCAAGTGACGACATTATCTATCAAGACGCTTCAGGAAACCGTGGCGGTTACTGGGGAGAGGCATATACAGTAAGAGATGCGGAAAGGGGAAAGAAGAATGCAACGGTTGTAGATGTACCAAATGCAACAGAAAAAAGAGATGCTGATAATTTATATGTAAATACGACAATTTATGATTACTACTCAGATTATGAACTGAACGGAAAAAACAGAGATAACTATCCAAAACAAGGTGATGTAACAAATAACAGAATCTATCAGCCGTTCCGTCAGTTCAACATGGCGTTGAGTGATTATTATCAAAAAAATCAAGCAAAGTCACCATTATACTGGGGAAATTTTCAGAATTATTCAGATTCACATTTTAATGATATTGCTGAAACAATGGGGTTGTTTGGTTACAATATTAATAGCAGTAACGAAAAATTCTTTTACGAGAATAACTCTATGTGGGGAAGATGGGATTCAAAAAACCCATTACCAAATGGAAATAATGCCACCCAGGGATTGGTTGCAAATCAGTTAAATAATAATAGTCTACAATTAGAAACAGAAAGTAATGGAACGGTACTAGCTCCATTTTTTGACAAAGATTTTTTAAATGGAAATAATTCTAAAAATACAGTACTTGGAAAAGTATATGAAAATGTAACATTTCCATTTGTAAAAAATGGAATGTACTGGACTTTTGACAGTGCTGATAACACGGCAGCCAATAAAAATCTTCAATTAAAATATGATGATACAGATAAATATTTCTTACAATCAAATACTAACCCAGTAAAGGGATGTACAACGACAGAACAAACAAAGGATGGAAACTACTTCCCATTGAATTCAAGCGATCAATCAGGTGATGCTTCTAGAGATCAATCAGGTGATGCTTCTAAATTAAATTATGGATTTGGACAAAAGTTTGATTTGAAGTTCCGGCTTACATCAGATGGAAAAGTGGTTAATCCTGATAATAATAAGAAAGAAAATATCAAATTTGATTTCTCAGGTGATGATGATGTATGGGTATTTATCGATGGTCAATTAGTTCTTGATATCGGTGGAGATCACGGTGTGGTAACAGGAAAAATTGATTTTGTTGAGAAAAAGGCTACGGTTAGTAAGGTAAAGAACGCTTCTTCTAATGAATCTCAGTCAAATGTAGAAAAATTTCAGGAAAATGTAGAAACTTCTTTTCCTAATGCACTCGATACAGAAGATTATTTTACAAAAGAACATACACTCACCATGTTTTACATGGAGCGTGGACTTTGGGAATCAAATATGAAAATCACTTTCAACTTCCCACAGGAGAATAAGCTCACTGTAGAAAAAGAAGTTGATACAACAGGAGCAAATGAGATTTTCAAAAATGCCTTAGCAGATGTCGGAACATTTGATTTTGAGATAAAAAATCTTGCAACAAGTGGAGATCCTAAAGATGTGTCTGAGCCTAGCAGCCCGGAGGTAAAGAAAGTATTTAATGACTATTTAGATAACACGAGTATTTCTGGAACAGGGGGGTACAACTCAAAAGTTGAAGTGATTGATGATCCTACAAATAGCGGGAAAGGAAACATTATAACCAGCTATTATCCGGGCAAAAAGAATGCAACAGATCCTCAATCAAAAACAGATGAAAGATTGGTAAAAATCCAGGCAAAAGATGGTATTACATTTGATGCATTAGATTCAAAAGGGTATAAATATTTACAGTTTGATGTATATAACATGGACGCAAATGCATCGGGAACAGATCCATTTGTTGCATTAGTTGATGACGATGGAACAAGGATAGGTGCATGGGCAAGCTTCCTTACTTACAATGGACGAAATAACAATATTGATAAACAAACCTGGAAGACAATACGAATCGATCTCGAAAAATTAAAAGAAAAAATATTAGATGTTGGAGATAAAAGAGGCTTTGATTTCAGCAAAGTGAAAGAAATCCAATTTGCTTACTGGAATGATGTGACGATTTATCTTGATAAGTTTTCATTTGTAAAGCCGGCCAGCGGTGAGAAGACAGGGTTTACAACAGAACAAAAAGACATTCCGGATTATGGTTCAATTAATTCAAAGAAGCTAGAACCAGTGAATGGTTCATATTATCAGAATACAAAGGGAGATACAATCATCTACAGTGATGGACTTCTTAGTATTGGAAATAAAGAAAGTGCAATATTCAGCGATCAGTTCCGAAGAGGAAGTTATCTTTCCATTGCCGAGAAAAATGTTTCACCGGATGTATTTACTACAACATGGTCATTGTATGAAAATGGAGCAATTGTAAAAGCAAATGATTTGAGTAAAACAACTGACAAGGTAACCGGTAGCGGTCAGACATCTGTTGAAAATCAATCAGGATATGAGGTAAATGACGGAAGAAAAGAGCAGAGCGAGACAGTAACAAAACCTAATGAATCAACGATTGTATTTCGAAGTTATGCTAATCCTGATAGTACTACTGCAGTAATTGATCTGAAAGCAAAATATGTGAATAAGCTGCGGACAGGTTCTATTTCTCTGAAAAAGTCATTAAGCGAGGGCGAGACAGAATCTAAACCAGGAAGAAAGTATAAGTTTATAATCGAATACCGAAATGTTGCAGGGATGAAACTGGAAGCAAATATAGGAAAAGATGTTATTAAGCAGACAATTGAATTGGAAGCAGGAAAAGATACAACAATTCAAGGAATTCCGGCAGGTACTGATTATACGATTTATGAAGTAATACCAGATAATGCCGATTATAGTCTGGAAAAAGTTGAAGTTACAGTTCCTGGAAACGACAAGAATGTCAAAGCAGAGAACAATGTCGTTACAGGAATGGTAGTAGCAGATGATGATGCTAATTCAACTGATACAGCGGTTAGATTTGTGAATACAGTTACACCATTGATTTCCATTTCCGGAACAAAGACTTGGGAAGGCAGAGTGACAGCAGATACACCGAGAAATATTGTTGTTCAGATTCAGCGTTTAAATCCTACTACTAATAAATATGAACAAGCAAAAGATAAGTCAGGAAATCCAATTCCAAATCAGGTTGTTAATATTGATACTGATTGGAAGTATACATTTACAGGATTATTGAAATATGTGGATTATACAGCGAAAGATAAAAAAGAATATAAGTACAAGGTTGTAGAATTGGGAACTTTAAAAAGTTCGGAGGAACTTAAGCCTACTACACCAGATCCACAGAATCGAGAACATATAAAGCAAATAGCAGGATATTATCCGGAATATAAAGATGGCAGTTTTGATATTACAAATAAAAAAACTGGTACATTGAAAATTATAAAGAAAACCGGAAAAAATGGCTTCTTACAAGGTGCAGAGTTTACGCTTTATACAGATTCTAATACAACGCAAGTTGCAAAAGACCACTCAGGAAATGAGCTAACAGGTACTACCGGAGAAAATGGGGAGTTAGTCTTCAATAACATTAAAGCTGGAACGGAAGAAACTCCGATTACATATTATCTGAAAGAAGTAAAGACAAAAGCCGGTTATGTGCTCTTAAAAGAGCCGATTCAGATAACACTTCCATATAAGTATAATGAGGGAGATATAGTGAATGGAAATAAAGTAACGGAAAGTGGCGTGACATGGAACCTTACTTACACTATCATTAATGATAAAGCATTCGATCTTCCGGCAAGTGGAAATAAAGGAATTTTCAAATTTATCGTAATCGGAATTACAGCAGTTCTGGTGGGTGGTTACTTGTTAACAGCAAGAAAGAAAAGCAGAAAGAAGAGAGTTCCAAGGAGAGGCTAAAAGAATCAATGAACCAGTATTCGTAGGGAATAGGGAGTCCCTTTGAATAGATTTAGAAAAAAAAAGAAGGAGAAGAGAGCAATGAAGAAAAATGTTTTGAAAAAATTTGCGGCGGCAGCACTTGCGGCGGCAACAGTAATGAGCAGCATGTCAGTGATGGCATTTGCGGCAGATGCGGCAACAGGCACAGAAGAAAAAGGAAGCGTTACGATTACGAAGTATATGGGAAGCACTCAGGATTATGAGACTCTTGAAACACATTATGGAGAAGAACAAACTTCAGTTCCAGGAGAAAAGTTACAAAATGTCAAGTTTGCTTATATAGAAGTTGGAAATCGTGTTCAGGTAGATGTTCAGGATAGTGAAAAAACAACAACAGAGATGCTTTATACATTGTCAGATAAAGCAGTTACTGCACTTGGCTTGCAAGAATCAGACAAAGTTGTAGAAAATAATAAGACATATTACAGAATGTCTACATTGGATGCAGCCATCAGAGGTCACAAAAATCAAGCAATTGATTTAGTGAAAAAAGCAACTGGAAATCATGAAGCACCAACAACGAATAATGGAACAGTTAAATTTTCAGATCTGTCATTAGAGAAATTATATCTCTTTGCAGAGATAGATGCTTCAGCAGCAAAGAAGTTAGATGGTACAGCAGTAGCAGTTACTAAGGTGTCTGTTCCGTTTTTTGTGTCACTTCCGTTTACAGATGCAAATGGAAATTCTGTAACAGATATTTATGCATATCCAAAGAACTCAACAGGTAACGTGGATATTGATAAAAAGATTGATTCAGTAGGCACATCAGCTATAAATGGTAAGCAAGCAAATGCAAATATTGGTGATGAGATTATTTATAAAGTGACATATTCTGTTCCAGTTCCAGAAAATGGTTTAACAGAGCTGAAGATCGTTGATACAATGGATAAAGGACTTACATTTACAAATAATGCAAGTAATATTACTGTAAAAGATGATAAAGTAGAAGCAACTGGTACAGAAAAAGAACTTACTTATAATACAGACTATGAAGTATCTTTAGATGAAACAAATAATAAAGTAACTATCAATTTTAATAAATATTTAAATTCATTACAGAAGAATTCAACAGAAGAGTTTACAATTACTTACAAAGTTAAATTAAACGAGAGTGCAGTTCTTGGACAGGCAGGAAACAAAAATAAAGTTGAGTTAGTATATACAAATCATGGTGAAACAGATAGTAAAACAAAAACACCAGATCCAGATAAAGAGGTTAAAGTATTCACATACGGAATCGACCTTCTGAAAAAGGGCGAAGGTACAAATAAGGTACTTAAAGGAGTAGAATTTACTTTAACAGATAACACAGATAAAGCTGTTAACGTTAAGAAAAATGATTCTAATACATTCTATACACCAGGTGGAAGTTCAAACACAGTAACAACAGACGACCAAGGAAAAATCTATATCAGAGGTTTAAAACCAGGTACATACAAACTGATAGAGACAAAAACTAACGCAGGCTATGTACTTCTGAAAAATCCAGTAGTGATTGTAATTACTCAGACTAACGCTGAAACAGGAGCTGCAACAGCAACTGTAGGCGATAAAGCTGTCACAATGAATTCTGATCAGAATAACAAAGACAGTGCTACAGCTGAAGTACCACTCACAGTAGTCAACAGCAAGGGATTTGACCTTCCGGCTACAGGTGGAAGAGGTATTGCACTCTTCACAATCGCAGGTATCACAATCGTTGCAGCTGCAGGATCACTCTTATTCATGAGAAAAAGATCCAAATAATTAATTAGATGCTCTCATATACATAATTAATACTACACAGGGAAACAGAAATGACTGTTTCCCTGTATTTGAAAGTGAGAAAGCACATTTCTTGTTTTCAAATACAGGGAAGGAGCAGGAAAATGAAAAATAAAATAATTAATATCTTTCTTGTGCTGATTCTGCTTTGTGGAATCGGCGTTTTGAGTTATCCGTTTATCAGTAATATATTACAGGATAGAAAACAGGATCAGATTCTTACAGAATATAATGAAGAGATGGAGAAGCTGTCAGATGCAGAGATTGAGGATGCGAAAGAAAAAGCAAAGCAGTACAATGACAGTTTGAGCAATACAGTTGTTATATCGGATCCATTTGATCCGGATGCGGCAGATGATATGTCAGCAGATTATATTTCAGCATTGAATCTTGAGAAAAATGGAATTATGGCGTATATTGAGATTCCAAGGATTGATGTGTATGAGCCGGTGTACCATGGAACATCAGAAGAAGTGTTGGCGAAAGGTGTTGGTCACCTGGAGGGGACATCTCTTCCAATTGGTGGAGAGAGTACACATACAGTACTTTCCGGGCATACAGGACTTCCGGAAGCGGAAATATTTACGAAGCTGGAATCTGTAAAAGAAGGGGATATTTTTCTTATTCATGTGCTGAATGAGACATTGGCATATAAGGTGGATCAGATTAAGGTTGTTGAGCCATCGGAAACAGATGATTTGAAAATCGTTCCGGGGTATGATTATGCAACATTGGTGACGTGTACACCTTATGGGATTAATTCACATCGTCTTTTGGTAAGAGGCATTCGAACAGAATATACGCAGGATGTGAGTGATGAGGCAGCAGGACAGGCAGAGGAAGGTCCGGATGGCGGTGGCTGGAAAGCAATGTACGAAAAAGCCATTATAGAAGGCATTCTTTTTGCAGTGATTCTGGTTGTTCTGATCAATGTGATTGTGCGCAAGTTTGGGAAAAAGAATAAATCAGAAGTTGCGATTTATGATGAAAAAGAGAAGAAGGAAAAGAAACCATGCAAAAAAGCAGGAAAAAGAAGGAGAAGAAAAAGCAAAAGAACAGAACGCTGATGGCGATTATGCTGATAATTCTGTATCTTGGAGGTTTGTTTGTGTATGCAATCCCAGATTTACAAAAGATTGTATTGCAGAAGGAAAACGAGAAAGCAGTGGAACATTTTAAAGAAGAGGTGGAAGGAAGCCAGCAGGATAAAAGTAGTGAAGAGACAGACTCTACCTCTGCCGATTCCAATCAGATTCCAAAGAACGCCCAGCTCTACCAGGAGATGCAGGCATATAATCAGCAGATCTTTTCTGATGGTCAGTCAGGACTGACTGATCCATGGTCTTACGAGCAGGAGACATTGGATCTGTCCAAGTATGGGATTGATGACGGGATGATCGGGATTCTTGATATTCCGAAGATGGATGTGACATTGCCGTTATATCTCGGCGCAACGCAGGAGAAGATGGCGAAAGGTGCGGTCATGCTTGGACAGACTTCATTTCCGGTGCAGGGCACGGACAGTAATTGTGTGATCGCAGCGCACAGAGGATGGAAGGGGATTCCGATGTTCCGCGAGATTGAGCGGTTGGAGATCGGAGATGAACTGACGATACAAAACTGTCAGGAAACATTGACGTATCGTGTGTCTGAGATTGAGATTATCCTGCCGGATGAGAGTGACAAGATCATGATTCAGCCGGGGCGGAATATGGTGACTTTGATGACATGTCATCCTTATACGCAGAATTCCAGAAGATATGTTGTGTATTGTGATGAGGTTGGAACACAGCCGGAGGCAGCAGTTGATGCAGCAGAAGAGGCGGACAGCAGCCAGCAAGAGATTATCACCACTTCCGAGCAGAACAGAACGGAAGCGATAGAGGAAGATCAGCGTCTGATCGCGAGAGATACGTTATGGAGGAAAGCCGGTTATGCGGGAATCGGGCTGATCGGAGTATTAATTATTTTTGGATTTATCCCTAGGAAAAAGCATTGAGATGCGTTATACTAAGAAAGATGTGAATGAAAACATGGTACAAAGGAGATGGAGCAATGATTCGTTTTACATGGTATGAACTGCTTTGGCTGTTTTTCATCTATTCTTTCTTAGGATGGGTGCTGGAGACAGCAGCTGCAACAGTAAAACAGAAGAAATTTGCGAACAGAGGTCTGGTGAATGGGCCGTTCTGTGTGGTCTACGGTATTGCCGCTCTGTTCATGACATTTGGATTACAGGAGCTAAGAGGAGTCTGGCTTTTTTTATTTGCGGCGATTTATGCGACAGTGATCGAATGGGTTGCAGGGCATTTGATCGAGAAGGCATTTAAAGCCAGATGGTGGGATTACTCCAAGATCAAATGGAATCTGGATGGATATATCTGTATCCCGGCTTCTCTTGTCTGGGGGGCTCTTGGATATCTCGGAATCCGCTGGGGAAACAGATTTGCGATCATAGTATTTAAAATGTTGCCTCTGTTCCTGATGAAGATCCTTGTATTGGTTCTTCTTGGAGTGTTAGTTGTGGATATCCTCGGATCTTATCTGCTGCTTCGTGGAAAAGGAAAGAACCTCGCGCGGTGGGAAGCTACGAATGAAGGTCTGGATAAAGTCAGCAATAAGCTTGAAAGTGCGATTTCCAGATGGGTCGGGAAACGTATCCAAAAAGCGTATCCAAAAGCGATGGAACTGATCCGCAAGGAAGAGGAAGCGGGGAAGGGGAAAGTATTTGCCGCAGGCTGTGGGTTCTATAAGATTGTGCTGTTGTTCTTTGTCGGAGCATTTCTTGGAGACATTACAGAGACGATTTTCTGCAGAATCACGGCAGGTGTGTGGATGAGTCGCTCCAGTGTGGTCTGGGGACCATTCAGTATTGTCTGGGGACTGGCGATCGCACTTGTGACAGCAATGCTTTACAAATATAAAGATAAGAGTGACAGCTTCTTATTTATCATCGGTACATTGCTCGGTGGAGCGTATGAATATCTTTGTAGTGTGTTTACCGAAATTGTATTCGGGAAAGTATTTTGGGACTATAGCGAGATTCCATTTAACTTAGGAGGCCGAATCAACTTATTATACTGCTTCTTCTGGGGAATTGCGGCAGTTGTCTGGTTTAAGAAGATCTATCCGTACATTTCCGCATGGATTGAGAAAATCCCGATGCTGACAGGGAAGATGCTCACCTGGTTTTTGATCATCTTCATGGTCTGCAATGTGGCTGTGTCATGTATTGCACTTGTTCGTTATGACGAACGTGGAAAGGGCGTTGTAGCGGAAAACAGCATTCAGAAATGGGCAGATGAGCATTACGATGATGCGAAGATGGAGAAGATTTATCCGAACGCAAAAGCGACAGAATAGAAAATAAGATGTAAACGAGAGGGAAATGGTATGATGGAGAATAAAAAGATGCGGGCTGAGCATCCGAAGAAAGAGCTTGCAGTGGATATTTTGTATGATATTATAGGAAGTATTTTGTTTGGTGCCGGAATCTATACATTTGCAGAGGGTGGAAATTTTGCGCCTGGAGGAATTTCAGGTATTGCCTTGATTATGAACAAGTTATGGAATCTTCCGGTCGGTACAATGACGCTAATCCTGAATATTCCACTGGTCATCATCAGTTACAAAACAGTAGGAAAGCGGTTTTTGATGAAGACTGCGAGGACAATGATTATTTCAACCATTTTTGTCGATCTTGTATTTCCGATGTTCCCATACTATACAGGACAGCGTCTGCTTGCAGCGATTTACTCGGGAGCATTGCTTGGACTTGGGATGGTTCTTTTCTATATGAGAGGTTCTTCTTCGGGCGGAGCAGATTTCCTGACGATGACGATCAAAAAGAAGAGACCACATATGTCTCTTGGTCGACTGACATTGTTGATCGACTTGATCATTATTTTAATTGGATGGCCGGTATTCGGTGATGTTGACTCAGTTCTTTATGGATTGATCGCAGTATTTGTCTGCTCTGTGGTAATTGACAAGATTCTTTACGGAATCGGTGCAGGAACACTTGCAATCATTGTCACATCGAAGGGAGAGGAAACAGCGGAAGAGATTGGAAGAATCACCGACCGTGGTGTGACATCTTTGGAAGGAATGGGTACTTATACAAAGAGTAAGAGAAATGTTCTGCTCTGTGCATGTTCCAAGTCAGAAGCGTATCTTGTGAAAAATGCAGTTTACCAGGTAGATGACTCTGCGTTTGTAATGTTCACTGAGACGAGTGAGGTGCTTGGAGAGGGATTCAAGGAAAGTCTTGATGAGTTGTAAATAAAAGAGAAGAATATGAAATAGAAAAAGCTGCTGTCTGAACTGTTGCTTGCGGGACTCGTGAACAACAGACGGACAGCAGTTTTTCTATATGCTCTTTATGAAGAGATTCGTTTTCAAAGATATAAAAATGTTAATCTTCTTTCGCCCAGTCGAAGGAATATTTGACAGCCTTGTGCCAGCCTTTCAGTTTCTTTTCGCGGACTTCCGGATCAATCGAAGGTTCAAAGACCTGATCGATCGCCCAGTTCTCTTTGATTTCTTCAAGACTGTTCCAATAGCCGACTGCAAGACCAGCCAGATAAGCAGCTCCCATAGCAGTCGTCTCAACGCAGACCGGACGGTGGACAGGTGCGTTGATCAGATCAGCCTGTGTCTGCATCAGGAAGTTATTTGCGCTTGCGCCGCCATCTACTTTCAGAGAGGCGAGGTCAATGTCGGAATCTGCCTTCATGGCAGTCAGGACGTCATATGCCTGATAAGCGAGAGACTCGAGGGTTGCACGGATGATATGGTATTTATTTACTCCGCGTGTCAGGCCCACGATCGTTCCGCGGGCATACTGATCCCAATATGGAGCACCGAGTCCGGTGAAAGCAGGCACAACATAACAGCCATTTGTATTTTTCACTTTCTTTGCCATATATTCGCAGTCGTCAGCGGAATCAATCAGGCGCAGTTCATCACGAAGCCACTGGATTGCCGCACCGGCGACAAAGATAGAACCTTCCAGAGCATATGTAACCTTTCCGTCAAGTCCCCAGGCAATCGTGGTGACCAGCCCATTGTTGGAAAAGACAGGTTTCTCTCCGGTGTTCATCAGAAGGAAGCATCCGGTTCCGTAAGTATTCTTCGCATCGCCCGGTTTAAAGCAGGTCTGACCGAAAAGTGCAGACTGCTGATCTCCGGCAGCACCGGCGATCGGGATCGCTCCGCCGAGGACGGAAGGATCTGTCTCTCCGTAAATGCAGCTGGAAGGCTTCGGTGTCGGAAGCATACAGCGTGGGATCTGAAGTTCTTCGAGAATCTCGTCATCCCAGTCTAATGTATTGATATTGAAAAGCATGGTTCGTGATGCGTTGGAGTAGTCTGTAACATGTACTGCGCCTTTCGTCAGTTTCCAGATCAGCCAGGTCTCTACTGTACCAAAGAGCAGTTCTCCGCGCTCGGCACGTTCTCTTGCTTTCGGAACGTTGTCGAGAATCCAGCGGATCTTTGTTCCTGAGAAATAAGCATCAAGTACAAGGCCGGTTTTCTGACGGAACTTTTCTGTCAGTCCTTTTTCCTTCAAAGAATCGCAGAATTCAGCAGTACGACGACACTGCCAGACGATTGCGTGGCAGATAGGATCGCCGGTATTTTTATCCCACACGATCGTTGTCTCGCGCTGATTCGTGATACCGATTGCAGCGATATCAGAAGGTTCTGCGCCGATGATGTTCATAGCCTCCACAGCAACTCCGAGCATGCTTGCCCAGATTTCATCCGCATCGTGCTCAACCCAGCCCGGTTTCGGAAAATGTTGTGTGAATTCTCTCTGTGTGACGCTGCAGATTTCCCCTTTTTTATTAAATAAAATGCAGCGGTTACTTGTGGTTCCGGCATCTAATGCCATAACGTATTTTGACATAATATGTGCCTCCTCATTCTAGTATTACTCAGAACAGAAATGGTTGCTGGTCGCACATCGTGTGAACAGTAACCGGAAATGTGATAATCGAGGTTCGTTCTGTTCTATATTCTAATAAGATAAGAATATCATAATCGGAAGGTGGGTTCAATGGACGAAAGGTGCTGTAATAACTAAATTTTCGCATTTTACTGTATTTTACTGTATGCATGCTTGCAAATCTTTTTGTGATACCGTAAAATAAATTTTGAATTGCTTTTCAGCAGTTCGCCTTATGCAACTAATAACGATACAGAGACATTAGAAAGTTTTATTTTCTTATGCATTTTTATAATAAGAAAGGCGGTATATTCCATGGGAATGATACGTGCTGAAAAGCTTGTATTTGAATATGATAAACGAGACGAAGAAGGTAATGTGATCGGATCCCATCGCGCCATTGACGGAGTTGACATTGATGTCCCGCAGGGGTCTTTTGTGGCGATTCTTGGACACAACGGTTCAGGAAAGTCTACCCTGGCGAAGCATATGAATGCGATTCTTGTCCCGACAGGTGGAACGATGTGGGTGGACGGAAGAGATACGAAAGATCCGAATGAGCTTTGGAACATCAGACAGAGCGCCGGTATGGTATTTCAGAATCCGGATAACCAGATTATCGGAACTGTTGTGGAAGAGGAAGTAGGATTCGGTCCGGAGAACTTAGGAGTTCCTACGGATGAAATCTGGAAACGGGTAGAAAACAGTCTGCGCGCAGTCGGTATGCTGGAGCGCAGAAAGGATTCTCCGAATAAACTGTCCGGCGGCCAGAAGCAGAGAGTTGCAATCGCGGGGGTGATCGCGATGGAGCCGAAGTGTATCGTGCTTGATGAGCCGACAGCGATGCTTGACCCGAATGGACGAAAAGAAGTGATCGAAGCGGTAGAGCAGCTTCGAAAAGAGAAGAATGTTACGGTGATCCTGATCACACATTATATGGAAGAAGTGATCGATGCGGATCAGGTATTTGTAATGGATGAAGGGCATGTGGTGATGCATGGTACACCGAAAGAAATCTTCAGCCGGGTGGATGAACTCAAGAAGTACCGTATGGATGTACCACAGGTGACAATGCTGGCAGACGCATTGATTCAAAAAGGAGTTCCGCTGCCGAAAGGAATTCTTAGAAGGGAAGAATTGGTGGATGCCTTATGTCAATTAAGTTAGAAAATATCAGTTATGTATATAGCCCGGGAACTGCATATGAGCATCATGCGCTGAAGGATGTCAGTCTTGAGATCCCGCAGGGACAGTTCGTCGGAATCATTGGACACACGGGTTCGGGAAAATCAACTTTGATCCAGCATTTGAACGGTCTGATGAAAGCAACCTCAGGGAAATTACTTTATGAGGGACAGAACATTTACGAGGACGGATATGATATGAAGAAACTGCGTACACAGGTAGGACTTGTGTTCCAGTATCCGGAGTATCAGTTGTTTGAAGTTGATGTGTTAAGCGATGTGTGTTTTGGACCGAAGAACCAGGGACTTTCCAAGGAAGAGTGCGAGAAGCAGGCAAGAGAAGCCTTGAAGCTTGTAGGATTTCCGGAGAAATATTATAAGCAGTCCCCATTTGAATTATCCGGAGG
>ENA-OPDW01001262-OPDW01001262.1-human-gut-metagenome-genome-assembly--contig:-NODE-1262-length-15022-cov-2.765417_pt1 | contig 15022 bp, 9 predicted proteins | sample MGYA00241264_ERZ501508 | MGnify/ENA primary metagenome ERZ501508 (study PRJEB25962, sample SAMEA2042575) | human gut metagenome | biome: human gut; feature: human-associated habitat; material: faeces...
CTTCCAGCGCTCCGACCTTCCCTATGTGGTCATGTGCGGATGCAACATCATCTTCAACATCGACCTCGCCGAAATCATCGATGCCCACGAGCGCTCTGGCGCCCATGCCACAATGGTGTACTGTCGCGCAGAGCGCGAACACGACGATGACGTAACCGCCCTGGAAATCGGCGAGGCGGGACGCGTGCGCGCCCTACACGCCGGATGCTCCTTCGGCGGCAATAAATTCCTTGACTGCTGCGTCATCAACCGAAACGTGCTGCTCGACATTATCGACAACTATCAAGACGTTGATCATCTGGACCTCTTTGAGGCCATCGAGCCCGAGTTCGGCCGCATCGACGTATGCTCCTACGAGTTCAAGGGCCTGGCACTCGGTGTCTTTGATGAGCAGTCTTACTACCAGCGCTCCATGGAGATGCTGCGCCCCGACCTGAACGATCGCCTTTTTAACCCCGATCGTCCCATCATGACCAAGGCGCACGACGCACCGCCCGCAAAGTACTGCACGGGCAGCACGGTGTGCAACTCCTTGGTTTCTGCAGGATGTTTGATTCAAGGTACGGTACGCGGGTCCATCCTTGCACGCGACGTTATCGTTGAGCACGGTGCCTCGGTATCGAACTCCATCATTATGCAGAGCTGCGTGATTCGTAGCGGGGCGCGCGTGGAGAACGCCATCGTCGACAAGAACAACGTGATTCCGGCGCAGACAGAGCTGCGTGGCACCCCCGACGCAACCCTCATCATCCCCAAGGCGCCCCTGGCGACCAAGGAGCTTGCAACCCTTGACTAACCCCAACGGTTCACGTGACCCGCGACAAAGAAAGGAAACCCAGCATATGACCGAAGCGGCAACCAAACCCCTTCATGTGGTGTTCGCGAGCGCGGAGGCCGCTCCGTTTGTCAAGACGGGTGGCCTTGGCGATGTCGCGGGCTCGCTCCCCCATGCCTTGAAGGCGGCTGGGGCAGAAGTCATCGTGATGGTGCCCAAATACTCCACGATCGATAGCTCCTACCTCAGCCAAATGGAGCATGTCACCGATTTTTACGTGCCCCTGGGATGGCGCAACGAGTACTGCGGCCTTGAGCGCCTCGTGTACGACGGCATCACGTATCTGTTTGTAGACAACGAGCGCTATTTTAAGCGCGATTATCCGTATGGCTTTTTTGACGATGGCGAACGCTTCGCATTCTTCTCCAAAGCCATCTGCGAGTCCCTGCAGCATCTACCAGATGGTTTTGTCTGCGATATCCTGCACTGTAACGACTGGCACACCGCCATGGCGCCTGTGTTTTTGCGCGAGTTCTACCAGGGACTTTCCCTGTACGAAAACGTGCGCACCGTCTATTCCATCCACAACATCGCGTTCCAGGGACAATATAGCGACTTCATCCTCGGCGATATCCTGGGACTCGGCGGCGTGGAAGCCGCGGCACGCCAGCTGAGAAGCGATGCCGATTCCATCAACTACATGCTTGGTGCCATCAACTACTCCGACGCCATTACAACCGTATCTCCCAGCTATGCAGAGGAGATTCGCACGCCCGAATACGGCGAGGGCCTCGACGGCGCCCTGCGTCGCCGTCAAAATGTCCTGCACGGCATCGTCAACGGCATCGACGTAGCGCGCAACGATCCGGCACATGATAAGCGCATCGCCGCTGCCTACTCGATCGACAACATGGCGGGCAAGGCGCTCTGCAAAAAGGCTATTCAGGAAGAGTTAGGCCTCGAAGTACGCGATGACCGCCCCCTCATGGTTATGGTTACGCGCCTCACCAGGCAAAAGGGTATGGATCTGGTCATGTACTGCCTCGAGCGCATTCTCGACGGCGGCGTTCAGGTGGCAGTTCTGGGCACGGGCGATGCCGACTACGAAGACGCCTTGCGCTGGTATCAATCGGTCTACCCCGGTCAGATGGCGGCTCGCATTGAGTTCGATCCGGCGCTTTCGCAGCGCATGTATGCCGGTGCCGATATGTTCCTCATGCCCTCGCTCTTTGAGCCATGCGGATTATCCCAAATGATTGCCATGCGCTATGGCACCCTGCCCATCGTACGCGAAACGGGCGGCCTTCGTGATACCGTGACCCCGTACAACCAGTACACGGGAGAAGGCACAGGTTTTTCGTTTGCACATTTCAACGGTGAGGAAATGGGCGATACGGTCTTCCGCGCGGCACGTCTGTTCTGGGACGAGCCCAGCGTATGGAAGAAACTTGTATTCCAGGCCATGTCCTGCGACTTTAGCTGGACGGCATCTGCTGCGCGTTATCTTGACCTTTACCTGAGCCTGCACCCAGATTGCAGCCTGTCTCAACCTGAGGCAACACCCGAATCGGCCACCGCTGACAAACCAAAAGCCGAAGCTGCCAAAGGTACCCCGGCTGCCAAGCCAAAGCCTACGGCAAAGCCCGCATCGACGCGAATGCGCAAGACGACCACTGCAAAAGCAGAGACCTCTTTGACCTCGACAAAAACCACCGAGAATCCCGCGAAATCGGTCAGGGCGCGCAAAGCCAGCAACACCGGCACAAAAAAGGCCGCCTCGCACAAGGCTTCCTCCACCGAGCCGAAAGGCCGCAGCCGATCAACCAGTAAGTAACCACACACCTATACAAAAGGTACCAAGCGCTGATACGGGATGTTGTGGCAGTTAAGCTGCAACATCCCGTATTTTCTTTCGGATTCCTGTAAACTTGTACAGTGGTTTTTATACATTCATCAAAGGAATAACCGTCGATGACTTTCCGACACAACTCCCGTTCCCCTCTATTTAGAAGCCCCTTTGGAGCAGTCCCCTGCAACACGACAGTGCGCCTGAGCTTCCAGGTCGATAGCTGCCAAGCTCAAGAAACAACATGCACGCTGCGCATCTGGGTCGATGGCGAAGGCGAAACGCTCGTTGCCATGGATCGTGGCGAAAACGGCTTGTTCTCGACAACGTTTACCAGGGACACACCGGCTATCGTCTGGTACTCGTTCATCATTTGCCAGGCCGACGGCACCGAAGTGCGCATCGGAGCCCCGGCGGGCGCCCAGGGTGGCGAAGGAGTTGTGTACAACTACACCGAAGTTCCCTCGTTCCAGCTCACGGTATATCAGCCGCGCCGCCAGCGCCCCGCATGGTATGAAAATGGCATTGCCTATCAAATCTTCCCGGATCGCTTTGCGCGCGACGCCGCATGGCGTGAGAGGACTGCCGCCGAGTGCGCAAAGCCCCGACGCGGCAGCACCAAGCACCTCATAGAGGATTGGTCCACACCCCCCACCTATAGCAGAAACCCCGACGGCTCCATTACCTCATGGGACTTCTACGGCGGATCGCTCAAGGGCATCGAAGAAAAACTCCCCCACTTGAGCGAAATGGGCATTACGGCAATCTACCTCAACCCCATTTTCGAAGCTGTGAGCAATCATCGATACGACACTGCAAACTATCTGCATATCGATCCGATGCTGGGAACCGACGAAGACTTTCGCGACCTATGCCAAGCAGCACACGAGCATGGCATCGGCATCATTCTCGATGGCGTCTTTAACCATACGGGCGACGACTCGATCTATTTCAACCGCTACGAGAACTATCCCGCTCCTGGCGCCTGGCAAGGTGGAACTTCACCCTGGAGAGACGCCTTCAACTTCAACGAAGACGGGACCTACGAGTGCTGGTGGGGCGTAACCAACATGCCGGCGCTCAACGAAAACTCCCCCGCCGTTCGTGAGCTATTGCTGGGAAAAGACGGCGTGATTCGCCACTGGCTACGCATGGGTGCCGACGGCTGGCGCCTGGATGTGGCAGACGAGCTTACCGATGGTTTTATCGCCGAAATCAAGCGAGCGGCGACTACCGAAAAGCCCGACGCGCTCGTACTGGGTGAAGTCTGGGAAGACGCTTCGAATAAGATCAGCTATGGCAATCTTCATCGCTACCTGCTGGGCGATGAGCTCGATGCGGCCATGAACTATCCGTTCCGCGACATGGTGATCGGCTTTCTTACCGGCACCGAGGGCATCGACGCCTACCGTGCCGCCGAGACGATCGAGTCGCAAAGCGAGAACTATCCTGCGGAGGCCTTGCGCTGCTCGCTCAACCTTCTGAGCAGCCATGACCGCGCACGCATCATCTCGGTTTTAGGCGGGATGGACAATCCGGATGGCATTCCCGAAAACGAGCGGGCAACATGGCGTCTGTCAGGCGACAAGCTCGGTCTTGCCAAGGGCCGATTCTGGCTCGCCACGCTCATGCAGATGACCTATCCGGGCGTACCGTGCATTTATTACGGCGATGAAGCAGGCCTGCAAGGCGCCACAGACCCCGGCAACCGCTCAACCTACCCATGGGGACATGAAGACCTGGATTTCCAGGCTATGATTAAAAACGCTGCCTCTCTTCGCCGGTCTATGCCGCTACTTGGAACCGCATCGATTGAGGCTCGAGCTCTCGATGCCGACGTCCTCATGTACACGAGGCACGGCGCTCACAACGAGCACGTGAGCATGCTCATCAATCGCGATTCCTGCAACACGCATACGGTGCGCATTCCGTTTATGGGAGAAGCCGCGACCGACCTCATTTCTGGGCACACCCTCCGCGCAGATGTCGATGGCATGACGACGGTAACGCTGTACCCCCTGGGCAGCGCTGCTGTCTATTTTCATTCGCGCAAGCGCCTGCAAAAGCCGCTTTACCACGGTTGGGGCGTGATGTGCCACGTCACTTCCATCCCCTGTGAGGGCAAGCCCGGCACGCTGGGCGCTCCGGCGCGTCGATTTGTCGATCATCTGCAGGAAATGGGAGCATCGTATTGGCAGGTTCTGCCTCTCAATCCAACCGATGAGCATCGCTCGCCTTACGCTGGGCCCTCCGCCTTTGCAGGCAATATCGACCTCTTGGAGGAAGACTGCGCCGCACTTCAAAAGCAATATCGTGCATTCATCGCAAGCGATGGCGAACACCAAGCTGATTTTTGCGCTTTCGCCGAGCGCGCAAGCACCTGGATCGACCCCTACTGCGCATTCGCAGCGGTGAAAGATGTGCACGATGGGGCATCCCGGCACACTTGGGAAGAAAAGCTTTCGCGCTACGATATCGCGATTCTCGACGACCCTGCCTATCGAGAACGCGCACGCTTCCATGCCTTCGCGCAATATCGTTTTGACTGCGAGTGGCGCGAGCTTAAACGCTACGCTAACGAGCGCGGTATTCGCATCATCGGCGATATCCCCATGTACGTCTCGGACGATTCTGCCGATACCTGGAGCGAACCGGAGATGTTCCAACTCGATGCAGCGGGATTGCCAGCAGAAATCGCCGGCACCCCACCCGACCGCTTCTCCGAGACGGGACAGGTTTGGGGAAACCCCACGTTCCGTTGGCGCCATATGCACGACGATGGCTACGTATGGTGGACTGAGCGTCTGCGCCGTTCTCTCGATCTTTATGACGAGGTGCGCCTGGACCACTTCCTTGGCTTCCAGTCGTATTTCTCCATCCCTGCCGGGATGACCGGTTCCGCAGGCCGATGGATTCCCGGTCCCGGTCTGGAACTGTTCGAGCGCATTCACGAAAAGCTGGGACCCCTGCCCTTCATAGCCGAGGACCTGGGGTATCTCACACCCGCCGTGCGCGCGCTCAAAGCGCAGTGCGGCTTCCCCGGTATGGATGTACTCGAGTTTAGCGACGATGATCCCCGTTTCTCGATGCCCGACAATCCGGCAAACGTGGTTTACACCTCAACCCATGACACCTCAACACTCATGGGATGGGTGAAATCCCGCTGGTTTGCAAACGCAAGCGAAAACGATCCCGAGCTTCAACATACCGCTCTCGATATGATTGAACGCGCTTTTAAGAGCAGCAGCCCTCTTATCATGCTTACGCTCCAAGACGTGATGCTCTTGGGCGACGATGCTCGCATGAATGTTCCCGGGACCACCGGAGGCAATTGGTCTTGGCAGGCAACCGAAAAAGAAATCGAGGCCTCGATTGAGCGCATAAAGGAACTTGCCGTACGTTGCGGACGAGCTCTTATGTGACAGAAATAGGCTTGTTGAGTTTTAAGAACAAATCGGGGCAGATTCGGGTACAGTAGGCAACGTTGCTTACATCGTATACCTTAAGAGGAGAGTTTCATGGCACGGTACGACTATCGCTGCGGTTCATGCGGCAAAGTCTTTGAGGTCGAGCATGGTATGACAGAGCACCCGGACATCGTATGCCCCGAGTGCGGCGGCGCCACCGAGCGCGTCTTCAACGCAAGTGGCATTAAGTTCGAAGGCTCGGGCTTCTATAACACCGACCAGCGCGGTGGCTCTTCGAGCACCTCGGCGACGTCGGGTACATCAAGCGAGACGCATTCCTGCGCCTGCGCCGATTGTCCCCATAACAACTAAGCGTCCATCGCTATGCAGCTAAAAGCGCCCGGCAGTTCATTCAGACTGCCGGGCGCTTTGCGTTGACAGGGCGTTGACAGGAAAACATGGCAAACAAACCCGTGGACTTTGTCATATTTGGTAGATAAGGCGGGCGCAGAAATGTCCATCGAAGTCTGTGGGCGAAAGAGGGGTGGACTGGAAGAGCCCACGCATGTCCTCTCGCTCGCATATATATGCCATAGCCTCAGTCTCGTCTTTGAAGGAATCGGCTTCGTGCAGCGGGGCAAGCTTGAATGCACGTCCCTGCTCCGATTGCAAAAACGCATCGATTACCTGCTCGTTTTCTACCTCGAGTACCGAACAGGTGGCATAGATCAACTCGCCTCCGGGCTTCACGCGACGCGAAGCCTCCTGCAATAGCTGCAGTTGCAACTTGGGAAGCGCGTCCTCGACATCGCTTGAAACCAAACGCCAGGGAATCTCGGGATGCCGGCGCATGGTGCCCGTACCCGAACAGGGCGCATCCAAAAAGACCGTATCGAACAAGGTGCGCTCGCCTGCAACATCGATGTGCGCAAGCGTCGCATCAAGATTACAACCATCACCCGGCGCAAATTCGATTCCCTTGGCAAGACCGGCTTGCTCCAGGCGCAGGCGATTGATTTCGCATTTTGCCGCAGAAAGATCTACGGCAACATGACGCCCACGCAGCCCGGATTGATTCGCACGGCACGCAATGACATACGTCTTCGTACCGCGCCCGGCCCCGATCTCCAAACATGAGCCAGGACGCACGGCTGAGGCAGCAATGAGCTGGGCATTAAGATCGGAAATCACCAGTTTGCCCTGAGCCAGATCACTCGACGCGGCAACGACCGCGGGAGACCCCACCAGATAAGAGCCCTCAAGCACAGAAGGCTCAAGACAGTCCGACACATCGCCGGAACAAACAGCATCGGGACACATACAAGCGCAGGTTGGGGCGGCAATGCCATTGAAGCAAAGCGATTTTCCGCCAAAGCCACGGCGCGCAAGGGAAGCGTCGAGCATGCAAGCAAGCCAAGCGGGAATTCCCTGGCGACGAGCGCGGGCAGTGAGCTCGCGCTCGCCATCGGAAACATCCGTGGCCGCAAAAAACGCAGCGCGCCCCTCGTCGACGCGACGAAGCACCGCATTCGCAAGGCCCGCCGCAGAGCGTGCCTGCGAACGCACGAGCTCAACGCCCTGACTCACCGCAACATGCCCCGGCGTATCGAGATAGAGCATCTCAAACGCAGGGATGCGCAGGGCCATGCGTACACGAGCAGAAACCTTAGAAGGCTTGGCAATATAGCGATCAAGCGCCTCGTCAAGCGCACCTACGGTGGCGGTCACGCCCAAGGCAAGGGTCAAAGCAAATGCCTCGTCGCGCGCATCGGACAGCGTTCCTGCAGAAGCCGCCAGGATGTCGCGAACAAAGCCCCGACCATCCTGGGCTTCAATCAGTGCACTATGCGCGCGGCGACGCGCAGGTGAAAGCTTGGTCACGAGAGCTTCCCCCAGGTAAGGCCATCGCCATGCAGGCCTGCCGCCCAAGCGCTCGCATCCATCTGACGCTTGTCATCGGGCTTAACGGACATGACCTCGAGCACGCCATCCGAGCAACCGATATAGATGCGCTTCGACTGACAAACAAGCTCGCCCGCAGCGCACATGGATGCATCCCCATCCGCGGCCACGGCGCGCATGATACGCACGGGCTTCCCGGCAGCAATGCAGCGTGCAGGGGCCGCATCGGAAGAGGCGAGCACACGACGCAGGTTGACGAGAGCGCCTTCCTGCGGGTCCAAACGCATCTCGGCCTTAGAGATCTTCTGAGCGTGAGTAACAAGGGACTCGTCTTGCTCGATCCAGACCGCAGTTCCATCGGCAAGGGCCGGAAGAGTATCGCACAGAAGGTCCGCGCCCAACTGGGCCAACTCGGCAGTAAGCTCGTCGGCAGTCTTGCCCGCCACCGAGCAGCTCGCCTGAGCGCAGTAGGCGCCGGTATCGACACCATGGCCGATACGCATGATGGAAATGCCGGCACGCTCGTCGCCAGCCAGAATCGCACGCTGAATGGGGGCAGCACCGCGCCAGCGCGGCAGCAGCGACGCATGCACGTTCACGATACCGAGCGGCGCCATGTTCAAAACCTCATCGGGCAGGATGCAGCCGTAGGCGGCAACGCAGAAGATATCGGCATCGGCCTCATGCAAACGATCCATAACCTTAGGAGTAATGCGCGTGGCTTCCATCACGGGGATATCGAGCTCAAGAGCCGCAGCTTTTACGGGAGAGGGCTCGAGCTTCTTTCCGCGGCTGCGCACGGCGTCAGGGCGCGTAAGCACCAAGACCACCTCGAAGCGCGAAGCAAGCTCACGCAGGGACGGCACGGCAAAATCCGGCGTGCCCATGAATACAACGCGCATTCGTGCGCTCCTTTCCAGCTACTACTCCGTCTCGCCAGGCCTGGCACCGCGAGCGCGCGCCTCCTGATAATCATGGAGGGCGGCAATCCTTTTGCCGGGAGCCAAACGCTCGAACATCGTCTTGCCGTGGAGATGGTCGATCTCGTGCTGCAGGCACACGCACATCAGATCGCCTGCCGCCTCATAGCGCATGAGGTTCGCGTCGAGGTCATATGCCTCGACAACCACGTGATCGGGACGAGAAATCTCGCAGTTAATGCCCGGAATGGACAAGCAACCCTCGTTATAAGGTGCAAGCGTGTCCGACTGCTCCACGATAACGGGATTGATAAGCACGTAAGGGTCGTAGTCATCGGCGCCCGTATAGTCGGTATCGATAACCACGAGCTGAATAAGCTCGCCAATCTGCGGAGCAGCAAGGCCGCAACCGCCGTTGTCAAACATCATCTGCTTCATACGCTCGGCCAGGCGCTCGATCTCCGGCCCAATCTCGGTGATCTCGGCGCACTCCTGGCGAAGACGAGGGTCGGGCGATATCACGATGCCGTTTATCTCCATTGACGCCATCGCTCCTTTCTAATATGTGCGGCCCCGCATCTACATCAGGTCGTATGCATCCACATCGACACTCAAGCTGATGCCCTCGCGGGAACCGACGCTCGCAAGTGCGGCACGTATACAGTCTGAAACATGGTACCCCACCGGGGTCTTACATATAAAGTGGAACCTAAATCGGTCTTTTGCACGCTCAATTACGCAGGGAGCGGGACCAAGCAAAATCGGAGAGGATGGGGGTTCGAGCCCCTCGTCTTCGGATAGCGGCGTGAGACCGATAGCAGACGTCGGGTTGTCAATGCCCATTTGAGCACGGACAGCCACTGCAAGCTCCTCGATATAACGCCGGCAGGCGCGCTCGTCGGCACCCCAAACCACGACATTGGTCAGCCTCACAAAAGGCGGATAGGCCGCCTCCTCACGCTGGGCAAGGTCGCTCTCGGTGAATATGGAACGGTCATGCGTCGCCACGGCGCGAATCACCGGATCGTCCGGCAAATAGGTCTGGATAATCACGCGGCCCGCCCGCTCTCCCCTGCCCGCACGGCCCGCGAGCTGTTCGTATAGGTCAAAAGCACGCTCGGAAGCGCGAAAGTCGGGCATCTTAAGAGCATAGTCGGCATTCACCACGGCGGCGAGCGTTACCTCGGGAAAGTCGAGTCCCTTCGCGATCATCTGCGTACCAAGAAGAACCGCGCACTCTGCGGCGTCAAAGCGCTCGAGCAGCTCCTTGTGGGCATCCTTGCCGCGAGTCGAATCGGCATCCATGCGAATAACTTCAACGTTGTCGGGCAGCAGCTGGATAAGAGCATCCTCCACCTGCTGGGTGCCCAGCCCCATCTTCGCAAGATATCGACTTCCGCACTTAGGACAAGCGGAACCCACAGCGGGATAGGGACGTACGCGATACGTAGCACCGCAGGTGTGGCACTCAAGGGTATGTGTGCGCTCATGATAGGTAAGCGCCGTCGAGCAATGCTTGCAAGTTGGCACGCAGCCGCATTCCCGGCACATCAAAAAGGGGGCGAATCCTCGGCGATTATGCAAAAGGACAGCCTTCTCCCTACGCTCCGCCACGCCCAGGAGCGCTTCTCGAAGCTCCTTGGAAAACATCGAGCGACTCCCGCCAATAAACTCACGGCGCAAGTCGCATATGGTAACTTCGGGCAAACGCGCGGCGCCGGGTCGCTCGGGCATGCAAACACGCAGCCAACGTTGGCCCGCATACTCCCCCGCACGGCAGCGGGCAAGAGCCTCCGAACTAGGCGTTGCAGAACCAAGCACGAGGGGGCACCCATAGACCGAAGCCATATGCGCCGCCACCTCGCGCGCGTGATAGCGCGGCGAAGACCCTTGCTTATAAGATTGCTCATGCTCCTCATCGATGATGATGATCCCGGGATTGCGCAGGGGACAAAACAGCGCCGAGCGCGCACCCACCACCACGCGGGCGGTCCCAGCTGCAACCATATCCCACTGATCGCGGCGCTCGCCAGCCGAAAGACGCGAATGAAAGACCGCGACTCGCGAGCCAAAGCGCGAGCGAAAGCGTCCCACGGTCTGAGCGGTAAGCGAAATCTCGGGGACAAGAACAAACGCCGACTTGCCATCCTCAAGCACCCGCTCGATGGCAGAAAGATACACCTCGGTCTTGCCCGAACCGGTCACGCCATCGACAACAACCACGCGACCGGCCGCATCATCGCGCGCATGCTCGATGGCTTCGAGCGCCTCTTGCTGCCCTGCTGTGAGCGCAACGGGCGCCGCGCCATTGGCAGAAGACAATGTCGTCGCATCCTCGCATCCGCGCCATGCACGACGTTCTTCGATACGCACCACGCCGCGACGTTCGAGGGCACGCACCGTGGCGGACATATCGGTATAGAGAACGCGCAGCTCGCGCGTGGTCACCGGCCCGCAGGCCAGAGCGTCGAGCACCTGTCGCTGGCGTACAGCCCGTGCGGCCGGCTCAAAAGACCGGCCTTCTTCGGTAAGGGACACCCATCGCTCGTGCGCTTCGGACGTGGCAGGTGCCTCCACGTGATAGGACCCTTTGGCGTCGCGCACAAGACGAGGCGTCCCACCGGGAGGCAAAAAGAGCCGCAGGCACTCGGAAACCGAAGCCACATACTCACGCGCCATCCAAAAGGCGATGCATGCAGACTGCTCGGTAAAAGCAGGCGCAGCCAAGATATCGCGAATGCACTTGATGCGCGAAGGATGGGGCAAGGAGCCCTCCCCGCTCAAAGGCAGGCTATCCATGCGCTCGCAGATATAGCCCAGAGCCATACGGGACCCAAAGGGACCAAGCGCCGTAGCGCCAACAAGCGCCGTCTCCCCCAGTTCTTCTGGCACGCCATAGGTAAATGGCTCCGAAAGTGCACGCAAGGGAATATCAACCACCACGCGCACGTAAGCACACGGGACGGCAGATAAGGAAGAGGCGCCCGCGAGAGCAGGCGCCTCCTTCGGCTTACTATCCAATTGGGGAAAGAGCGAGGGCTGCTTGTTCATGCCTCAATTCTAACCCAGGCTACGCGCTCATGCCGCACAGCGCGCGAAGTTCATCGACGCGATCCGTCTTCTCCCACGTAAAGTCTGGGTCGTTGCGACCAAAGTGACCATAAGCGGCGGTCTTCTCGTAAATCGGACGACGCAGATCGAGGTCGCGGATGATAGCACCGGGTCGCAGGTCAAACGTCTTGTTGATGGCCTCGACGATGCGATCTTCATCCACATGGGCGGTACCAAAGGTATCGACCATAACGGAGAGCGGCTTAGAAACGCCAATGGCGTAGGCGAGCTCGATCTCGCAGCGATCGGCAAGACCAGCAGCAACCACGTTCTTGGCAACCCAGCGCGCAGCATAAGCGGCAGAGCGGTCGACCTTGGTGCAGTCCTTGCCCGAGAAGGCACCGCCGCCATGACGGCCCATGCCGCCATAGGTGTCGACGATGATCTTGCGGCCGGTAAGGCCGGTGTCTCCCATCGGGCCACCGACGACAAAACGACCGGTAGGGTTAACGTAGATGTCAGCATCGCGCCAATCGATGCCCTCGGCATCCATAACGGGAGCAATCACGTGCTTGATCATGTCGTTCTTGATGATGCCCATATCCTCGATCTCGGCAGCGTGCTGCGTGGAGACGACGATAGTGTCCACGCCCGCGGGCTTGCCGTCCTCGTAGCGGACGGTGACCTGAGTTTTGCCATCGGGACGCAGGTAATCCAAAGTGCCGTCATGGCGAACTTCGGCCAGACGCTCCGCCAGGCGGCTCGCCAGGTAATGCGGCATGGGCATCAGGGTCGAAGTCTCGTTTGAAGCGTAACCGAACATCATGCCCTGGTCACCTGCACCGATCAGGTCGATCGGGTCGGTGGTGACACCGGTCTGGGTCTCGTAGGATTCGTCCACGCCCTGAGCGATATCGGGGCTCTGCTCGTGGATAAGGCTCATGACACCGCACGTATCGCAGTCAAAGCCGTACTTGGCGCGGTCATAGCCGATGCGGCGAATGGTGTCGCGTGCGATCTGCTGCACGTCAACATAAGCCTGCGTGCGAATCTCGCCGGCAACGATCACGGTTCCGGTAGTCACGAGTGTCTCGCATGCGCAACGGACGTTGTCAACGTTGGCGGGTACGCCGTTGGGCGCCACGTAGCCTTGGGCCTGCAACGCGGCCTCCTTGGCAAGAATGGCATCGAGAATGGCATCGGACACCTGGTCTGCGATCTTATCGGGATGTCCCTCGGTCACAGATTCTGATGTGAACACGAAGTTGCCGCGATCAGAGGTGGAACGATTAGTAGCTGGCATGGCATGCCCCTTTCAATAACGCGCCCGACGACCGTTACCATTCCGTCGAGCATATGTGTAGACAGACATTCTACTCTGCTGCCTATTAAACGCAATCAAGTGTAGTCCTCCCGGGTCATTAACGCTCCCGCCAGTTGTGCCATTTGCACCGAATAATTCGATGAGTGGCCCCATGCGGCACCAAAGCCCTCCCGTGGTAGAATGGCACCCCGTTTCACCTTGCAAACCACCACAATCATCAAAGGCTAACCCATGACCTTCATGACCATCTTTCTGCAGATGCTCACCTTGTGCATCCCCATCGTTGGCGGCATCGTTGCCGCACGCGCGGGATTTCTCGATCAAAAGATGAATACCGCCCTCACGCGACTCGTCATGAACATCACCTTGCCCTGCATGGTCGTCGCCTCCGTGGGCGCAAACGAGACCCTGCCAGAAACACCCGTTCTCCTCACGCTTCTCGCCGCTTCCATCATCGGCTATGCCATCGCCGCAATCATCGCGTTCATGGTCACCGCACTCATGCGCACGCCCGCAACCGAGCGCAGCGCCTGGCACTTCTCCATCACCTTTGGCAACGTGGGCTTTATCGGCTATCCTGCGCTTTCCGCCATCTTTGGGCCGCAAGCCGTGCTCTACGCCGCAATCGCCAACATCCCCTTCAACCTGTTCAATTTCAGTATCGGGGCAGCTATGGTCAAAGCCGGCGCCCAAGATGCGCGGGAGCAGCGCAACCGCACGCTTGGCGAACGCCTGCGCGAGCTTGTTCACGACGCAGCGAACCCTACATTTTTCGCAAGCTTCATCCTGCTCGCCCTTGTCTTGTTGGGCATACATGACCTTGGAATCCTTGGAGACGGCTTGGCGACAATTGGCAACTTCACCACGCCGGCGGTGCTCCTCATGCTCGGCTCCACCCTCGCGAGCTATAACGCACGCGAAATGCTTGGAAACTGGCGCGCCTATGTGGCAGGAGCCGCGCGCTTGATTCTCGTTCCGTGCGCGATTCTCCTCATCTTGGGCGGCTTCGTCACCGATCCGCTGGCACAAGGCGTGCTCGTGGTGGGAAGCGCCATGCCCGCCGCCAGCAACGGCGTGCTGTTCAGCCTGCTGTACGGAGTTGACCCCAAACCGATGATGCAGGCGAACTTCGTGACCATCGTGGCATCGATTTTGACCATCCCACTCATCGCGTTAATGGTGTAGCAGCAAGACCGACCGCCGAACAGCAACAGAAGTCAGAGCGCGAGACGCTTTAGGACCTCTCGCGCCTCCAACGGGTGTTGATACCCGTCATTTACGCCGATACCGCGCTCCGTATAACGTTCGCGCCCGCTTGTGCTCTATAATGCATGGGTCAAACAGTTGAACCTATCTATGCAAGGAGCATCCATGAGCTCAGACGTTCGCGTCCGCTTCGCACCGTCGCCCACCGGCAAGCTGCACATCGGCGGCGCTCGTACCGCCATCTACAACTGGGCATTTGCCCGCGCCAATGGCGGCACCTTCATCCTACGCATCGACGATACCGACCCCACCCGTTCTACCGACGAAAACACTCAGATCATTTTGCGTGCCATGCGCTGGCTGGGTCTTGACTGGGACGAGGGTCCGGAAGTCGGCGGCGAGCACGGCCCCTATGCTCAGACTGAGCGCCTGGACCTGTATCGCGCCGCTGCCCAAAAGCTTTGGGACGAGGGCCGTGCCTACCCGTGCTTCTGCACCCCCGAAAAGCTCGCCGAAGATCGTGCTGCCGCCCAGGCGCGCAAGGACCCGTTTCAGGGTTACCAGCGCACCTGCCGCAATATCGACCCCGCA
>ENA-OPDW01001270-OPDW01001270.1-human-gut-metagenome-genome-assembly--contig:-NODE-1270-length-14880-cov-3.516627_pt1 | contig 14880 bp, 13 predicted proteins | sample MGYA00241264_ERZ501508 | MGnify/ENA primary metagenome ERZ501508 (study PRJEB25962, sample SAMEA2042575) | human gut metagenome | biome: human gut; feature: human-associated habitat; material: faeces...
GGCACAGGTTTCAGATGAAACCACGATAGCTCCGTTGGCCATTTTCCCAATCGAAAGAGGACGGAAACCATTTGGATCCAAGGCGGCAATCAGCTTATCTTCCAGCATGAGAAGGTAAGCAAATCCACCTTTCACCGTATTCAAGGCTTCTTTCACCTTACCCATGAAAGAAGGGTTGTGGCTCCGACGAATCAAGTGGGCCAAGATTTCTGAATCAGAAGTTGAGCTAAAGATCGCTCCGTTATTTTCCAACTCCCGTTTGAGGGACTTAGCATTGGTCAAATTCCCGTTGTGGGCTAGTCCAAACTGGGTATCATGAAAGCGAAAGAGGAAGGGCTGGATGTTATCCACCGAAGCTTCCCCAGCTGTCGCATAGCGAACATGTCCAATCGCACCCGTCCCTGTCAACTTATCCAAGTTAGCAGGATTCCGAAACACCTCTGAGAGAAGCCCCGTATCACGATACCGTTTTAGTTGACCCGCATCATTCGAAAGGATCCCCGCCCCTTCTTGACCACGGTGTTGAAGACTGTGTAATCCGAAATAAGTCAGTTTTGCAGCATCTGGGTGTCCCCAGATCCCAAAAATACCACATTCTTCATTAAGAGATTTAACTTCGTATGTCATTTTGTATACCTTTTATTTTCCAGTAAAGTATTTAACCGCTGACGCAAAGAGGTGTTGGTCTTTATTTCCTGGAATATTTTGGAAGAGACCGTCTTCGAAACGTTCTGAGTGACCCATCTTACCAATAATTTGACCATTCTTGCTTGTGATACCTTCGATAGCATTCACAGATCCGTTAGGATTGTATTTAGAATCCATGCTTGGTTTACCTTCGAAGTCAACATATTGGGTAAAGATTTGACCATTGTCACGAAGCTCTGCGAATTCCTCAGCTGTCACGACAAATTTACCTTCACCGTGTGATACTGGGATGGCATGGATGTCACCAACTTTCACGCCTGCAAGCCATGGTGAGTTCGTGTTGGCAATCCGTGTTTCAACCATCTTAGCCACGTGTTGGTTGGCATCATTGTAGAAGAGGGTTGGGCTAGTACTGCTTGCATCCTCAAAGTTACCGTATGGAAGAAGACCTGATTTGACAAGAGCTTGGAACCCGTTACAGATACCGATAATCAAACCACCACCTTCGATGAAGTGATCAATGGCTGCACGCACTTTTTCGTTAAGCAAGATGTTCACGATAAATTTAGCTGATCCATCTGGTTCATCCGCTGCTGAGAAGCCACCTGCAAAGAAGATAATATTAGCTTTTTCGATGTTGTCAACCATGGTGTCAACGGACTTGACAATTGCTTCTTCATTCAGTGTGACAAATGGTACTAAGTTGACTTTTGCACCTTCTTTTTCAAAGGCCTTAGCTGAATCGTACTCAGAGTTCGTACCTGGGAATACTGGAATGTAAACCACTGGTGTCTCAACTGTTTCTTTAGCTTTGATAACAGCATCTGATGCCACAGCAGGTACTTCTTCCAACTCAGTTGCTTGTGCAAATTCCGTTGGGTAAACTTCTTCCAATTTACCTTGGAAGGCACTATCAAGTTTGTGTCCATCAAGCATTACACCATTGACAGCAAGTGTAAAGTCAGCTGCTGTTTGTCCAATCTTGGCAACACCTGAAATCTCTTCAGGAGATGTGAAGACGAATCCACCCAATTGAGCTGTCAAGGCAGTCTCAAGATTTTCAAGGGTTACAGTGGCACCAATATGGTTACCAAATGTTGCAAGGGCAAGAGCTTCAAGGACACCACCATATTTGACAGCTGATGCAGATGTGACTTTATAATCAGCTTGGATGCCTTCAAACTTAGCAAAGTTAGACTTGATAAGATCAAAGTCAATTTCTTGTGCCAAAGTTTGACCTGGGATGTAATAGATATTTTCACCAGCAGCTTTAAATTCTGGAGAAAGGACCTTACGGCTATCTGCAGTTGTCACCCCAAAAGCAACCAAGGTTGGTGGTACTGTCAATTCTTCAAAGGTACCAGACATAGAGTCTTTCCCACCGATAGATGGCAAACCAAGTTGAATCTGAGCTTCAATGGATCCAAGAAGAGCTGCTACTGGTTGACCAAAACGCTCTGCTTGTTTATCCATCCGCTCGAAGTATTCTTGATAAGAGAAACGAGCCTTAGACCAGTTTGCACCAGCAGCAACCAAACGAGCGGTTGCTTCGATGACCGCATAGGCAGCACCATGATATGGAGACCATTCTGCTACATAAGGGTTGAATCCTTGCGCCATAACAGAAGCGGTGGTTGTCACGCCATGTTGGACTGGTAATTTCTGTACAGAAGCTTCCGTTGGTGTGATTTGGTAGCGACCACCAAGTGGGTGATTGACTGTTGAACGACCAACTGAGCTATCAAAGATGGTTTGTAACCCTTTTTGACTGGCATGGTTCAAGTCAGCCAAGACCTCAAGAGTATCCGCTTCAAGGGTTTCAGCAGATGTTTGACGTTCTTCTGGAAGCTTGACATCCTTGTCAACCACCTTAGCATCTACAACCACACGTACACCGTTTGTATCAAGGAAACGACGTTCCAAATCAACGATGGTTTCGCCATTCCAGTGCATGACAAGATTTGGTTTTTCAGTCACTGTCGCAACGACAACAGCATCAATATTTTCTTTGTTACATTCAGCAACGAAAGCATCTACATCTTCTGGACGAACCACTACAGCCATCCGTTCTTGAGATTCTGAGATAGCAATTTCTGTACCGTTCAAACCTTGGTATTTCAATGGCACTTTGTCTAGATCAATTTCAAGACCATCTGCCAATTCACCGATAGCCACACAGACACCACCAGCACCAAAGTCATTTGATTTCTTGATCAGACGAGTCACATCCCCATTACGGAAAAGACGTTGAATCTTACGTTCTTCGATGGCATTCCCTTTTTGAACCTCAGCACCAGCTGTTTCAACAGATTCAACCGTTTGAACTTTAGAAGAACCTGTCGCACCACCGACACCGTCACGTCCAGTCTTACCACCGAGCAAGATAATCACATCACCAGCTTCAGGTTTTTCACGGACAACATTTTCCTTGGGAGCTGCACCGACAACGGCACCTAGCTCCATACGCTTAGCAACAAAACCTGGGTGGAAGTATTCACGAACATAAGTTGTTGCAAGACCAATTTGGTTACCGTATGAAGAATAACCGTGAGCTGCTGTTTTAGAAATCACTTGTTGTGGTAATTTACCAGCACGAGTTTCAGCAATTGGTGTTGTAATATCACCAGCACCTGAGATACGCATGGCTTGGTAAACGTATGAACGACCTGACAATGGGTCACGAATGGCTCCACCAATACAAGTAGCTGCACCACCAAATGGTTCAATCTCCGTTGGGTGGTTGTGGGTTTCGTTCTTGAACATGAGAAGCCATGGCTCTTTCACACCATTGACATCCACTTCAATTTCAACAGAGCAGGCATTGATTTCATCAGACACTTCCATGTCATCCAAACGACCATTAGCACGCTCATAACGGCCAAAAATAGTCGCCATATCCATCAAGGTTTGAGGTTTTTCTGTACGTCCCAACTCATCACGCATGGCAATATACTTGTCATAAGTCGCTTGCAATTGTTTTTCAAATTTAGAAGCTGAGAAGTCGATATTTTTCAACTCAGTCTCGAAAGTAGTATGACGACAGTGGTCAGACCAGTAAGTATCCAAAACCTTAAGCTCAGTCTCAGTTGGCACACGTCCAATAGACTTGAAGTAATCTTGAATGAAGAGAAGGTCATCCACTTCCATGGCCAATCCTTGCTCTGCCTTATACTGTGCAAAATCTTCTGCCGTATAGCTTTCAAAGAAATCCAAGCTTGGAATGGTCTTGTCAGACTCAGAGAAATCCTGTTTAGCAATGCCAACAGTGATGTCTTTGAAACGAGAATCCACTGGGTTCAAGAGGTAGTTTTTGACAGCTTCCAACTCATTCGCATCAATATCCTTGTTAACCAAGTAAAGTTGCGCTGTGTTCACCGTTACATCATTTGAACTACCAAGCAAAAGCAAAGCTTCTTGTGAAGATGCCGCACGTTGGTCAAATTGACCAGGCAAACTTTCGATCGCAAAGAAAGCATGCTTTTCAAGATCAGCCTGAACCGCAGCTTCATCCAAAACAGTATCGGTCACTTGCTCAGAGAAGATGTGTTTTTCCGCACGCGCAAACAAGTCCTCTGCCAAATTAAAGACATCGTAAACTTGAACAATACGAAGATCATTCAAAGTTTTCAACTGAAGATTATGCTGTAATTCTTTTACTAAAGAGTCCGATTTCACACGAAAATCAGCTTTTTTCTCAACGAAAATACGTTTATCCATTTTATTTCCTTTATCTATTTCTACTTAAAGATTGTAGTGAAGACCAAGTATTCTATTTGTAAAAGGCTACTTCAATCCTTGTAATTTTTCCAATACAACTTCATAAACATCTGTCAAGCTACCAAGATCACGACGGAGTGAAAAGGTCTAGTAGACCTTTTCAGCCTGAGTCCTTTTACTTGAAAGACGAAGGTTTTCCGTTTCAAAAAGATTACTTCAAGCCCTGTAATTTCTCCAATACAACCTGATATACATCCGTTAAACTGCCCAAGTCCCTACGGAAGACATCCTTGTCCATATGGTGCCCCTCAGCATCCCAAAGGCGGCAGTTATCTGGTGAAAATTCATCTGCCAAGATAATTTTGCCATCCTTATCAAAACCGAATTCCAATTTGAAGTCAATCAAACGAAGACCAATTTGTGCAAACCAATCTTTCAGCAATTCATTGATACGACGCGTTTCTTCCTTGATATAAGCAATTTGTTCATCATTGGCAATATCCAAGAACTTCACATGCTCATCATTGATGAATGGATCATCCAAATCATCGTTCTTATAGTAAAATTCAACGATAGGAGTTTTTAAGTCCAAACCTTCTTCCACGCCAAAACGTTTAGAAAAAGAACCCGCAGTCACGTTACGAAGAACAACCTCCAAAGGAATGATTTTCACTTTCTTGTTGAGTTGTTCTGTGTCAGAAATACGTTCGATAAAGTGAGTAGCTACACCCGCAGCATTCAATTTTTCAAAAATAAGAGACGAAATCTGATTATTTAGCACACCCTTTCCCTTAATAGTCTCCTTACGAGCCCCATTTAGCATGGTTGCCTGGTCCTTATAGACCGACTTAATCACATTTTCGTCCTCAGTAGTATAGATATCCTTAGCTTTTCCAGTATAAATCAGTTGATTGGTCATGACTTTGTTCGCCTTTCGTATTTTATCACCTTCATTCTATCACATACAAAGTGTATTTTCAATAAATTTCCGTACAATATAGGCAGAAACCGAATGAAAAGGACAGAAAAAAAGATCATCCAGAACAATCTCTGAACGATCCCTTTTCAACTACTTACTAGCAGTTCGTTTTTCGATATAGTCAACGACATCTCCTACCGTGTTAAAGTCATCAATAGCCTTGTCTGGAATCTCCAATTGGTATTCATCCTCAAGATTGATAATAAATTCCATCAATTCAACAGAATCCGCCTGTAAATCCTTACGTAAGTCAGATTCCAAAGATACTTGAAAGTCTGGACCCTTGCGATCTTTGAGAAATTCCTCAATTGTAACTAAAATTTCGTTTTGTTTACTCATACATTACCCTTCCTTCGATAATTCCTTCACTGATTTTCCAACAACATCTGTCTCTAACATGGTCCGAATCTGACGAATCGTGCTATAGACAGCTTTGGCATCACTCGAACCATGCGTTTTAACAACAGGTGCTTGAAGACCAAACAAGACCGCTCCTCCAACATCTGAGAAATCCAAGGTTTGTTTCAATGATTTCAACCGGTCCTTGAGGAGAAAAGCTCCTAGTTTCGCCTTCCAGTTTCCAGTAGCAATTGCTTGTTTCAGTTGCTTCAAGATTCCAAAAGCTGTTCCTTCCATCGTTTTCAAGACAGCGTTTCCCGTGAAACCATCCGCCACAACAACATCTGCAACACCATCCATCAAATCACGCGCTTCCACATTTCCAACAAAATGAATCGACGCATCCTCAGATAACAATTGGTAAGTTTCCTTGCGCAAAGGATCTCCCTTACTAGCTTCTGTCCCATTGTTCAATAGACCCACGCGTGGTTTTTGAATCCCACGAACATTTTCAGCATAGTAAGATCCCATCACAGCATACTGATGCAAGTGCTCCGGTGTATTTTCCGCATTGGCACCTAAGTCCAACATGTCATACCCGCGACCATCAACCGTCGGAAGTGTCGACATCAAACCTGGACGTTCCACGCCCTTGATGCGGCCAACAATAAAGAAACCTGCTGCCAACAAGGCACCTGTATTCCCCGCAGATAGCATGGCATCGACCTCACCATCCTTCACATCCTTGGCAGCTAAGACCATCGAAGCCTGTTTCTTCCGACGAATGGCCCGCGTTGGCTCATCATCTGAATCGATTTTTTCTTCCGTATGCACAATCGATACACGCTCTGTTGCTGTTAAATAGTTTTTGATTTTTGCCTCATCACCATACAAGACAATCTCAATATCATCAAAATCACGAATGGCTTGATTCACGCCTTCTACCAAGGCTTGAGGTGCATTATCGCCCCCCATTGCATCTACTGCAATTTTTTTCATGTTTCACCTCCAGATGAATCTTTCATAATCGCTCCCCAATCACTCAAGGAATCGATAAACTTTTTAGCTTTTAAATGGATCCCTACATACTCCTCATACAACTGATCAATTGCCTGACGCAGAGCTGCTTTCATCTCTGCTTGTAGAGAAATCGTCTCTAACTCATTGAATCGTACTGCTTGAAACTGATCCAATAAATAGAGAACATTCGGATGCCAGTGAGCGCGTCTCTCATCCTGATCATAATGATCCGGACAAAGGACCCCACTATAGCGAAAAGAGTAATCAAAAGGAAGTCCAACCCGATGACAGAAACAGCATTCATGCAGATTCAAGATAACTCCAAATCGTGATAGAATCTGAATCTCAAAAATATTGGTCAAAACCTCATAATCCAGTCCCTCTTCCATCAAAGACAAGGTCTTTTCCAAAAAAGCAAACAGGGCTGGATCCACCTGATTATCCTGAATACTTGCATCTGCAAGCGCCAGAACATAGGTCGCATAAGAAAGGGCAAAAAGATCTGCATTGATTTTTTTATAAACCTGCACATCTTGAAAATCATCAATATAACTCAACCCATCATCATTGATTTTCAACAACATATCTGCCGTTACCAAAGGTTGCAACATGGGATTCAACCGTGATTTTCCCGCATGTTTCACAAAAAACATCCGCTTCCCTGACTTCTCCGTGAAAATTTTGACCAGCTTGTCATCTTCACGAAACTCCCGATTATACAGCACTATGCCCCGGGTCTCAATTGACTCCAGCATGTTCTTCCATATACTCCTTCAAGCGTTTCATAGCTTCCTTGATAACCTCCATGCTGGCTGCATACGACAAACGCACATAGCCTTCACCATATTGACCAAAAGCAGCACCAGGAATAAAAGCAACTGCTTTTTCACGCGCAAAATCCTGCAAGAAAGCAAAGGAGTCTTGATTATAACCAGCTGGGATTTTAGCAAAAATATAAAAGGCACCATCTGGCTTAATCATCTCAAACCCAAGCGCGGACATCTGTTCGATAATATAATCCCGACGCTTCACATATTCCTTCTTCATCGGTTCCGCATCATCTCGACCAGCAGTCAAGGCCTCAATCGCAGCATACTGGTTCATCGTTCCAGCAGCCGTTACCAAATACTGATGACTCTTGATGAGCTGGGCCGTCAATGCAGCTGGGGCAAAGATAAAACCGAGTCGCCAGCCTGTCATGGCATGAGACTTAGATAAGCCATTAATGACAATGGTCTGCTCAGGAATGAAGGATGCCATAGAGACATGCGCTTCTCCAGTATAAGTCAGCTCTGAATAGACTTCATCACAAATCACAAAGACTTCATATTTTTTTAAGACAGCAGCTAATTCTGCCATCTGTTCGCGCGAATAAGTGACACCCGTTGGATTAGCTGGATAATTGAGAATAACAGCCTTCAATTTTTCACCCTGCTCTAGAATCGCCTTTTCCAACTTTTCAGGAGTCAAGACAAAACGATCTGCTGTCGTATCAATTTCGACAATTTCCGCCCCAACCAAATTCACAATCGGTTCATAACCAGGATAAGCTGGCGCTGGGAGTAGCACTACATCCCCAGGTTCCAAGATCGCTGTCAAGGTGGCAGATAGGGCTTCAGTCGCACCAATCGTCACCAATATCTCATCCTCAGGACGGTATTGAATACCATACTTATCAGCCACAAACTGACTTGCAGCCTCACGCAAAGCCAGTAAACCACTCATCCCAGTGTAATGGCTAAAATTCGCATCAATTGCAGCCTTTCCTGCTTCTTTTACATGTTCAGGAGTTGTAAAATCCGGTTCCCCCAACGTCAAACGCAAGACACCAGGAATGGAAGAAATTGATTGATCGAACTGACGAATCAAAGAAACTTCGATCCGATTCAGATTTTTATTAAAACGTTTCGTTAAATCCATAGAACACCTCCAAAAACACTTATATTCATTATACTATAAATAGGACCCCATCGCAAAAGAACAAGCCAGATCCCCACCTTTTGCTTACCACCAAAGGACATTTCAAAAATCCTTCCATGAAAAAAAGACTTAGTAATGCTAAGTCTTTCAAGCCATTATTGTTGACCACGTGTTGCCACATATTTCAATTGATCCGCATGTTTTGCCACAAAATCCTTCATTTCTGAATCAGGAATTCGACGAAGGTAGAGGTTAGAACGAATCGTTTCATCCTCTTCACGACAAGTTGACAATACTAAATACTTATCAGATGCTTTGATCTTGATATTAGGATTCTTCGTACGAGCTGACTCATAGATATTCTTCAACTGAGTGGTGAAATCTTTATCATCTTTAAAGCTTGTACGGTAGAAAGCAGTATCCTCAGGGACAATAACCAAGCCCATTACTTCATAGTAGTATTTCCGCTCTGGTGTCTCAATCACAACATACGGATGTTGGTCCAAATACTCTTGTTTGTCATAGTAGTTGACATCATTAAACATGCGATGATCGCCGACCTTACTACCACGAGCATGACCAAACAGCCAAGTCAAACGATCACTGAAGTCTTTCTTGTTGTCCATATCCATGAAGACTGTTCCCATGTATGGTTCATTTCCACCATCAAACGTCTTATTCAAATAAGTTTCATTATCAGTAGTTTGTACGACAGGTTCATCCAATTCAGTACCCGGTGCGTAGACATAAGCAATTGCTTCAGGGTTAACAGCTGTTAACTGAGCAAAACGATTTTTCAGATAATCTTTTTCTTCTTGACTTGGTTCATATTTAGTTTCTTGCTTGGTTGAACTTGTTCCAGTTGTCTTTTTAGCCGTGCTAGATGACTTGCTTCCTCCAAAAGGATTAAAGAAAATAAATCCAGCAACAAGCACAACAACTGCAACAAGAGCAGCAATCACAAGGCCCAATTTAGTTGAACTTTTTTCCCCAGCTCTTTTCATTGATTGATCTCCTCTTGATGATTTTTTCTAAAAAATAACACTGAACCCGAAGGTCCAGTGATATTTTACGAGCTAATTAATAATCAAATTATTTAACTGCGCTTGTTTTTGGAAGAGCTTTACCAGCTTGAGCTGAAGATGCTTTACCAGCTTTAGCTGCATCTCCACCTTTGTTTTCAGCTTTTTTAGCTTCTTCTTTAGATTGGTTGTTGTCAGAAGCTTTTACTTCTTTAGAGTTTGTGTTGATTGTTGCAGCACGGTCATCCAATTTGTATGGAAGTGTTACTGAACCGTTAGTGTACATATCAGCAGTAACTGTTACTGAACCAGTAGCTGTTACAAGTTCTTTAAAGTCTGTAGCAGTAGTACCTACACGGTATTCTACAACATCACCTTGGTTGAACAAACGTGGAGCTTCTGCATCACCACTTTGGTCAGTTACAGCAGAACCGATTGCAAAACCATTCAACATGAAGTCAATAGTTGCACCTGGAACTGGGCGTCCACCACCATCAAGAACAGTTACACGAACGTGTTTGTTTGTATCAGCTGTTTTAATTGTGATTGGTGCTTCAGTTTTACCAGCGATAACAGCATCAGGAGTGTTACCAAAACGGTTGTTGTCGCCTTTATCTGTTTCTGCTGCAGGTTTAACTGTATTATCAGTTGGGTAACCTGTCCAAGTACGTGGATCTGATGCAAAAGCTGGTGCTGCTGTTGCAAATACTGCAAGAGCTGCTACTGATGATAATAAAACTTTTTTCATTGTTTTATCTCCTTTTTTCTTTTCAAAAATTATTCGTTACTTCGTAACTATGACTAGTATACTAGGATATTCTTCCCATGTCAAGACTTTTTCTTTAATTTTTTTAAAAAAGTTTAAGGTTTTGACCTATTTGAAAGATAAAATTACGAAATTGATACACAAAAAATTAATGGTATATCTTCTCCATTATCTTCCTGTTATGCACTACTGACTCAATCTATGCCGAAAAATTCTCTATAGATTATGTTTTTGCTTAATTACTATTATTTTACCACCCCATTTTTAGGTAATCGTTTCTTGGGCAAACTAGGATCAGCCTTTGCTTCTAGTTCTTTAGCTGCTTGAACCAGTTTTTTCCGTTTCTTTTCTTTTTTTAGATTTTCCAACCATTTTCTGATTTCCATTTGTATATCCTCCTAAATAAAAGAGGCCAGTTACCCAGCCTCCTTATTGTTAACATTTTTTGGCATTTCCGATTTCAAATAGAGGAGAAAGAGGGCGATTTTCGTGAATGCGAACAATGGCCTCTGCAAGGAGTTTCGCAATCGAAATTTGCTCAATCTTATCAATTAATCGATCTTCCGGTAGATAAATCGTATCCAACACCACCAACTTCTTAATGGCTGATTTTTGAATATTGTCCATCGCTGGTCCTGATAAAACAGGGTGAGTACAGCTCGCATAAACTTCAACAGCACCTGCTTCTGCAAGGGCGTCCGCGGCATGACAGATTGTACCAGCTGTATCAATCATATCATCAATCAAAATACAAGTCTTGCCTTCAACACTCCCAATGATATTCATCACTTCACTCGTATTCATCTTATCGACACTTCGACGTTTATCAATAATCGCAATCGGTGTCTTCAAAAATTCAGCTAATTTTCGAGCACGAGTCACACCACCATGGTCTGGACTGACAACAACATAGTCTTTCCCAATCATCCCACGACGTTCAAAATAGTCGGCGATCAAAGGCGCACCCATCAAGTGGTCAACAGGAATATCAAAGAAACCTTGAATTTGTGCGGCGTGCAAATCAATTGTCAACAGACGATCAACTCCAGCAACCTCAAGCATATTGGCTACCAACTTAGAAGTGATTGGTTCACGAGCTCTAGCTTTCCGGTCTTGACGAGCATAGCCGTAATATGGCATCACCACATTAATGGATTGAGCACTAGCACGTTTCAACGCATCTACCATAATCAAAATTTCCATTAGATTATCGTTAACCGGCGAGCTAGTGGATTGCAAAATATAAACATCTTTCCCACGGATTGATTCTTCAATATTAACCTGAATTTCTCCATCAGAAAATTGACGAACCGTTGACTTTCCAAGCGGTAGTCCCATTTCACGAGACACACGTTGAGCCAATTCTTGATTTGACGACAAAGCAAAGAGCATTAAATCAGAAAATGACATGATTTCCTCCAGTAAAATCTAAAACCATATTGTACAGTCAGCACAAATTTCTCCTGTAATCATTTTATCGCTTTTTAAGCAAATATTCAAATATTAATTTATGGAAATTACAAAATCTATCACTACCTAAATTCTATCAAAAAAGAAGCAGAACAAATGTTCTGCTTCAGTGTAATTCTTAGTTTGGATAGATATAAGTAACAGTACCTTGTGCTGTTGTTGGGTTAAACCAACCACGGTAGTTACCAATACTACGGATACCATTATAGTTAGACTCAGAAACTTGGATGCTTGTTGTAGATTGAACGGCTGTAACAACTGCTACGTGTCCATATCCACCATCATTCCAACATGCAATGGCACCAACTTGTGGTTGAGATCCTGTACGGAATCCTGCTGCCGCTGCACTTGCTGCCCATTGTCCACCATTACCCCAGTAATCACCAGCCCATGGAGCCAATGTCTTCGCACCCCATGTACATTCACCAACTGGATAAGATGATGCAGATGTACTATAAGTTGGACGAGAAACAGTTGCTGCTGGAGCTGCTGGAGCTGCTGCTGCTTGAGTTTGAACAGCAGGTTGAGCTGCTGCTTGAGTTTGTGCAGCCGCTGGTGTTGCAGCAGGTGTTTGTGCTGCTGCCTGAACTTGTGCTTGAAGAGTTGTATTAGCAGAAGCTTTTACAGCTGCTTGTTGTTCTTTTTGTTTTGCACGGTAAGCTGCCTCAGCTGCTGCCGCTTCTGCTGCTGCTTTTTCAGCTTCAGCTTTTTGTTGCAACAAAGCATTCTTTTCGTTTTCAGCAGTTGATTTTTCAGCAGCCAAGTTCAATTGTGCTACTTTCAACTCAGCTTCTTTAGTTGACAAAGCTTGCGCATCATCTTCTAATTGCTGTTTATTTGCAATAACAGTATTGATAGCGTCGTTGTTTTCTTTTTGTTTTTGTGCAATATCTTCTTTATCACGTTTTTGCTCTTGCAACATTTTGTTGTTAGCATCTGCAATTTCATTCATAGCAGAAATACGTGAGATAGCTTCTGTCAAAGATCCAGAGCTAACAATCGCATTAATATAGCTTGTTGCAGTCCCAGTTGTTTGAGCACTACGTGCTTGATTTGCAAGTGATTCTTGACGAGCAACAATATTTTTTGACAACTCATCGATCTCAGCTGACAATCGTTCAGATTCTTCATTCAAACGATCATTTTCAGCTTGAAGATTTTCTTGTTGTTTTTTAATTTCAGATACTTGACCTTGAATTTGATCTACCTGAGCTTGTGCGCTTTGTTGTTGTTGATTAATACTATTGATTTTGTTATCTTGAGCAGCAATCTTATCATCTGTTGAATCAGCTGATACACCAGCTACGACAGCACCTTGTGATAAAGCAACTGTACTCAATAAGATTGTGGCAAATAATTTTTTCTTCATTAGATAAATTTTCCCTTTCTAATAAGACACTAACTAGTATAACAAATTTTTTAAAAATTTATATTACGCTATTGTTACATTTTTATTTCGAGTTTATAAATAAATCTTTTCAAGTAAAGGCTGTAATACTATTAATAGAAGCACATTCAAAATTAAACTTGGAAAAATTTGGTAAACAATTAGTGTAATCCAGTTAAATTTTATACCGATAAAAAGAATCAAAAGAAGGTTTGTTAAAATCTGAAATAATAGAATAGTTAATAAAAATGTAAAAAAACGAGTCAATCGATTGACCAAAATAATCTGATTACACCGATAAAAAATCACCTGTAGTAAAGGAAATACTAGGAAGGCAATTCCTAGGGTGTGTAAAAAATACACATCAAAACAAAAACCAAAGAAGACTCCCCACCAAATACTAGCTATCTCAGAGAAATAGAGACTCAACAACATAAAACCATATAGAAATAAAAATGAAGTAGGTTCAAAGGAGTTTGGACAAAAACGAGAAATAAGAAAAGAGATCTGTCCGTCAACAAATAAAGATAAGAATAAGATTAAAGGGAAAAAATGGTACTTACGTATGACTTTCACACTACTCTCCGATCAATAGTACATAACGATTGACATCTAAATTAGCCTTTGGTTTCACACGAATTTCTTGCCCTAACTGATCAGATGCCTTTTGAGTAGAAGTCACTGTACCAAGAGGTAAGTCACTACTCTTATATTTTCCTAAACCACTTGTTGAAACCAGAGATCCTTTTTTAATTTCAACTGGATCTCCAATTTGCAACAACCGAAACTCACCCGTCTTCTCATCATAACCATTTAATAAGGCAAAAATAGATTGACCTTGACTCTCAATTTTAAACGTCAGGTGTTGTGAAGAAATAGTATCTTCGACTAATAATTTTACTTTACTAGAATTTTTCTCTATACTTTCTACCACACCAATGACACCACCAGATGAAAGAACAAACATGGAATCAGAAATTCCATCTGAACTACCTTTATCAATAACAAATTCCTGATCCCAAGAACCATAATTACGGTCAATAATCTCACTAACGATTTGTTTAGAACCCGATACAGAATTCTTGATTGACATCAAATCCTTTAATTCTCTATTTTCTGATTCCAAACGGTTAAGTTTTGACTGGTCTATATCCTTTTGATAAAGACGTGATTTTAACGAACGGTTTTCATCATTTAATTCAGATAAATTCTTTAAATCCTTTGCCTTAGATTCCACAACAACAAATGGTACCGATACTGCCTTATCAACAATAGCTAATATATCAGAAAATTTTAAAACAATCGAAGTTCTAACAGATGGAAAAAGAAATAAAATTCCTGAAACAGTTAAAACAAACACAAAACTAAAAATTTTAAAGAATCGATTCAAGAACATAGACAAAACCTTCAAAAATATAAAAAATAGTTTGAGATGACATCTCAAACTTGGAAATTATACGGAGAATGGGGGATTCGAACCCCCGCGCCGGTTACCCGACCTAACGATTTAGCAAACCGTCCTCTTCAGCCTCTTGAGTAATTCTCCAAAATGGGCACGAGTGGACTCGAACCACCGACCTCACGCTTATCAGGCGTGCGCTCTAACCACCTG
>ENA-OPDW01001288-OPDW01001288.1-human-gut-metagenome-genome-assembly--contig:-NODE-1288-length-14756-cov-2.086049_pt1 | contig 14756 bp, 11 predicted proteins | sample MGYA00241264_ERZ501508 | MGnify/ENA primary metagenome ERZ501508 (study PRJEB25962, sample SAMEA2042575) | human gut metagenome | biome: human gut; feature: human-associated habitat; material: faeces...
CTCTCGTTATCCGGACCGGTTCACCGTGTACGCGGTGACGGCCAATTCCAGCGTCAAGAAACTCGCTCAGGCGGCTAAAGACAGCGGAGCTAAAGTCGCGGTAATTGCAGATAAAGAGCTTCTAGGAGCTCTGCAGGATGAACTTAAGGCCGCCGGAAGTAGGGCGCAAGCTTTGGCCGGTGCTAAGGCAATTGATGAAATCGCATCCAGCCCCGAAGTCGATATCGTGATCGGAGCTATCGTCGGAGCTGCCGGAATTTCTTCGACATTTAAGGCTGCCGAAGCCGGTAAAAAGCTTCTGCTGGCCAATAAGGAAAGTGTCGTTTGCGGCGGCCGAATCCTGATGGATACGATTAAGGCCTCGGGTGCTGTTCTCATGCCGGTCGACAGCGAACACAATGCTATTTTTCAGTGTCTTGTCGGAGCGACCCAAAAAGCCAGATGTGAAGCCAATATCCTTCTGACTTGCTCGGGCGGGCCTTTCCGTCAAAGACAGGACCTTTCCAATGTCACGGTTGAAGAAGCTACGCATCATCCGAACTGGTCGATGGGCAAGAAAATTACCGTTGACTCTGCGACGCTGATGAATAAGGGCCTGGAAGTTATCGAGGCTCGCTGGCTTTTTGATTTCGAGCCGGAACGCATTCAGGTTGTCGTTCATCCCCAGAGCGTCATCCATTCTATGGTTCAGTATGCCGACGGAGTAGTCATTGCGCAACTGGGTGCTCCGGACATGAGAAACACGATTGCTTACTCTTTAGGCTTCCCGGAAAGATTGGACGCCGGGGTAGAACCATTAAACTTCTCAAAAATCAAAACGTTAACCTTCGAAGAACCGGACTTAAAACGTTTTCCCCAGCTTGGCTACGCCTACGATGCATTGAAGCTGGGCGGAGCTGCTTCGATCGTCTTGAATGCAGCCAACGAGATCGGCGTCGAGGCATTTATTCAAGGCAAGATCGGCTTTACCGACATTGCACGCCTATGCCACGCAATGATGTACGGCTTCCAGCCGCCTGCTCCGACGAACTTGGAAGCGATTCTGGATACGGATAAACAGGCTAGAAAACTGGCTCAGTCTTGGGTCGAAGGTTTTTGCGACAAATTGGAGAACTAACCTTGACATTGTTGACGACCATTGCTGCCTTTGCGGTAACGATCGGTATTTTGATTACCTTTCATGAGCTCGGGCATTATTTAGTCGCCAGACTTTGCGGCGTAAAAATTCTGAGATTTTCTCTCGGCTTCGGGAAACCGCTTTTTATCTATAAACGCAAGAACGATCCTGATGCAACGGAGTGGGCGGTCAGTGCGCTCCCTTTGGGCGGATACGTCAGGATGCTCGATGCGAGAGATCCTGCCTGTCTGCCTATCAAACCGGAAGATAAAAATCGTGAATTCGGGGCTAAGAATGTGTGGCAGCGATTCGCCATTGTTGCTGCAGGTCCATTTGCAAACCTTCTGCTTGCCGTCCTGCTCTATGCTTCTATCTTCATGATAGGTAGCACGCAGCCGACGCCGGTTGTTGCCGAGCCCCCGGCCGGTACGCCGGCCGCGGTGGCCGGACTCCACGCCGGCGACAAAATTCTGAAAGTCGGCGATTCAGAAATTAAAACTTTTACGGATCTCCGTATGGAGATGCTGAATAAGTTCGGAAGTACGACGGATATTTTGGTTCACAGTCCCAACGGCAGCGAAGTAACGAAAGAAATTGACCTCACGAAGATGAGTCTGGACCCAAAAGCAAAAGATGCCGATCCTTTTGATGAGGTCGGTCTTCATTTGAATATGGGCCATCCATTTATCTCATCTTTTGTTGAGAACTCCGCCGCGCAGCGCGACGGAATCAAAATCGGTGATCACATCTATCAGGTCGGCAGCGTTCCGGTGAAGATGCCCAAAGATTTTGTGGCTGAAATTAAGAAGTACCCCGGCAAGCCCGTCAATCTTCTCGTCGGAGATGAAAACGGGCCGACACATACGGTAGAAGTCACACCTGCCTATGCTAAGGATGAACAGGGTAATGAAATCGGCAGAATCGGCGCAGCAATCGGAGTGGACTTCCCGCACACTCAGGTTTCTTACGGACTGTTAAAGAGTTTGGCTGAAGGCGTGAAGAAAACGTGGGATACCGCAGCAATGTCTGTTCGAATGATCGGAAAGATGTTTACAGGTGATGTCTCTATCAGCAATATCTCCGGTCCTGTGACGATTGCCGACTATGCCGGCCAGACTGCTCAGCTGGGTATTCTTCCTTTTATTTCGTTTTTAGCGTTGGTTTCCATCAGCTTGGGAATTTTGAACTTGTTACCGATTCCCATGTTAGACGGCGGCCATCTCCTGTATTATTCTCTCGAAATAGTGACTGGTAAGCCGGTTTCTGAGGCTGTACAAGCGTCTGCACAAAAGATTGGCATCGCAGCTCTCTTTGGTTTGACTATACTTGCACTATTTAATGATTTGACGCGACTTTTGCCGTGATTTCAATCACGCAGGGTCATTTTTTAATTTATAGAATATGCCTCATCCTAAGAAGATAGCGCTAGCTTGCGCTTTAGCTTTGGCAGCGACGACCGTGCTTGCACAGGGTCATGTGATTAAAGACATTCGACTCGAGGGCATTTCCCGTACGGAAGCGGGTACTGTTTTTTCGCATCTGCCGATCCGAGTGGGAGACACGTATTCTCCGGAGCTGGGCGCTGAATCTCTGCGTTCACTGTATGCTTCCGGAATGTTCCAGGATGTTCAGCTCGACATGGACGGCAACGTCTTAGTGGTTCGAGTTCAGGAGCGTCCGACGGTCGCAAACATTCACACTACCGGTATTTCCGAGTTTGATGCCAAAGGTGTTGAAAAATCTCTCCGTGATGTGGGCTTAGCCGAAGGTTTTATTTTTGACCGCGCAGTATTGGATCGCGCCGTTCAGGAATTAAGACGCCAATACCTCTCTCGCGGCCGTTACTCCGCTGATGTCAAAGTCACTGTTACGCCGGTGGAACGCAACCGCGTCCGCATCAACATCGACGTTGATGAAGGTCCGGCCGCAAAGATTCAGCAGATTCGTTTCGTCGGCAACAAAGTCTATGACGACGGCGATCTTCGCGATGAAATGCAGCTCGGAACGTCGAACTGGTTCTCTTGGTATACCAAACGTGACCAGTATTCCCGAGAGAAGCTCACAGCCGACTTAGAGGCAATTCGCGCTCTGTATAACAACAACGGTTATCTTGACTTCAAGATTGACTCGACACAAGTATCTGTCAGTCCCGATAAGTCAGAGATTTTTGTCACCATCAATATTGATGAAGGTAAAAAGTACACAATCAAAGATATCCGCTTAACCGGTGATATGCTCGGCCTTGAGCCCGAGTTTGAAGATCTTGTGGATATCAAGCCGGGTTCCGTTTACAACGCTTCCGAAGTAAATGGTCTGGCAAAGAAATTTACGGATCGTCTTTCCGCCTTGGGCTACGCGTTTGCAAGAGCAATTCCGAATCCTGTCGTTGATCCGGAAAATCCGGATGAAGTCAGTGTCGTGTACACGATTGACCCAGGCCGCCGCGTTTATGTCCGTAAAGTGAACATTACCGGCAACACGCGTACTCAAGACGAAGTGATCCGCCGCGAAGTTCGTCAGTATGAAGCCAGCTGGTTTGACAGCGATAAAGTTGCCGTCTCCCGCGACCGTATTGACCGTCTCGGTTTCTTTGAAACGGTTACTGCAGAACCTGAGCCCGTACCCGGCTCTCCGGACGAAGTTGATTTGGCTGTTAACGTGAAAGAACGTCCGACCGGCAACATCTCTATCGGTGCCGGCTATTCCACCTCCGAAGGTATCGTTCTTTCCGGCGGTTTCTCTCAGAACAACGTGTTCGGTACCGGTAATTCTCTTTCTTTGGAAGTCAATACTTCTAAGAGTTCCAGAACTTACGCAGCCAGCTTTACACAGCCGTACATTACAACGTCCGGCATCAGCCAGTCCTTCGAAATTTACGACCGTAAGCTCGACTTGGACGAACTCGAAATTACCGATGACGTTAAGTACGAAACGTACGGCGCCGGCGTGACCTACGGTGTGCCGATTACGGAAAACGACCAGATCTTCCTGGGTGGCAAGTTTGAAATGACCGATGTGACGGTCGGCTCCGGTGCTCCGCGCCGTTATGTCGACTACGTCAACGATTACGGCAAGAAGCCGAAGAGCATCGCAGCTACGATCGGCTGGTCCCGTGATACCCGAGACAACATTTTGGCTCCGACACGCGGCCGTTACCAGAGATTGTTCGGTGAAATCTCTCTGCCGGTCCTTGATCTGAAGTACTACCGTGCGACGTATCAGTTCCAGCAGTTCGTTCCTGTCACGAAATCCATTACCTTCGCCTTTAACACAGAGCTCGGTTATGGTGACGGCTATGCAGGCAAGCAGTATCCGTTCTTCAAGAACTTCTACGGCGGCGATAACAGCTCCTGTAATAGCCAACGTCTGAAGCAAAGTCAGGTGATACCGACGGTGATGCCTCCGGCGGTAACCGCAAACTGAATTTCTCTCTTGAGCTGCTGACGCCGATCCCCGGTGCTGACAGAACCCTTCGTATGTTCACATTCCTGGACGGCGGCTGGGTCTGGGGCCGCAAAGCCTTCTACAAACAGCTTGCTGACGGCAGCTACGCTGTGGACCGTTACAAGAAGGACAAGCTTGACCTCGGCGATCTGCGTTACTCCGTCGGTTTCGGTTTAGCCTGGATTTCTCCGCTTAAATTGAGCTTCGCATTCCCGCTCAATAAGAAGGACAGCGACGAGCTTCAGAGATTCCAATTCCAAATTGGTACAGGTTTCTAATAAATTTGTGGCACAATTAAACAATTGTGTAGGAGATACATTCATGCAAAAAAAATGGTTAGCGGTTGCGTTAGTTTCCGCCTTGGTTTGCTCTGCTGCGACAGCAGTGCAGGCAGAAGTTAAGATCGGTGTCGTCAGCACCGAAGTTATTCTTCGCGATTCTGCAGCTGCTCAGGCCGCAAGTAAAAAACTTGAACAAGAATTCTCTAAGCGTGATAAAGAACTCAACGCTGCCGGTCAGCGCCTGAAAAACGACGTCGAGCGCTTCGAAAAGAATGCCGGAACAATGACTGAGCAGGAAAGAATTCGCAAGCAGCGTGATCTGGCTGAAAGAGACCGCGATTTCCAGCGTCGTCAGCGCGAACTCCGCGAAGACTTCAATCAGCGCAGAAATGAAGAGCTCCAGAAGCTTCTTCGTCAGGCTAATACGGTCATCAAGAACATCGCTCAGCGCGAAAAGTATGACCTCATTCTTCAGGAGGCCATCTACGTCAACCCGAAGATTGATATCACTGATCAGGTTCTCAAGGAACTCAAGTAATTTTTATCGGGCACAAGCAGACAGGATGTCTGCTTGTTGCTTAATTGCCATTTAGTGCAATATGTGCGGCATGACCTGACTCGGGTTTCGGCGACTTCAAACTTGCTCTCCCTCTCAGATCGGCCGCATAAATTTTTTAAATAGGGCGATCAAATGATTCAACAAACAGCGCCGATGACTCTTCTTGAGTTAGTAGACCGAATTAAAGAAAAAAGCAACGACACTTTATTAAGCACGATCAGTGCCAACGGAGGCAAAGCTGAGATTAAGTCCATTGCTCCGCTGGAGACTGCCGGACACGGCGATGTCGCCTTTTTAGCCAACAGTAGATATCGAGACGCAGCCGCTGCCTGCAAAGCAACAGCTTTGGTTTTGACTGAAGAAGATAAACAGGCCATCTGGGGTGAAAAAGAACCTGACCGTATTGTCGTCATTACGCGCAATCCGTATGCTTGGTTTGCATATGCCCTCCAAATCATTTTTCCGCAGGAACAGCCGGAACCGGGCGTTGATACCAGAGCTGTTGTAGAAGACGGTGCTGTTATTGACTCGACTGCGACCGTTGAAGCCGGTGCCGTAATCCGCAAAGGCGCACAGGTCGGTCCGTACTGCTTTGTCGGCGCGAACAGCGTCATCGGCGAGGGCGTGGTTCTCGGCGAACACACTCGTATTTATCCGAACGTGACGATTTACTACGGCTGCCGCATCGGCAGACGCAACATCATTCACTCCGGTGCCGTAATCGGTGCCGACGGCTTCGGATTTGCGCCTTTAGACAGACAGTATGTGAAGATTCCTCAGATCGGTGCGGTTGAAACCGGAGATGATGTTGAAATTGGCGCCAACACCTGTATCGACCGCGGCGCTCTGCAGAACACCACGATCGGACAAGGCACTAAGATTGATGACTTAGTCATGATCGGTCACAACTGTCAAGTCGGCAAGAATGTGGTTCTTTCCGGAAGAACTGGTTTGGCCGGAAGCACGATTATCGGCGACAACGTTCAGGCCGGCGGCGGATCCGGTTTTGCAGGACACCTCAAGGTGGCCGCAGGTTCGATCATCGGCGGAGGCGCCGGTGTTCCGGGCACGATCGATAAGCCTGATTACTATGCCGGCTACATGCCTGCCATGCCTCACAGAGAGTTCTATAACATTCTGTCCGTAATTAAACGTTTGCCTGAGATGCGCAGACAGCTGAAGCATCTGGCAGAAAAAGTTGATTCCCTTAAGAAAGAGTAAAAATGCAAGACATTAATGACATCATGAGGCTCCTGCCTCACCGCTACCCGTTTCTTTTAGTTGACCGAGTTTTGGAAACGAACGGTGTCGATAAGCTGATTGCCATCAAAAACGTCACCGTCAACGAACCTCAGTTTACCGGTCACTTCCCGGGCGTTCCTGTCATGCCCGGCGTTCTGATCATCGAAGCGATGGCTCAGGCCTGCGCAATGCTGGCTTTTGCAAGAATGGGCGGCGAAAGAGATCCTGAGAAACTTTTTTATTTCGCTTCTATTGACAACGCTCGCTTCAAACGCGTTGTGATCCCGGGCGACCAGCTTCGCTTTGAGTGCACATTCCTGCGTGAAAAACTCGGCATGATCAAAATGCACTGCGATGCAACAGTTGACGGTCAGCTGGCAGCATGTGCCGACATGATGTGCTCCTATCGTTCACCTAAATAAAGGAAAACATATGGCTCAGATCCATCCCTCATCCTTAGTAGATCCTCAAGCCAAACTTGCGGAGAACGTTGTCGTCGGTCCGTTCTGCACGATCGGTCCCCACGTTGAAGTCGGTGAAGGAACCACTTTGCAGAGCCATATTGTTCTTACCGGCCATACCAAGATCGGTAAGAACAACAAGATTTATGCCTTTGCAGCGATCGGTATCGATCCTCAGGATAAAAAATACCGCGGCGAGGAAACTCAGCTGATTATCGGTGACAATAACGTTATTCGCGAACACTGCACACTCTCTGTAGGAACCGTACAAGACAAGGGAGTAACTATTGTCGGAAACGGCAATCTGCTGATGGCCAATGTCCATGTCGCCCATGACTGCGTCATCGGAAACGACACCATCATTGCCAACAACGTCGGCTTTGCCGGCCACGTTCATGTTGCTGACGACGTGATCGTCGGCGGGCAGTCCGGGATTCACCAATTCGTCAAGATCGGGAAGGGCGCGATGCTGAGCGGCGGAAGCATGGTTCGTCAGGACTGCATCCCCTACGGTATGTATCAAGGTTACCCGGCATCTCCCTTCGGCATCAATCTCGAAGGCATGAAGCGCCACGGCTATTCAAGAGCTGCCATGCATGCGGCCCGCGAAAGCTACAAACTGATCTTCCGTGAAGGCAAGACCGTTCCGGAGGCAGTGGAAGCCATCAAGGCTTACGCATCAACCTTAGAAGATGAACAGGCTAAGAAAGTCTGCGAACTGATGTGCGAATTCACAGAGCAGGCAACTCGAGGATTGGCTCGCTAATGGAGCAATTGACTAATAACAGCATTATCTGGGCAGCCGGAGAGAACAGCGGAGATTATTTAGCTTCGCGTGTTCTGCCGGCTGTTGCCGCATCTCGTCCGAATCTAAAGATGGAAGGTATCGGCGGAGACAGAATGATCCAGGACGGCTTGGATCCTTGGTTTCATGCCAGCGAACTTTCCGTCCGAGGCTATTTGGAAGTGATCCGCCATCTGCCGCGAATTTTAAAAATTCGCCGCGAAATGATGCGCCGTACTATCCAGTTTCGCCCTGCTGCCTACATCGGGGTTGATGCTCCTGACTTTAATCTGTCGATTGAAGAGAAGGTTAGAGCTTCGGGTATTCCGGTCGTTCACATGGTGGCTCCAGCCGTCTGGGCTTGGCGTCCGCAGAGAATTCACCAAATCAAACGTGCGGTGGATCATTTGCTTTTGATTTTCCCTTTTGAAGAGAAAATTTTTAAAGAAGCTGGTATACCCAGCACTTACATCGGTCATCCTCTGGCAGAGATTATTCCGATGGAGCCGGATACGGAAGGTGCGAGACGCAAACTGAACATCGTTGCGCAAGGCCCCGTGGTTGCCATACTTCCCGGCAGCCGAAAAGACGAAATCCGCTGGTGCGCTCCGGCATTTTTCGGCTCCGCCTCTTTAGTTCTGAAGCAGGAACCGAGAACTCGATTCATTGTCCCGGCGGCGGATGAACAGCGAAAGAAAGAGATTTTAGAAGTTCTTAACCGTTTTCCCGACGTCAAAGACCATACAGTGCTTTTGGACGGGAAGTCGCATTTGGCGATGGAAGCGGCCGATGCCATCTTGGTGGCGAGCGGCACTGCGACGCTTGAAGCCGCGCTTTATAAAAAGCCTTTAGTCGTCGGTTACGCGATGCCGGCACTTTCCGCAATGTTGATTCTTTCCAAAGGCCAGACAAAGTGGATCAGTCTGCCCAACATTTTGGCGCAGAAGACCTTAGTTCCCGAGTGCGTTCAGATGTTCTGTTCGCCTGAAATTCTTTCGTCTCATTTGCTTCACGCACTTGAGCCGAAGCGGCAGGAATATCTCAAAGAAGTATTTTCAGAAATGCATGAAACATTGCTGAGGCCGACCGCTCAGCTGGCGACAGAAGCAATCGATCAGGTTCTAAAACACTGATGGCTGATTATTTATTTGACGGCGAAGAAACGATTGCCACGCTTGTCTGCGGCGTGGACGAAGCCGGCCGCGGCCCTTTAGCCGGACCGGTTGTTGCCGCAGCGGTAATTCTGAATCCCGATCATCCGATCGAAGGACTCAGGGATTCAAAAAAACTGACTGCTCATGCAAGAGAGGTTCTTGCGGAGCAGATCAAAACGCATGCGCTCGCCTGGGCGATTGCTGAGAGCTCAGTGGCCGATATCGACCGTATGAACATTCTGCAGGCGACGATGGCAGCCATGCGCAAAGCCGTGCTTCAGCTTGATCCGAAACCGGATTTGGTGCTGGTGGACGGCAACCGTCTTCCGGAACTTCCGTTCCGGGCAGAGCCCATTGTCAAGGGCGACGACTTGATTCCGGAGATTTCCGCAGCGTCTATTTTGGCAAAAACTTATCGGGACGCCTTAATGAAAATCCTCGGCGGAATGTATCCGAAATACGGTTTTGAGCAGCATGCGGGATACGGTACGGCATACCATCTCAAAATGCTGGAGAAATGGGGGCCGTGTCCGGTGCACCGAATGACGTTCGGTCCCGTGGCGTTGATTGCAAAGAAATTTGAGCGCCGAGCCGACCGTAAAAAGCGAAAGGGACAGTAAATGGAATTCATGCGGATCACAAGCGCAGCCAATCCTTCAATAAAACTTGCAAAGAATTTGGCGCAGCACCCGAGAGCGGCGAGAAAAGAAGGTTTATCTCTTGCCGAAGGAATTCATTTGGCCCGAGAACTTCTTTTGCATTCCGAGCTTGTCCGCAAAGTATTTTTAAGAGAAGGGGCGGAGAAGAATTTTGAAATCTCTGAAATCTTACAAAGATATCTGTCGTTAAAGATTCCTGTGGTTCAGCTGTCTTCCCAAATCTACAGCTCGATTTCTCCTGTGGACACCAGTGCCGGGATTATTTGTGAGATCCGTATTCCTGAAGATGGGAACATCAAAAAAGACGAAGATTGGATTTATCTTGACGGTGTCCAAGATCCCGGCAATGTCGGAACCATTCTTCGTTCTGCATTGGCTTCGGGCGTGACGAATATTGCTCTGTCTCAGCAATGCGCCTACGTCTGGTCCCCAAAAGTTCTGCGTTCCGCCATGGGAGCTCATTTCTTCTGCAACATTATTTCTTCCGTCGAACTCGAAGAGATCAAAGAAAAAACGGGCGCCGCTTGCTTAGTTGCTGACGCCCGAGGCGGAAAAGATCTCTACGAAGAAAAATGGGGAAAAGACCACACCTTATGGGTGTTCGGAAGCGAAGGCCTAGGCGTTTCTGAAAAAGCCCTGGAACTCTCCGATTTGACGCTGTTGATTCCTTTGGATTCCAGAGTGGAAAGCCTCAACGTTGCAACAGCGGCTTCCGTCTGTCTGTTTGAACAGCGCAGACGCCGGTTGGCTTACCGTACAGAAAAATAATATGCGGCCGAGTCGGCCGCATATCCAAAATCAACTCATTCAGTCATCACATTCCCATGTGCGGGTCGATGTTGATCTTGAGCTCAAGCAGAATCGTTGCAGAAATTTCTTCAATGGACTTAGAAGTGGAGGAAAGATATTTGATGCCTTCACGATCCATCATCCGCTGGGCTTCTTCGACTTCATATTCGCAGTTTTCTATTGAAGCGTATTTGGAGTTGGGGCGTCGCTCGCCGCGGATTTCAGAAAGACGTTTGGGAGAAATGGACAGACCGAAAATCTTGTCTTTGCAGTTTTCCAGAGCAGGGGGCAGCTCGCCTCGTTCGAAATCTTCCGGGATAAGCGGGTAGTTAGCTGCTTTGACACCGTACTGCATGGCTAAGTACAAGCTGGTCGGAGTCTTACCGCTGCGCGAGACACCTACCAGCACCACGTCTGCCTCTTCCAAGCCTTTGTTGGTTTGTCCATCGTCGTGTGCGAGCGTGTAGTTAATCGCATCAATACGGCGGTTGTATCTTTCTTGGTCGCCGATTTCGTGACTCTTGCCGACGGAGTGGTCGCTCGGGACGCCAAGTTCACGTTCCAGAGGTCCGACGAACGAGCGGAAGAGCTCGATGACGAAAGCGTTGCAGTATTCGTTAAAAGTAGAAGCTAAGGAGCCTGCGACAAGGGTAGAGAAGACAATCGGCCGCACGCCGTTCTCTTTGCCGACTTCGTTGATTCTCAAGGCCGCAGCCTTGGCTTTTTCTTCCGTGTTCACGAAAGGCATGCGGTAGCGCAGGTATTTAAGACCGTGAAACTGCGCTAAAACAGCATTTGCCAAAGTTTCTGCAGTAATTGCCGTAGCGTCGGATACAAAAAACACGGTACGCTGAGTCGGTTTGTCAGGGGTTTCGTTTACGTTTGAATTCATAAAATTTAACGCTGTTAGATGAAGTTACGAACTTAACGCTAAAAGAACGGCTAAAATTTAGCAAATTTTTTCACTCAGTTTCGAGGTAAACATGACACAAGGACGTTTCGTCATTCCATTCAGCCAACTTCGTATGACAGATGTTGACATCGTAGGCGGCAAGAATGCTTCTCTTGGCGAACTGCTTAGCCAGCTTACAGAAGCCGGCATTAGAGTACCTGACGGCTTTGCAACGACGGCTGAAGCCTTCAGAGTCTTTTTAAAAGAAGGTGGTCTTGATAAAAGAATCGAAGATCGTCTGAGCAAGTTAGACGTTGATGATGTTAAAGAGCTGGCAAAGGCCGGCGCTGAAATTCGTGAATGGATTGAAAAAGCTCCTTTCCCGGCCCAGCTCGAAAAAGAAATCAGAGAACACTATGAGTGGCTCAAGGGCGACCAGAAGGAAATTTCCGTTGCTGTTCGTTCTTCCGCTACTGCCGAAGACCTTCCGGACGCTTCCTTTGCCGGCCAGCAGGAAACTTACCTGAACGTCGTCGGTCTCGAACAAGTGTTCGCAAGAATGAAGGAAGTATTCGCTTCTCTCTACAACGACCGTGCGATCTCTTACCGCGTTCACAAAGGCTTTAATCACGCTGATGTAGCCCTTTCCGCCGGTGTCCAGAGAATGGTTCGCTCCGATAAGGGTGCTGCCGGTGTTATGTTTACGATGGATACCGAAAGCGGCTTTGATCAGGTCGTTTTCATTACAGCCAGCTACGGCCTCGGTGAAACCGTTGTTCAGGGCGCTGTGAACCCGGACGAATACTTTGTTCACAAGCCCATCATGGAAATGGGCAAATTCCCGATCATCCGTAAAGTTCTCGGCAGCAAGAAGATCAAGATGATCTTCGACACAGACAAGTCCAGTGGACGCTCTGTGAAGGTGGTTGATGTTCCCGAATCCGAACGCCGCAAGTTCGCTTTGAACGACGACGAAATCATTCAGCTTGCCAAGTACGCCCGTATTATTGAAAAACACTACGGCCGTCCGATGGACATTGAATGGGGCAAAGACGGCATCGACGGCAAACTCTATATTCTTCAGGCTCGTCCCGAGACCGTGAAGAGCCGTCAGAAGAAGGCTGATGTTCAGCAGAAATTCGTTCTTCTCGGCAAAGGCGAAATCCTGGTAACCGGCCGCGCTATCGGTCAGAAGATCGGCGCCGGTAAGGTCCGTATTGTTGCCGGTCCGGAACAGATGGACCTGGTTCAGGAAGGAGACGTCCTTGTTACGGACATGACCGATCCTAACTGGGAACCGGTGATGAAGAAGGCCAGCGCTATTGTTACCAACCGCGGCGGCCGTACCTGCCACGCAGCTATTATTGCTCGTGAGCTCGGTATCGCCGCTGTTGTCGGCTGCGGCGACGCTACCGAAGTCCTCAAAGACGGTCAGGAAGTTACCGTCTCCTGCGCCGAAGGCGATACAGGCAATATTTACAACGGCCTGATCCCGTTCGAAATCAAAGAAGTGAAACAGGGCGAACTGCCTGAGATCCCCGTTAAGATCATGATGAACGTGGGCAATCCTCAGCTTGCATTCGACTTCCAGTCCATCCCGAACAAGGGTGTCGGTCTGGCTCGTCTTGAATTCATTATCAATAACAACATCGGCATCCATCCGAAAGCCTGCTTAGCTTATCCGGATCTTCCTGAAGATCTGAGAAGAGCCGTTGAAGAAGCATCCGCCGGTTACGAAAACCCGCGTGAATTCTTCAAAGAAAAGATCGCCGAAGGTGTTGCCACGATTGCTGCCGCTTTCTATCCGAAGAAAGTGATCGTTCGTATGTCCGACTTCAAGAGCAACGAATACAAGAAGCTCGTCGGCGGCGCCTGCTACGAACCCGATGAAGAAAACCCGATGCTCGGCTTCCGCGGCGCTTCCCGCTACATTGCTCACAGCTTTGCGGACTGCTTCGAGATGGAATGCCTCGCCATGAAGCGCGTGCGCGACGAAATGGGTCTGACCAACGTTGAACTGATGGTTCCGTTTGTTCGCACGATCGGCGAAATCAAGGCTGTCACGGAAATTCTCGCCAAGTACGGTCTCAAGCGCGGTGAAAACGGTCTGCGCCTGAACATGATGTGCGAAATTCCGTCCAACGCCATCCTCGCCAACCAGTTCCTCGACTACGTCGACGGCTTCTCGATTGGTTCCAACGATTTGACGCAGCTCACGCTGGGTCTGGACCGCGACTCCGGTCTTGTTGCCAGCAGCTTCGACGAACGCGATCCGGCCGTGAAGGAACTCCTGAAGATTGCCATCCGCACCTGCCGTGAACGCGGCAAGTACGTCGGCATCTGTGGTCAGGGGCCGTCCGATCACGCTGACCTTGCCGCCTGGTTGATGGAACAAGGTATTGAGTCGATCTCGCTCAATCCCGACACCGTTGTTGATACCTGGCGCAAGCTTGCAACGATCTGCGGCAAGTAATCGGCCGTTCGATCCGATGTCCTACTCCGACTTCGGAGTAGGACAACAAAAAGCCTTCCGAGTCTTCTCTGTGTGGAGCTGAAACGGAAGGCTTTGTTCTGTTTGCTGTGGATGGAGTGTCTTACGCCGGTCCGAAGGCGGCAAACTTGTCGCGTAGAACGAACCCGATGCGGGAAACGGCTGCCAAAAGTTGCGCGGGTGGGAAGTGACCGAAGCCCATAATGAGGCCTTTGTAAAGGGGCCTCCCCATCGAGAACGACGAGATGGAGCGCAATTCCACGCCCTGACGACGGCACAGATCGGCGACGGCTTCGTCGTCAATGTCAGGGTTGTTGAAAACAAAGGTCATGTGCATGCCCTGACCGGTGGCGATGAATTTGCCCCAGTCACCGAAATTGTCGGACACGGCTTCTATGAGATAGTCTCGGCGTGCTTCAAAGATGCGGCGCATCTTCAAAAGATGCGTTTCATAGAGCCCCGTCTTTATGAATTCGGCCACCGAGAGCTGCAGAATTTCATTGCTCTGACGGTCGATGAGAAAGCGCATGCCGGAAAAGGCTTTGACGAGATCGTCGGGTACCACCATATAACCCAGTCGAAGTCCCGGAAACAGAGACTTCGAGAATGTGCCGATGTAGATTACGTTGTTGCCGGAATCCATTCCCTGAAGACTTGGGTAAGCGAGATTTCCTCCGTAGCGCAGCTCGCTGTCGTAGTCGTCTTCCACGATCCAGCCTCCGGTTTCGGAGGCCCACTGAAGGATGTCACGACGACGCTGGATGCTCGTCATCATGCCGAGCGGACACTGATGCGAGGGTGTTAAAAAGACGCCTTTTGCCGTCGGATCGATCTCAAGGGCCTTTTGCAGGTTAAAGCCTTCGTTGTCGGCCGGCACGAGCAC
>ENA-OPDW01001294-OPDW01001294.1-human-gut-metagenome-genome-assembly--contig:-NODE-1294-length-14692-cov-8.747694_pt1 | contig 14692 bp, 16 predicted proteins | sample MGYA00241264_ERZ501508 | MGnify/ENA primary metagenome ERZ501508 (study PRJEB25962, sample SAMEA2042575) | human gut metagenome | biome: human gut; feature: human-associated habitat; material: faeces...
ACCAAATGCTTATTATATATTCGACAGGGCTTATGACTCTTTTAAGGAACTATATCGGATTCACCTGACAGGTTCCTTTTTCGTTGTCAGAGCTAAGACGAACTTGAAATGTACAACGGTTAAATGGAAGCGCAGGATGCCTAAGTATGTACTGACCGATGCTGAAGTGAAACTGAGGGGATATCTCTCAGAGAAGAAATATCCCGAGTCATTCCGACTCATTCGTTACTACGATGAAGAGGATGACCGTGAGTTTATTTTCCTAACGAATGCAACACATGTCTCTGCATTGGATATTGCCAATCTCTATAAGAAAAGGTGGTTGGTCGAGCTCTTTTTCAAATGGCTAAAGCAACACCTTAAAATAAAGAGGTTCTGGGGTACAACAGAAAACGCTGTCCGCATTCAAATCAGTGTGGCGATCATTACTTACTGTCTTGTAGCTATAGTTCAACACGATATGCAATTGAAACGCTCAACTTACGAAGTTTTGCAGATTCTAAGTATCTCTCTAACGGACAAAACCCACTTACGTGACCTGTTCGATAAGACTAATTTCAATGATGTCAAAGAACTCGATTGTCCCCTTTTTGAAGGACTATTTGATTAAATTTTTAACTCGTCCATTTTTATTGGACACTAATGACCCGGAAGTCAAAAATGCCATTATGGACGTGATTGAATCATCAATCGAGGAGATTCTGGCAAATCAAAAGAAAGTAGAACTTTAATCTTTTACTAAGATGAAGCAGGAAACTCAACAACAGACAGCCAGTACGACAACCTCACAGAAAGTCGTATCACAACAGGCGCAAAAGTCATCTGCATCGGCAATAGACAAGCTCAAAGAATTTGGTGGCTTCGCTTTTCTTGAAAATATCATAGATGGATATTCCAATCTTAATCCGGCACGAAAGGCCCGTCGCAACATCTTCCTCACGGATGAACAGTGGGAAAATGAACGTAAGGCCTTGGTGAATCGCTTAAGCGTATGGCTCAAACTCCTGCGTGAGAATGACACTGCCGAACAAATGCGGGACAAGGCCAAGGAAACCGCAGAAAATGCCGAGAACCTTCTTAATCATAACTTGAAGAATGCTCTTGCCAGAACACGGGAACTCGAAAGCGCATACCGCACTATTGCGCTCTTTTATAAGAACACGGAAAGTGATAAGGTGAAGAATGTCACCATTGTCAATGCGACCATGGAGCAGCTTCAGGATTTGGACAATACCATTTTTGCTGACCACATCAGCAATGAACTCAAACAGAATTTTGACCGTCTTGACCTGCGTCGCAACTACTCGTTGCTTGTCGTTCCCGGATATATAGGTTCAAATGCCATTTTGGACAAGTGGTCCAAGATTGCATACGAGAACAAGGCTTTTCTTGTTACAGACTTCCAAAACCTTGAAACTCCGGACGATGTAGTAGATATATTCTTCAATGCCAATCATACGGGTGGAGATGTATTCAAATCGAATACTATAATGACCTGTAACTGGTTGCTTGGTCGTCAAAGAGAGGAAAGCGTTGGAGAAGAAGAAAACCTTTATATTCCGCCATCTTCTTCACTTGCCGGGAAAATATACAAAACCTTAATGTCTCAGGTAGTAGCCGGTAAGAAATTTGGTGGACTTAATGAAGTAGAAAGTGTACGCTTCGACCTTCGCAAGAGTGAGATTTCCGAACTTGAACGTATGGGTCTTGTGCCGATGGTGAACGAGTACAGCAAGGTTATGGCTTTCTCTGCCAAGACATTATTTAATGGAGATAACCTTGGCTTGCAGACCTACTCCGTAGTTCGTGTATTCGACTATATAACGAAAGTGCTGATTGACTTCCTGAACCGTCGGGCATTTGAGAATTGGACTACTCGCACGGAAGCTGATTTACGTGGTCAGGTTGTGAAATTCCTCGATAGTGTAATGGGACCGAACAAACTCATCGAACGCTTCAAGGTTATGAAGATTGAACAAGACCCGAATCAGAAAGACCATGTGCTTCTTGATATCCACGTCACACCGTATTTCCCGGCAAAAAGCTTCGTGATACAGCTTGCCGGTCATAAAGGCGATAATCCGGAAGATGCTATTTGGGAAAGCGCATATCGTCAAGAATAATATTAACTCGTTAAATCTGTAGATGGGAATGTTTTTATATTCCCATCTATATTTTATTTATTCACTTATGCCAGATTATTTAGAACAAATTAGCCAACAGGAATTGCATAGCAAATTGCAGAGTAACCTTAATTTTAAAGGGATAGTTACTTTTGATAATCAAAAAAAAGCTGCAATAGAGATTGAATCTTTGGGAACTCATGATATCATTAGAGATCAAATAGGCAGTTATGGAATTATATCTTTTTCAGATTCAATGCCGTTATGGATTAATAACCCTGTTTTGATTGATAATGAAGAGGCCCAAAACTATATATTGGATGAAGATGTTGCTAACTTTATATCTACCACCGGAACAATAAATAGTTTGGTTGAAGCATCAAAAATAAAAGCAACTGCCAGATTTTATAAGTCTGGTCGATTCTCTCCTAAAGTTTATAGTAGTGGTTGGAAGGGAGGTAGTCGTGCTCGAATTAAAACATATAAAATAACTTCTTTGGCAGAAAAATTTAGCTCTAAAATTTTGATTGTTGGTGTTCTGTTTGACTATGGTAGAGCATATTATGGGCAAATCTCTTGTGAGAAAGCTACCGTGAACTCTCTCGTATCTGTAGCGGCATTCTCTATAGGAGGATGGATAGGTTTGACAATAGGATTGGTATATTGGGGATTGGATTCATTAGGAGTCTTTGATAGACCTAATATTTCCAATCCAAGTAAATATGATGTAATGACGCAGCCTTTAGACAATTTACGCGTGTGTATTCCAACACCGCCTGTTCCACAACAAATCATAAAACGACAATACACACCCAAGCAAACATTTATAGGTCCTGCACCGGCTAAAAGATATTGAATATGTTGAAAGAAATTTCTTACTGGACATATTATTTCTTTTTGAAGCGAAAATATTTGAAAAATGGTGGGCATAGATCCGATTCTGTTATGTTTATATCGGTTTGTCTATTTTTCAATACTGCTTCAATAATTCGTATAATAGAATATTATGCCCATCTTAAATTGCCAAGATTGCCTATTACCACAAGATGGGAGTTGAGTTCTTGGGGTTATGTCATAATTATTTTAACCCCATTTATTTTGTTTGTTTATAATAGATATTTTAAGCAAGACAAGCCACAAGTCCTTCTTGAAGAATATTCAAAAAAATCAAAATTTCGTTTAATAATAGGGCGTTGCTTTTTCTTCATCTATTGTATTTTTACATGGATAGGCTCATATTGGATTTTGGCATATTTTAAGCAATAATAAGGCTATGAATTAAAAGGAATTTGACTCTCTTTCTCAGTACGTAATTAAACAGCAATATACTCTTAAACAAACATTTATTGGTCCTGTCCCAGCTAAAAGGTATTGAGTATGTTAAAAGAAATGCTATATTGGATTTTTGTTAGAAAACAAGCGACATAAGACGCCAATAAAAGTAAAGTTCTACTTAATAACAAGCAGATTGGTATCACCTTGTAATTTCAGACCAGTAAATTCTTCATCATATTTATAACTGCTTACATTTATATTACTCTCCACATCAAATCTGTTTTTAACAATCCCATTTGTTATTTACGGTTTTCATTGTTATTCTCGCTTCCTATCTTGATATAACTCTTTTTATATTCATATTTATTCCTAATTGTAAATACGAACATTGACCACTTTACCCTCCTGAATTTCTACATAGCGGTTGCCAGAGAAACTCCATGTCTCAAATATCTTATCTTTCCTTTTTATTTCCGACTTCCGATAAGGTTTGCCCCATGCGGCAATTACCATTTCTTTCGTCATGCCGGTATCGACTTTTCTGAAAGCTATTTGTTCTCCGTATTTATTGCCATATCGTTCTTTCAACATGGTGACACGTTTAGTGCTGACGAACTCATATATCTCATCACCTATAGGGAAAGCCTCCACCTTGATTCCATCTGCACCTTTCATTATCAGAAATGCTCCGTCACTGTTCATTTTCAGTCCGATGTCTATACAATGGTATTCCGCACCTTCTGCCGGTGTTATGATTTGCCCGTCTTCGGTCTCTACCCGTTTGGCAAGCGACAGAAAGGTCTGTCCGATGTACCTTTTCAACTTCTCATAAAAACCCAAGCAGGTCATGCAGAGAGGATAACGATAAGGATTATAGTAAATCTCGTCTCCACTTTCTTTTTCACGCAACAACAGACAGCATCTTGAATCTGATTTTATCCAGACTTTTAGGACGTCGTAATATTTTCCGACCACTTCTTTTGTTGGGGTAACGCTTACACCATTGACCTTATAGACCGGATATTTCCCACCATCAAGGAAATTGCCTGTCCAAAACACTTCATAGTAGCCTTGATTAACATTCTTCATGCCGTGCATATAAAGGGTTTGTCCGGGCAAAGAGGAGAAACTTCGTTTATCCACATTGGACAGGCTGTCATAAGGCAGGGCATTGTCTATTGTATATTCTTTCAAACCGCCATTTTGGGGGATAATGTTGAGCTGTGCCACCACGTGAAGGCTACAACTCAGGAGCAGTATTATACATGAAATCGTTTTCATTCTTAAATTGTTTTTATTTTCAGGTTACTGATGTTCAGCAGCGTTCCGCTTATTCAGTCGGTTTGCTGTTTGTTATCGTTGTTTTCTCTTTTTCGGGTGGTGTTATAGTTACAGGGAACTTTACACCCAATTTCTCCAAGCGGTTCATTATTGCTTGGGCATGTGCTACATATTCGGGTGTCCCCAATTTTTTATTGACTATTTTTTGTACCATATATGCCAAGCTATTTCCTTTTTTACCGATATATAGTGGATCTGCTCCATAATTCCATAATAAATCCACCATATCTAACCCGCGACTTAATACAGCATACTGCATTGGCGTATAATCTCCAAATACTTGATTGATATTCGCTCCATTTTCTATTAGATAACGGACTTTCTTTTGATCTTTCCCCGAATTCATTATGCAAGCCACTAAAGGAGGAGAAACGATTGTGTCATTTACGTTTGCCCCTTTTTCAACCAATAATTTTATATACTTTATAGAGTACCAATGATTTCTACATACGCAAACTAAAGGAGTTAATTTCTCAATGCTTCCATCAGGGTGTTTTATTATTGATAATTGATTGGGGTCAGCTCCATGCTCCAATAGGATTTTTACAATGTTATATTTTTCCTCAAATACAGCATACAGCAGATATGAAAATCCTTTTTCACCACTTACATTTAAATCCACAATGCTATCAGTTATCATCTTTTTGATTTTTCTGCTGTTGCCATTATAAATAGCTGTGGCAAATTCTCGTTCACTTCCTTCCGCAAAATACTTTTCAGGCACAAACTTAGAGAATGAATTACACCCGAAAAATGCAAGTAATGCTGTTATGTAAATTAAATATTTCATTTTTTACAACGATAACATGTGATTATCTACGGCTTCTGCTGTTATCCTTGCTTCCTGCCTTGATATACAGCGATTCCTTTTCGTCACCTACAAATATAAAGAATACGGATGAAACTCAGGAGTATTTAGTTTTCATTTTTTTCGAGATATGCTTAAAAGCAGTTTTGCAGGTGGCTATTAGGCCCTCTTCTAAATTGACTTTCCTATCGCAACCGGAAATTATCAGGGATTTGATGCAGATGTGCAGCAAGTTTTCTTCGTGTAGTTAGTGCTCTTTTTTTCAAATTGGAGATTTTTCCCATAATATAGCAATAAATAAGCAAATTAATACGTCTATTATTAAAATGCAAATTTATTGTCAGCATAGTTTTTATATTCTGTCTATTGTTTGTAAAGCATAAAAATGTATATTTGCAACAGTCCCAATAGCTCTATATCAAAACAAATTAAAAGAGAATGGAATAGCTGTATAAATATTTACAGCCTACCTTGGGATATTATCATCAATTCAGAAAAGAAGAAGTTTATCGAAAGCTAAAATAAAAATATTTCCTTTTACTGATTTTTGCAGATTTATTTTTATAACATACTATATAATAGTGAAACAGAAAGAAAAGAAAGCTCGAAATAGGAGGACAAATGAACAAATAGACAAGGATGTAATATCCGAACTTGAAAAGCTTGTTGCTGAATATGGTTTTGGCAATGTCAATTTGAGTGCATTGATGAAAGCTGCAAACATAGAGGCCAATGTGTTTTATAGAAGATACGGCTCAATGGAAAACCTTTACGACAGGCTTGCTAAGCAGTATGATTTCTGGATCAATGATGCTATTGACGTTTCCAGCCTGAACATATTGGGACCTAAAAAGTTTTTTGCGGAAACATTCAAGACCCTTTATAGGAGCTTGTCTGATAACACTGTAATGCAAAAGTTGTTGCTTTATGAAATGTCGGTTATCAATGAAACGACAAAGAGAACAGCAGAAACACGGGATATTATGAATCTAAATTTGATTGCGTTTTATGACAATCTGTTTAGACCGGCGAAAATCAATATTAAAGCTATTATGGCAAATCTGATTGGAGGAATTTATTATCTGATACTTCATAGGAGGTGTGCGAAAACCTGTACAATAGATTTTAATACTCAGGAAGGGGAAAAGGTCTTTTTTGAATGGATAGACTTTCTGACAGATGCCATTTTTGACAAACTGGAAGCGTATGAAAGGAACAGAAAAGCAGCTCAAGAAATGTTATCTGACGGTATAAGTGAGTTTAAAATATGCAAATACATGGGTATCAGTAAAAATGACTTGAGAATACTGCTTTCAAAATAACCATAGAAATTCACGAGAGCTTTCAAAAGAGTCTAAAAGTACATATAAGTGATTATGGACTTAATAGTTTAATCAAATCATTGGAGCAAGGGATATTTGACGTTAGCTGTTGTAGGCTCTTTTATAATTTTTTTCTATATATCCCTTTGTATAAGGACCGACAGCCTGCTACAAGGAAAATCTGACACACTTTGTGTAGCGTGTTACATAAAGTGCGTCAAGTTGTTTCTTCAAAGGACAAACACGAACAGACTTCAAATTGTGGATAATGATATAAGTATATCACTATTCACAGTTTCAAGGTAGTCTTTGTATCTTAGTCCGGCTGTCCGTTCTCCTTTTTTATTATTCCCTGCTTTAGCGTTTTTCTATTCCCTTTTTATATACTTCCATTTATCGCTTTCTGCTGCCGTGCAACCTGCCGTGGATTGAATTTTTCCGCAAAGGTAATCGCCAGTCCCAGTCGTGTCAATGCCGGCATTCTGCCGCGAGTGAAGTACAAAAATCTTCCTCTCCGCTGGTGAGCGTATTTTTCCTCTTCAGCCTTGCCAGATTGTTCCTGCCACCTTTGGATGCAGAAAAAATCATCCCGGAGGTCGCAAACAGGCCGAATAGAGGGAAAATAAAAAATATTATAAACTAAGGTAACGGTAGGACTAACCACCTGCCACAAAAAGAATTTATTATGTTATACGTTCACACAATTGGTCGCATTGGCAAGGATTGCCAGGTTATTACTGGAACACACGGTTCATTCATCGCATTTGATATGGCGGTAGATGACTATTCACATGGAAACAGCGTCACTACTTGGGTAAGGGTACGGAGTAAGAAAGAGAACCACATTCGACTATCCGAATACCTGACCAAAGGACGGTTACTGCTCATTGAGGGGACACTGTCGGCTTCACAGTGGAAGGATAAGGATGAACAATGTCAGATTCAACTATCCATTACGGCAGACACATTGGAGTTTATCAATACCGGAAAGCGGGAGGAAACAACTTCAGAAGCAGGGAGTCAGACGGATGCCACAAGCGATGTACCTGTACCACCGGTAGCTATGCCACAAGAGAACAAGGAAGACTTGCCGTTCTGATGATGTGCATATAGTGTTGATAAACAACATATACTAAATGTAGTATTTACTAATTATAGTAAAGTAGTGAATTACCTATTAGTGAAAGTAGTATTTACTACATTTAGTTTGTTAGTATTTTAGTATAGTAGTAAATTCTATAATACTAAAATACTCTTTTTAGCAAAATAGTATATACTAATTATAGTATTTACTAAAAATAGTATTATCTTTGTATTGCATATAAAGACATCAAGTTATGGCAAAAATTATAGCTGTTTTGAATCACAAGGGTGGGGTTGGCAAAACGACTACCACCATCAACCTTGCCGCTGCTTTGCGGCAGAAGAAAAAGCGTGTACTGGCTATCGACATGGACGGTCAGGCAAATCTCACAGAATCGTGTGGTCTCTCTATTGAGGAGGAGCAGACGGTGTATGGGGCAATGAGGGGTGAATATCCCTTGCCAGTTATCGAATTGGAGAACGGACTTGCTGTTGTGCCGTCCTGTCTCGACCTGTCGGCGGCAGAATCCGAACTGATAAACGAGCCGGGACGTGAGTTGATACTGAAAGGTTTGATTGCAAAGTTGCTTGACAGTCGGAAGTTTGACTACATCCTGATTGATTGTCCGCCCTCACTGGGTTTGCTGACACTCAACGCCCTTACCACAGCGGACTTTCTGATTATTCCGGTACAGGCACAATTCCTCGCTATGCGCGGAATGGCGAAAATTACAAGCGTGATTGAGATTGTTAAGGAACGCCTGAACCCGAACCTGAGTATTGGCGGCATTGTTATTACTCAGTTCGACAAGCGCAAGACACTCAACAAGAGTGTAGCTGAAATTATCAATGACTCTTTCTGTGACAAAGTGTTCAAAACGATTGTGCGGGACAATGTGGCACTGGCCGAAGCTCCTATAAAGGGAAAGAATGTCTTTGAATACAATAAGAACTGCAACGGAGCCAAAGATTATATGGCTTTGGCACAAGAGGTTTTGAAATTAAAATAAGGCAATATGGGCAAGAGTGATTTATTGAAAGACAGCATGAAAAGCGGACTGGACGGATTGCTGTCATCCACGAAGAAATCTCCGCAAAAGAAGGAAACTACACCGGTTAAGACAGAAAAAGAGCCTGCTGTACATTGCAATTTTGTTATTGACAAGAGTGTTCATACGCGTATGAAATTCCTTGCTATTGAGAAGAATATGTCATTGAGAGATATTGTAAATGAGGCGATGAAGGAGTATTTGGAAAAAAACGAGAAGTGAGGTATGTTCCTCGCTTCCCGTTCTTTTAAGTCTGTGGCCTTTGTTAGTATGTTATACTGATATGTGCTGCTACATATCATTCATTGACAGCCCTTTGTATGACAGGGTATAACCTTTGAACTCTCCCGTTGCACGCATGAAAGCGGCTGCTTTCGCTTCCAGTTTTTCCATGTCGATATTTTCGGCCTTGCGTTTGACTTCGAAAAATGTCGCTGTATCGTCCAGTTCGTTTTCGGCTACTATGTCTATTTCGTTCTCACCCTTGCGGTCCCACCAGCCACCGATGCGCGTATAGACTTGCCGTTCTATCAGCACACGCTTAAAGTAACGTTCAAGCATCAGACCGCTGAAAGTTTCATAATCCCGGCCTATAATCATCTTCACACTCCCATAGTTCTCTATCTCCAGCATATAGCTGTACTTGTAGATGAAGCGGAACCAGAACGTGAAGAAATTGTCCTCGATGATATACCGGACATTCTTGGCGGAACTCTTCTCGAACAACGGTTGTTTCTTCGATATGATTTCGTATTCTTTCTCCAGCTTGGTAAGATATCCGCCGATTTCCTTGCCTACCACGTTCTCAATTTCCGAACGGGATGTTTTTCCTCGTGCAATGGCCGACAGTATGGAAAAATAGATTCCGTAATCCTTGCCGAACTCTTCGATAAGAATCGCTTTACCCTCTCCCAAAAATATGGAGTCGGCCTTTATAATCTGGTCGAGCATAGCCGTTTTAGTTGTTGCTCCTGCATCCACGAGTAGTTGCACGTACTTCGCCACGCCGCCCGTGAAAGCGTACAAGGCCAGCAGATCTTCCGCCGTGTAGCCGGGATTGTATTCCGAAAGAATATCTTTCAGAACAGTTGGAGTAAACGGACGCACGGTCATAAAGCGTGATTGCCGGTTATACAACGGCTCTTTCTTATCTTTGAATATCTTTGTCATCATGGAATAAATCGAACCACAGACAATCAGATTGATGTGGGACTTCGGGCTGTATAAGTCCCAGATGCGCTGCATATCGCTGAACACCGATTTGTTCACACGGAAAAACTCCTGGAACTCGTCGATAAAGAGCGTGATGGGACGTTCTGCCGAAAGTTTCATCAGGAACTCGAACACATCGGTGAAGTGTTCGGCCCGTCCCATGGTTGGAATACCCAACTTGTGCTCTATCTCAAGCCGGTAGTCCTCACACAAATCGCCTTCGGCTTTCCGGGCAACAAAGAAATAGAGAATCGGTTCGTCCTCGTATGCCTTCCACACGAGTGATGTCTTACCGATACGGCGACGTCCCGTTACCACTGTAAACTGAGCATTGTCTTGGGTCATTTCGCGAATCTTGCGAAGAGAGGCTATTTCTTCTGTTCTGTCAAAAAATCTCATATTCTTATCCTTTTTTATTGCCGTTTCCGAAATGGCTGTTTCCGAAATGGCTGTTTCGCTACTGCAAAAGTAATGCAAATTTCCGGTAAAACAGGCAATTGATACAGATTTATTTAGTAAAATGGCTCAAAGGATTTTTGGCCGGTAAGCTCCATTCCTGTTTTACACCGTCTGGTCTTACGCCCTTCCGCTTGTCCCGTTGTATCATTTATCATCCCTTTATAGTCCCATCGGTTTTACTATCCGCCTTTCGGCGTATTCTTCCTTTTCTATATTCTTTTAATGCCACTCATCCGGTCCATTCCTGCCATCGCCGGTTGGTTTTCCAGACGCAAAGGTGGACTGCCGCGCTTGATTCCGTCGCTTTGAAGTGCATTTCCTATAAAATTCTTCCTTTCTGCGAAAGAGTAATTTTCCGGAAAAAGCGTCGGAAATCGCTTATTCGTCAGTCCTTGTAAAGCATCTGTAAATCCCAAGCGGTTCAGGCAGAAAAAAGAACCGAACAAAGGGAAAATAAAAAATCAAATATTAAACCAATTAAATTTTTATGATTATGGAAGCAACAGCAATTCAATCAGTAGAGAAAAACATCACAATGGTAGCATTGGCAAATGTGCAACCGAGCAATTACAACCCACGCAAGAATTTTGACGAAACGAGTCTTGTGGAGCTTTCCGAAAGCATTCGTCAGCAGGGTGTGTTACAGCCAATTGGAGTACGCCCGATAGAAGAAAACCGCTTTGAGATTGTTTTTGGAGAACGTCGATACCGAGCCTCCCTAATGGCGGAATTGGAAGAAATTCCAGCTATCGTTATGGAAATTTCAGACGAGGTAGCCGAAGAAATGGCTGTCACTGAAAACCTCCAACGTAAGGATGTCACCCCAATTGAGGAAGCCAATGCCTACCAAAAGCTCATAGATAGTGGTCGCCATGATGTGCAGTCTTTGGCAGTGCAGTTCGGCAAGAATGAGAACTATATCCGTACACGCCTTAAATTCGTTTCCCTAATACCCGAAATCGCACAGCTTTTGGAGCAGGACGAAATCACAATCAGCGTAGCGAGCGAAATCTGCTGTTACGGTGAAGATGTTCAGAAAGATGTGTACGACAAACACCTCAAAGAAGATGCACTGCATCATAGTTGGCGAGGGATGAAAGCTACCGAAGTCGCACGGAACATCGAACGGCAATATACCACCGATTTGGAGCGGTACGCATTTGACAAGACCCTCTGTCTGTCCTGTCCCCACAATACAAATAATATGGTGCTGTTCTGCGAAGGTGGTTGTGGAAATTGCGCCAATCGTACTTGCCTTGCTGAAATGAATGCGGCATACCTCACAGAGAAAGCCGTGCGCCTTATGGAAGAACGTCCCGATGTTCCCCTCTGTCGTGAAAATACTAACTACAATGAAATCGTAGTAGAACGCCTTACTGCTATGGGGTACGAAGTGGAACGTCTTAATTGTTATGCGAAAGCATATCCCGAACAGCCCGAAGCACCCTTAAAAGAGGATTACGATACTGCCGAAGAATACGGACAGGCACAGAGCGAGTACGAGCAGGAGTTGAACGATTACACGGAGAAATGCGAGGAAATCCGTACCCGATGCGAAGCAGGTGAAATCATCCTCTATTTCCGTGTTGAGAGCAAGGATATTGTACTTTGTTATATGACGAAAGTCACCTATGCCTCTAATAGTACAAATCAAGAGCAGACACTTTCTCCAATGGAAAAATTGGAGAAACAAGACAAGCGTAACAAGGAAATTGTTCTTGAAAAGACTGTAGAGGACACCAAAAAACAGATTTTGGAAGTTGATATGTCCGAGTGCAAGTTTGGGCAAGACGAGGATAAGATGATTTATTTCTTCTTGTTATCATCCCTCCGCAAGGAGCATTTTGAAGCGGTAGGTATCGGAGAAAAAAAGCCTTATTGCCACCTTACGGATGAAGAAAAGATAAACATCATCGCCAATCTCACGAGCAAGCAGAAAGCGATTATCCGCAGGGATTTTCTAATTGCTAATTTCAAGAACGCATACGGCAGCAATGCCATTGCATCCCTCTTGCTTGACTTCGCACAAAAACATATGCCCGACCTGTTGGCAGACATCAAGAACGGACATAATGAAGTGTATGAGAAGCGTCACCAACGTATCGAAGAGAAAAAAGCCGTTCTTTTGGTGCAGGAACAAGCAAAGCAGGAAGCGGAGCAATCTGACAAACAGCAATCCGAAGCAGGGATGCAGACCGAAGAACAGCCACAAGAGGAAGATATTGCAGCTTAACCATAATCACTAACTAACGAATAGGGGGTAGAGTAATCTGTCCTCTATTCGTTCCTAATTCAATGAAAGTGAAGATGTTCACGGACAACTGCTCCAAGCTGTTGTCGGGCGGCGCGTCTGTCGGGCAAACCCGCCATCCGCGCGATTATGCCTTTTCTATTCCATTTATAGCTACCTCCCGATACCCCGCCGCCACCCGTCTCCATTTATACCTATCAGTTTCCTCCTTTTTATCTTATTCCTTATCCGGTCCATTCCTGTCCTCGCCGGTTGGTTTTCCAGACGCGAAGGTGGACTGCCGCGCTTGATTCCATCGCTTTGAAGTGCATTTTTATAAAATTCTTCCTTTCTGCGAAAGAGTAATTTTCCAAAAAAAGCGTTGGAAGTAGCTTGTTCGTCAGTCCTGTAAAGCATCTGTAAATCCCAAGCGGTTCAGACAGAATATAGAACCGAACAGAGGGAAGAAAAATAAATCATTAAAATTTCACGACAATGGACAACATCAAAGAAAGCAAAGAGTACAAACTTGCCAAAGAATGGGAAATGGCAGTGAATAGTTTTAGTTTCAATCCCAAGCGTTTTGCAGCCGCTATACCTGATATGCACCCCACACTGCAACAGAGCCTCTATAGGTTGTTTAAGGAGTGCATCATTGTGATGGCGGACGAGACACGTCTCTATGATGACCGCAATCGTGCATCACATGAAGAAGCAAAGTGTCTTATGGAATACCTCAAGACAAACGGAAAGCATATCCCATTAAAATAATAAAATAATAAGCGTATGAAAACACAAGAAGTACAATTTGGTGGCAATAATTATCCTTGCCGTGTGGTGGAATCCAACGAGGGTGAAGAACTCCTTATCGGCTCGACTACCTTGCTCGATGCCCTTCAGCCCGGTAGTTTCAACGATGAAAATGAAGGCTTCGCAAGCAAGGAAGCCGAAAGAATCTATAACGAGGTTTTCTTCTTTACTGATATGGCAAACTTACGACTTACAGACGTAGAACTGGTTGCCGAACTGAAAAAGGACAACCCGGAATGGTTCGAATAAAAAAACAATAATCATCTTAAAAATAGCACAGTTATGGAAAAAGAGTATGTAATGCAAATAGCGCAGACCATTAAAGAGCAGTTAATAGGACTTACCCCTATGCCCGTCCTCATGTCATGGGGTATCTCAGAGTTTGCAGCCACCATCTTCAAAAATCTGCCTGCACTTCGTATCAAAGTAAACGGACTGTTACACGCCGGATACGTTATTATTGCACTTAATGGGTCAGATTATTATGAGGTATATCTGTTGAAAGACAAAGATGTAGAGTGTGTCAATGAAGAAGTTTGTTTCAACGAGTTAGGGGATGTCATTGACAGGGCAATTGAATGCGGTACTGACAAAGAGGAATACGAAAAAATTTGCCATCAGCAACTCACCAAATTATTAAGCGGGCAGTTCTCCTGATAAACCGGAAGAAGAGATTAGTAGTAAGGGGCTGTCTAACAATAAAATGTTATTCAGCCCTTTTTTTGTTCTTCGTGAGTATATATTTTCTTTTCAGTGAGTTTATGCAGCCTTTTTCTTTCTCTCATCGTTAATTTGTATAGTTCTTCGCCAATAATGTGTCTTTTTTAGCGATTTTGCTTCCCCCAAATGACGAACCGCCCTCCGGGCAGCCATTTTGCTGATGTTATGTGCAATGGCTTTTAATCCGAACTCGATACAGACCCCGGTAATGCCTCTTAACCTGAACCGTTTGAACTTCCCCGCTTCTTTAATATTTGCAA
>ENA-OPDW01001318-OPDW01001318.1-human-gut-metagenome-genome-assembly--contig:-NODE-1318-length-14397-cov-4.763213_pt1 | contig 14397 bp, 9 predicted proteins | sample MGYA00241264_ERZ501508 | MGnify/ENA primary metagenome ERZ501508 (study PRJEB25962, sample SAMEA2042575) | human gut metagenome | biome: human gut; feature: human-associated habitat; material: faeces...
GCACGCCGTCAGGCGTGACTGAGAGGGTTAGCGCCTGAGAGGGCGAGCCCGCTGCCCTGCAGGCGTCAAACGCAAAAGCAGCCAGACCGGGCGGTCTGGCTGCTTTTATAGCATACAAGAATCTTTTACTCTACATCTTCATCTGCGAAGATCCACAGCACCTCGTTGATATGGGAGCCGCTGCGGGAGTAGGGGGTCACACGGATGCAGAAGCTGCGGCCATCCGTCTTGCGGTAGCGGTGCTCCAGCAGGTTGCTGCTGAACACGGTGCTGCGCACAAGGCCGAAATCGAACAACTTTGCAAAGTTTTCTCTGTCCTCGGGCGCTACCAACGTGTCGCGGTAGTTGGTCAACGCAGCGCGGAAAGAGCCGCCGCAGGTGTCCAGAACGGACTGGAAGTCGTCCGGCACAATAACGGGGCGCACGGTGTCCTCCTGCAGGTCCACCACGATTACCGTCTTGTATTTGGGGGCAAGCACCTTCAAAAAGTGCTCGGCATCCCGCTTTTCCTGCAGGGTGCGCTCCATCTTTTCGTTCAGGCCTTCCAGCTGGCGGGCGCGGCCGTTGTGCTCGTAGTAGGTCTGCCGGTCCTGCCGCATGGCAGCCTCGGCCTTGGCCACGGCTTCGTCCACATGGCGCAGGTCGGTGGTCTGCTGGATGCCCACCGAGATGGCGTAGTCCTTTTCCTTCAGGAAGGCGCGCATCCGGTCTGCGGTGCTCCACACGCTGTAGGGCGGCTCGTTGGGAGTGAGGATGATAAATTCATCACTGCCAATGCGGTACACCCGGCTGGTAGCAAAGAACTTGCGGGCGGCGTTTGCCAGACAGCACAGCAGGGCGTCGCCGCTGCGGTGACCCAGATGCTCGTTTACCTCGTGCATCCCCACCACATCAATGTAGGTGCACACCACGGATTCGTATCCGCTGTGGGGCAGCTCCCGCAGGTCGGTTTCGTACCGGCTGCGGTTGGCAAGGCCGGTCAGGGTGTCGTGGCTGTAAGAGAAGTCCAGCTCCTCGCTGAGCTGGTCGGCCTGTGCGTCGTTGCGCACCAGCACGGTCGCCCACGGGTTCTGGGCGCAGCAGCCCCGGCAGGGCAGCACCTCTGTAGTGACCCAGATATACTGGCCGGACACGTTCTCGCGGTAGCGGTAGAACTCCGGCGCAGTGGCATGGTACAGCACAGAGCGCAAGGCCTCCAGATCGGTCTGCTCCAAGAACAGGTCTGTGTCCTCCTCGTGCACGATCTTCTCGTTCACCATGCGGTCGCAGTAGTTGACAAAATCTTCTTCTTTTTCCAGATCCGGATCCAGCAGGCGGGCGTCCCGCTTGATCACCCGGTACGCACCGGTGGCAAGGTTCAGCAGCGAGATCTCCAGCACGTTGTCGGTAAAGATCTGGTAGGCCTGCAAGGCCAGCGCAGTCTTTTCGGTGCCCGGGTTCTCCACCCGGCGGTCGCGGCGCATCAGGTCGCGGCGCAGATCCCAGTAATCCTGATTGGTGGGATCTGCCAGCAGTTTTTCGGCGTTTTCCACCGGCATGGGCTTGAAGAAGTAGTAGCCCTGCGAATACAGGCAGTCTGCGGCTTGCAGCATGGACACCTGCTCCGGGGTCTCCACACCCTCGGCGATGATGGGCAGGTTCAGCCGGTGTGCCATATCCACCACCGACTCCACGATCTGCACGCCCTTGCTGCGGTTCTCCTGATTCATGTCGATGAGCTTCATGTCCAGCTTGATGGCATCGACGTTGGTATCCTTGAGCATATTCAGCGAGGAATACCCGCTGCCGAAGTCGTCCATCATCACCGAGAAGCCCTTGCGGTGCAGGCCCTGAATGGCGCTTTCCACCATCTGGGTGTCCTCGGCTACCATGGTCTCGGTGATCTCGGCCAGCAGGAGCTTTGGCTCCAGCTTATATTTTTCCACCAGATCCGCAAAGATCTGCGGCACATCCAGGTTCAGGATATCCTGCACCGAAACGTTTACCGATACCGGCACAAGGTTGCTGCCGCTTTCCTGCCACTTCTGCAAAGTCTGGCAGACAGATTCCCAGATGTACTGGTCCAGCCTTGTTACAAGGCCGGTGCGCTCCAGCAGCGGCATGAACTCGGCAGGGGGAACACAGCCCCGGGTGGGATGGTTCCAGCGCACCAGTGCCTCCATGCCCACGATGGCGCGGGTGATGCTGTTGCACTTGGGCTGCAAAAAGAAGCAGAATTCGTGGTTATCCAGTGCGCGCTCCAGCTCGCCCAGCAGCTGCTGCTGTTCCTTCAGCTCGTTGAGCATGGTGGGCTCAAAGCGGTGCAGGTAGCCGCTGTCGGTCGTTACACCGGCGATCTGCGCATAGTTGCACAGGGTGGCGGCATCTGCACCGGGGTTTGCCTGCACGGGGCACACGCCCATTACCACAAAGAAGGTGACATCCTGTCTGCCGGCAGCCATGCAGGCCTGCAGCGTGGCAAGCACGGCGGTCTGCTCGGCCTTTTCGTCCGGCAGGCACAGGAAAAAGTCATCGTTTCCAAAATAGCCCACAGGATAGCCGGTCTGCCTGCTGTAACCCAGCAGACAGTTTGCCACAGTTTCCAGCAGAGCATCGCCCTTTTCGGTGCCGTAAAGCTCGTTATAAAGCTTGAAGTGCTGGATATCCACAGCGGCAACAGCCCATTCTGTTCCCTGATGCGCGGTCAGGAATGTATGCAGGGCCTGTAAAAATGCGTCCTTGCGGTCGATCCGCTCCAACGCAGCAGATGCCGGTGCGGCGGCATCTGTTTTGGTCTTTCGTTCCTCTGACATAACGATTCCTCACAATTTGGATAGTTTCAATACGGATAAGCCGATTGCGGTCGGTTTGTATACTTTATAATCAGTATAACACGGTTTAAGTCGTTTTGAAATAGTTTTTTCACACTTTTTAACAACATTATTCGAGCGAAGTGCAACAAAAATGCCACACACAGCAGCGCCGGTGTGGCATTCGGGGTCATTTGGTATTCTTGTTGTCGTCCTTGTTTTCCTGTTCGGCGCGGTGCAGCATCTCCCGCAATGTGGGCAGACTGCGCAGCTTGCTGCCGTGCCGGAGCTTCGGGTAGGCACGCAGCATACGGCGCGGGCCCACGATGCGGGGGGTGCGCAGCAGCTGCGCCTGCATTTCCTCGCTGCGGGCTTGCAGCTCTGCGGCCAGCTGTTCCAATTGCAGCAGCTCGGCGGCGCGCTCGGCCTCCTGGTCGCAGAGCAGCTTATCGTATGCCTTCAAGAACGGCAGGTAGATGATGGCGTCCAGCAAGATGATGATCGCGACAAATACCAGGGCGATAAGCTGGAAGTTCGTGGTGATGAAGATGCCGATGGGGGCGGGGGTGGCCCAAGGCACCACGAAGGAGAAGCCGTTCATGCCCACGTTATCGATAAAGAACTTGGCAACACTCACGTTGACGCAGCCGGCGGCGACAAAGGGGATGAGCATGTAGGGGTTAAGGATCATCGGCGCGCCAAAGAGCAGCGGCTCGTTGACAGCAAAGGCAACAGGAACAATCGAGGCCTTACCGACGGCTTTGAGCTGCTTGGACTTCATAAAGAGAATCAGCAGAAGCGGCACGATGAACGTGGCGCCGGTGCCGCCGAACTCACCCACGAGCGACATGTTAAAGGTGAGGGAGTGGGCGGGGTGGCCACCGGCCAGCAGAACCTGCAGGTTCTCGGCCTGGTTGGCAAGACGGATGGGGTCGATGCCCGGCTGGACGATCGAGGGGCCGTGGACGCCGATGAACCAGAAGAACGCGGTGGCTGCCTGGATAAGGATAAGGCCAGGATAGGTTTCTGCAGCGGTAAAGAGCGGGGAGAGCAGTTTGATAAGCAGCTCGGAGAACGGAACGCCCATGAGGTTGCGCACGATGACATCGATGATGCCGCAGATGATGACGGCGCCGCCAAAGGGGATGATGTCGCGGAAGTTCTGAGCGATGGCGCCCGGGACCTCCTTGGGCAGCTTAATGGTCAGATCGCGCGAGACGCAGAACTTATAGACCCACACGGTAATGAACGCGGCGATATAGGCCGAGAACAGACCGCGCGTACCCATGCTGGTGCAGTCGAAGACCGAAAGCTCGGAGCCGTTGAACTTGGTGGTGAACTGCGTGACTGCGAGCAGCAGCATGCTGCACTGGGCGGCAACCATGGTGGAGCCGTCGTTGAGCACCTTGCCGGCGGGCATACGACGATTCATGGATGCCGTGAAGTTCTTGGCAGTGGTGCCGGCAACCATGATGCCCATAACGCCCATGGTGAAGTTGTACAGCTTGTTGCACCAGTCGATAAGCGGCTGGGGCAGCGTGATGCCAACTACGCCGGGAAGGGTGGCAATGAGCAGAAAGATCGAAGAGGTGAGGACAATGGGCATGCACCCAAGGAATCCGTCCTTAATAGCCTGGAGGTAGATGTTCCTCGAGATCTTCTCAAAGAACGGCTGATGCTTTTCGAGCATCTTTACGATGGCGTCCATAAAGCTCCTTTGCTACTTGATGCGCGATGCATGTGGATGGAACTGGTCGTCGATGGATGGTCAGGACTGCCCGGAAACCTTCCTGCTTAAGGAAGGCATTGCGAAATGACAACGTTGTCATTTCGTTAATGACAACGTAAGACATTTTTGGAAGAGCAACAAGGATATACGGGTGAGTGGTCGATATTGTCCGGTAAACGGTTGATTTATCAGTCAGGCAGGTAGTGTATGCTAGAACGCAAAAAGCAAGCGATGCAAAACCGACTGGAGAAGTAGTGGCAACGATAGACAAGAAAAATGTCTCAATGAACGATGTGGCGGTTGCCGCGGGCGTTTCTCTCAAGACGGTGTCGCGCGTGATCAACGAGCCCGATAGCGTGCGAGAGTCGACACGCGATAGGGTCCATGCGGCCATGGAGGCGCTCGGGTTTCGAGCCAACTTTGCCGCGCGTTCGCTCAAGTTGGGTCGTTACGGGTGCATCGGCGTCGTGCTGTTCCACTTGTCGGGCGGTGCCGTGGACATGATTGACGGTATCGCCGATGCCGCCGAAGAACGCGGCTTTGCGCTCACGATGATTAAGAAGCGCGCAGGGGAGAAGATGACCCTTGCCGATGCGGCGCGCAGGATGTCGCAGCTGCCCGTTGATGGCATGATCTTCAACCTGCGTCAGATGGTTGATGACTTTGATACCTTTGAGGCGCCGAAAGACCTCAAGACGGTGATTATCACACCAATGGAACATCCTACCTGCTCCACCGTCAGTGACGATCAAGAGGGCGGCGCGCATATGGCGTGCGAGTACTTTTTGGACCACGGTCACAAGAACGTGTACTTCGTTTCTGGTAAAAAAGAGTCGCTGTCGAGCCAGTGCCGTATGAAAGGTTGGCGTGCGGCACTCGAGACGCGTGGCATTGAGCCGCCCGAGCCTCTGCAAGGCGATTGGAATGCGGATAGTGGCTATGCCGCGGGCCTTGTGCTTGCCGATAAACCCGATTGCACGGCGGTCCTCGCTGCTAACGACAGCATGGCAAACGGCGTGATGATGGCTCTACGTGACAAAGGGCTCAGTGTGCCCGACGACGTGTCCGTGATCGGCTTCGACGATGAGCTCTACAAGACGATCCCCAACTCGATTCTGACGTCAGTGAAGTTTCGCCATCGCGAGCTGGGCATCCGTGCGCTTAACGAGGTCGTCGCAGGTCTGGAAGCCCCGAGCTCCAGAAGCCGTACGCTCGTCTCGGGCGTGCTGGTCGAGCGTTCCAGCGTAAAGGACCTGCGAGCGTAGACGTGCTCGGCTCGTTCATCTCAATCTGTAACAGCTAGGACCGAAAATCCCTGCCAGATGTTACAGATCGAGATTTTTCGGCTCGGCCTATTCCGTTTGTCTCGATCTGTAACAGGTAGGAGCGAAATAACCCGCTAGTTGTTACAGATTTAGATTGAGGGAACTGCCCCGTGCATTCATCTCGATCTGTAACAATTAGACGCCCAAAACCGGTTTTAGTGTTACAGATTTAGACAATTCGGTCCGGCCCGCCCTGTTTGTCTCGATCTGTAACAGTTAGGACCGGAAAGCTCGGCTAGATGTTACAGATCGAGACAAACGGCTTCTGACCAGCCCAAAAACAAAAAGACCGGGGGCGGCGCGCCGTGTGACGTGCCGCCCCCGGCTGAGAAATGGGGACAGGTTGTGTGAGCGGGCAACCCCGCCAGCCGCTAGTCCAGACGACGGGTCTGCGCCACGTGCTTGTACCAGTATGCGCTTGCCTTGGGCGTGCGCTTCTGGGTTTCAAAGTCAACGTAGAAGAAGCCGTAACGCTTGTTGTAACCATTGGTCCAGGAGAACTGATCCTGCAGGCTCCACAGGAAGTAGCCGCCCACGTTGACGCCTACCTCCATGGCCTTGAGCAGCCAACGCAAGTGCTGCTCGATGTAGTCGATGCGCGGCTGGTCGTCCACAAAACCGTCCTTGTAGGGGTCCTTGTAGCCCATGCCGTTCTCGGTGATGAAGATCTGCTTGTAGTTGGGGTAGCGCTGCTTAATGTAGACGAGCAGATCGAACAGGCCCTCGGGATAGATGATCCAGTCCCAGTCGGTGGTGGGGATGCCGGGCTTGTTCACATGCTCGCCAATACCCTTAACGCGCCAGCGGCCGGTGCCCTTCTCGCCCGTACCGTTGTGGTGCAGGTCGTTCTCGCCATCGTAAGCCTTGAGGAAGCGGCACTGGTAGTTGTTAACGCCCAAGTAGTCGTTGTAGAGCGCTGCTTCGCGCATAATCTCGAGGTCCTCGTCCAGGATCTCGATGGTGCCGCCCGAGATGGCGGCCAAGCGGTTGGCGCACTCGAGGGTGTCGGGCGCGTAGTCGCCGCGGAAGGTAGCGTCGAGCAAAAACTGGTTTTGCAGCACGTGCTCGTTGTTGGCGGCTTTGATGTCGGCGGGGTCGTTCTCGTTGAGCGGGTACTTGAACTCCAGCGACTGGATGACGCCGATCTTGCCCTTAAAGCCGCCGTTGTGGAAGGCCAGCACGGCCTTGGCGTGGGCGAGCATCATGTTGTGCTCGCACTGGAAGGCCTCGGCCAGATGCGCCTTGACGCCCCCGGGGAAGGTGCCCTCGATGTAGGTGTTGGAGGCGTCGGCCCAGATCTCGTTAAAGGTGAACCAGTAGGTCACCTGGTCGGCGTACTCCTTAAAGCAAAAGGTGGCAAAGTCCACAAAGGCGTCGATGGTCTCGCGGTTGAGGAAGTCGCCCTTCTCAAAGAGGGGAAGCGGCGTGTCAAAGTGATGCAGCGTGACAAACGGCTCAACGTGGTGCTTGTGGCACTCGGCAAAGAGGTCGTGGTAGAACTGCACACCCTCGGCGTTGATCTCGCCGGTGCCGTTGGGGAAGATGCGGCTCCAGGCAATGGAGAGGCGGATGCCGTTGATGCCGAACTCCTCGCACAGCTCCAGGTCGACGGGGTACTGGTTGTAGAAGTCCGAAGCGGGATCGGGAGAGAAACGCCCCTGGGCCTCCAGGAAGTCGTCCCAGGCAACCTTGCCCTTACCGTGAGTGCGGGTCTCGCCCTCTACCTGGTAGGCAGCGGTGGCGCCGCCAAAGACAAAGTCCTCGGGAAACTGTGCGGGCGGGTTGGTGACGCTAGCAGGGTTAACGGACATGATGATCCAATCGTCTAAATCGAAGGGCCAGCCGGTCTTGGATGGTCGGCTGGCCCTGGGCGTTACTTACTTCGAGAGTTGCTCGCTTACGAAGGCGAGAGACTTGTCGCCGTTCTGGGAGAGCTCGATGTACTGCTTACCGCGGCAGGCGACGCACTTGTTGCCCACACGCTCGCAGTCTTTCTGCAGGTCGGCCAGGTAGCTGGCGGCCTGCGGGGCCAGGACGACCAGGTCAAAGTCGGGGAGCATGTCGACGTGGTTGCCATAGGCTTCGGCAGCGGTCTCCAGATTGATGCCGCGCTCCTTGGCAGCCTTGGCCAGCGCGTTGGCGAGCAGGCCCGAGGTTCCGCCACCCTGGCAGAGCACGAGCACGCGCTTGCCGTTGAGGTCGCTGGCGGTCGTAGCCTCGGCAGCGGGTGCTGCAGAAGCGGCAGGGGCGTCGGCCTTCACGACATCGGCAGCGGCGCCGGCGGCAACGCTCTTGGCATCGGCCTTGCCCTGGAAGGCATCGTTGAGCTTGGCTGCCTTCTCGGCGTTCTTGGCGGCGAGCTCCTCCTGGGAGATCTCGGCTTCCTCGGCGCACTTCTGGGCGTCATAGGCACGGAAGAACGGGTAGTACAGGGCAAAGTCGACGATCAGGATGAGGGCGAGCATCACAAAGGCGAGCGGCTGGAAGCCCAGGCCCATGATGGTGCCGATGGGGCCGGGGACGGTCCAGGGCAGGGTGTACATAAAGCCGTTCATGCCCAAGAAGTCGATAAAGATCTTGAGGATCCAGATGTTGGCGATCGGAGCAAAGACAAACGGGACAAAGAAGACGGGGTTGAGCACGATGGGCACGGCGAACAGCAACGGCTCGTTGACGGCAAAGCAGACCGGGACGATGGCTGCCTTACCGACGGCGCGCATCTCCTGGGATTTGGCCAGGAAGCAGAACATAAAGACCAGGACGAGCGTGGCGCCGGTGCCGCCCATGCAGACGACGAAGTACTGGGCGCCCTGCGTCAGAACGGCGGAGGCGTGTTCGCCGGCCTGGAATGCAGCCAGGTTGTCGGTCATGTTGGCAACGAGAGCGGCGGCGATGGCGGGCTCGACGATCGAGGGGCCGTGGACGCCCACGAACCAGAACAGGCTCATGGCGCCGTAGATCACAGCGAGGCCGATATAGCCATCGGCAGCGGTGAACAGGGGCTGGAACACCTGAATGACGCCCTGGGCAAAGCAGAAGCCAAAAGCAGCGCGGAAGACGATGTCAAAGACCCAAAAGACGGTGATGCAGACGGAGAAGGGGATGATGTCCTTAAAGGTCTGCGAGATGTTGGGCGGAACCTGCTCGGGCATCTTGACGGTGATGTTGCGCTTGATGAAGAACTTGTAGATGATGCCGGTCACAAACGCAGCGATGAAGGCGGTCAGCAGGCCCTTGGAACCAAGGTAGGTGGTGTTGAAGCCGCTGGCAGCGTCCGTGGCGATCGTGTCGCTCGAAAGGAGCAAGAAGCCGATGATGGCCGCGCACATGCACGAGATAAAGTTGATCTGGTTGTTCTTGGGCAGGTCGCGGTTCTGGGCGTCGGCGAAGTGCTTGGCCGTGGTGGCGGCACAGGCGATGGCCAGGATACCCATGGAGTAGTTGTAGCATTTCCACAGGGCGTTGTTGATGTCATCGGGCCAGTAGAAACCCCAGATGTTGGGGACCGAGGCTACCAGACAGAAGATGGACGAGAAGATGATGATGGGGATGACGGAGATAAAGCCGTCGCGGATCGCCTTGAGGTACTTGTTGCGGGCGATCGCGTTGAAAAAGGGCTGGCCCTTTTCGATGATGGCGATGAGTTGCTCCATGCAATGCTCCTAAGAGTCGGTGGGTTAGCAACGATGGTAGCTTTTGGCGTTCGGTTGCCAAAATGTTGACGTTGCCATTTTGCGACACAAATAAAGACGTGAACCAGTGGTTCCTGTGCCTGCGAACCATTGATTCCTTACGCGTAAACGTTTGAGCCGCCCGGTGGCTCTGTGTTTGCGCAATGGCAACGTTAACATTTGGGCGACAAAAGCCGTTCGGGGAAGCGGGATTGTCGGTGAACGGTAGGTTTTGGGTGGTAAGCGTATTGCGGGGAGGCGTTGGATATACTTGAAGGCGTTCATTTGACTGCGTAGGATGCCGCCAATGGCATCGTTGACATAGAAAGATCGACCTATGGCCGCTGTTAAAAAATCGGTTTCCGTTAAGGACGTGGCGCGTCTCGCGGGCGTCTCGGAGCAGACGGTCTCGCGCACCGTGCACGATTCGCCCAGCGTGCGTCCCGAGACCAAGGAGCGCGTGCGTGCCGCCATGCGCGAGCTGGGGTATCGTCCAAACTTTGCCGGCCGTTCGCTGCGTCGCGGCAAGTTCAAGACCGTCGGCGTCGCCATGTTCAACATTACCGGTACCGGCAATCTCGACCGCATGGAGGGCTTTGCCGCCGCCGCCGACAAGCACGGCTATGCCATCACCCTTACTAAAGTAGATGGACATCCCTATACCCTCGAGAGCGCATCGTCGCGCATGAGCGCACTGCCGGTGGACGGCATGGTCGTGATCATGAACCGCATGCCGGCGGACTTTGGCTCCTTCGAGCCACTGCCCGGTATGCAGACGGTGCTCGTTACTATGCTGGAGCACCCGCTGTGCTCGACGGTTGATAACGATCAGTTCGATTGCTCGCGCCAGGTTGTCGAGTACTTGCTGGGGCAGGGGCACAAGACCGTGCACTTTATCTCATGTCCCGAGCGCTCGCTTTCGGGCATGCAGCGCGAGGAGGGCTGGCGTGAGACATTGCGCGCGCATGGTGTTGAGCCGCCGCGACTCGTCCGTGGCGATTGGACGGCACAGAGCGGGTATGCTGCCGGTCAGGCTCTGGCGGACGATCCGACCTGTACGGCCATTTATGCTTCCAACGATGCCATGGCATATGGCTGCATCCGTGGGCTCGAGTCGCGCGGGAAGCGCGTGCCCGAGGATGTGAGCGTAGTGGGTGTTGATGACAGCCTGGGCGATATCGTGCCCGACCGTCACCTGACCACGGTGCGCTTTGACAACAAGCGCGTCGGCATGTGGGCGGTCGACAAGATTGCCGGCGCCGAGGGGGTTGCGTCTGGCGTGGAGCACATGCTGATCCCCGGCATGCTCGTAGAGGGTGATACGGTGCGCGATGTACGCTAGGGCGTGGACCTGTTTGGGTTGCCACTAATTGTGTTCGATATTGTTCGCATTGGTTTAAAAACCGTTCACGGGCGAAAATCGACCGTTCATAGCTCGAAATTGCGTTTTGCATTGTTCTGTTTTGTTTGAATGTTAATGTTTCTGTCATACACAACGCAGCGCGTATGCCCGGACGCGATGCTCTCCATTGGTTCATATGTGAAAGGAACGCAATATGGCAACCAAAGAAGAAATCTCGATGGTTGGATTCGAGATCGTCGCATACGCGGGTGACGCCCAGACTGATCTGCTTGCAGCGCTCGATGCTGCTCGCGAGGGTGATTTTGAGAAGGCCGAACAGCTGCACAAGGATGCGAGCGATGCACTCATTGGCGCCCACGACACGCAGACCAAGCTGCTTTCGCAGGAGGCCGGCGGCGGCGAGATGGAGATGACCTTCATCATGGCCCACGCTCAGGACACCCTCATGACCACCATGATCCTGGAGAAGCAGACCCGCTTTACCATCGATGCCTACAAGCGCATCGCTGAGCTCGAGGCCAAGCTCGCCTAACGAACTCTCACAACCAAGTCCCCTTCCAAAAGCCCTGTCGCAACCCCGCGACAGGGCTTTTCTGTCCCTCAGCCTAAGTTGCGGTGAAATAGGGACTGAAAGGGGGCTAGCAGGCATAAAACAATCCCTATTCCACCGCAACTTATTGGGTGCTGTTGGACATTTTGCTTCGTGGGTATACTTCCATCCGCAATACAGGCCGGAATGAGGAGGTATCCAAATGCCGGACAATGGATCGATTCAAAAGAGAGACGCGCACGAGATGGCTCATGGGCGCCCCGTCCAAATTACCGAGCATACGACGGTGGCCGAACTGCAGCCCAGCCTGTCCGATGTCGTGTGCGCAAATAAAAAACTGCAGATTGGCTTCATCGTTGCGCTCGTGGTACTGGCGCTACTGTCGGGCTTTGTAGCTCGTCCGCATTTCGCCGATACCAAGACTTGGGACTCCACCATCGAGGTCATCGATCAAAAGAAAGGTAACGTACTGGCGCTCACGACCTCGTGCGTTGCCCTATCTGCGGGTATTACCGCGCTGCCGGGCGATACGGGAACGCCGGTTGCTGAGCAGCTCGCGCAGCTTTCAGGCAACCTTGGTATCGTGCTTGCCGTACTATACCTCGAGAAATATTTGCTCACGATTTTGTGGTCGGTTGGCTTGGGCATCTTAATCCCGTTTGCGTTGGTACTCTTTGCGGTGTCGCTCGGCATTCACGGGCGCTGGAGTACGAGCGCCGTCCTGCGCCGCGTGGCGACTCGCGTGCTGGTGGTCTCTATGATCGGAATGGCCTTGGTGCCTGCAAGCGTATGGGTGTCGCAAAAGGTCGACGAAACGTATCGAGTGAGCATCGAGGCGGCCGAGCAAAAGGCGGCCGACGCCGCGAGTGCGGCAGATAGCGATAGCTCCAAAACAAGCAAGAAAAAGACCGAGTCCACAGAGTCCAAGAACGTGCTTGAGCAGCTTGCCGACGGCGCCTCGGGTCTCGTCGCGTCGGTGACCAGCGGCGCCAAGCAGATGACCGATGAAATTGTGCAGCAAGTGACCGATCTGATCGAAGGCGTCATCGTGATGATCGTGACCTCATGCGTGATTCCATTGCTGGTGCTCGCGGCGTTTTTGTGGCTGGGGCACACACTGCTGGGGATTGATATTTCCGGGCCGGCGAACTATTTGACGGGCCGCTTTCTGGGTGCTCCGTCCAAGCATGCCAAGAAGGGCGGGCAGTCCGAGTAACTAAAACAGCTGTATATACCGGGGCATACTGCCGAAAGGCGGCCGAGATGCGTTCTCGGCCGCCTTTTTGTTTGTTGAATACGTGGTAAGCCGGGCTTTTCCTGAGACCAAACGGTCATCAATCATCTGTGAACGGTACTTGTTCAAAAAAGAACAAAGATAAACAAATAGTTGTTGCAGTCACTGTTCGAATGTGTTCAAATAAACATGAACAGTGAAGAACCGCACATTCAGATGCCCGGACCTGAACGCGATTCAACACTTCCAAACAGAAACTACGCACCTGCGTATCTCTCAAGGAGGATGTCATGAGAGTTGTAATCGCTTCCGATGCCGACGGTATGTCGATGAAGGAGTCCATCAAAGAGATGCTCATCGCCGACGGTCACGAGGTCGTCGACTATTCCGAGACCCCTGCCGCGGACTTTGTCGATTCCGCCACCGCCGTTGCCAAGGACCTGCTGGAGCACAAGGATTCCCAGGGCTTTGCATTCGATAAGTACGGCGTCGGCTCCTATATGGCCGCCGTCAAGATCAAAGGCATGGTCGTCGCCAACATTTCCGATGAGCGTTCCGCTTACATGACCCGCGAGCACAACGGCTCGCGCATGGTCACCATGGGCCCGGGCGTTGTGGGCACCGAGGTCGCCAAGAAGATCGCCCGCGAGTTCCTGCGCGCCCAGTACGCCGGCGGCCGTCACCAGATCCGTGTCGACATGCTCAACAAGATGGCCTAACGAGAGCCACCGAGAACTCGAACTTCTATCTCAACTTGTGAATTCAGACGAAAGGACGTTCTGATGAAGAAGACCATCGCAATCGGTTGCGACCATATCGTTACGGACGAGAAGATCTATCTGGCCGACCGCCTGGAGCAGGCTGGCTACAAGGTGCTCGACTGCGGCACCTACAGCCACACCCGTACGCACTATCCCATCTACGGTAAGGCCGTGGGCGAGGCTGTTGCCAGCGGCAAGGCCGACTTTGGCGTGGCCCTGTGCGGCACCGGCATCGGCATCACCAACGCCGTCAACAAGGTTCCCGGCGCCCGTTGCGCCCTGGTTCGCGACATGACCTCTGCCCTGTATGCCCGTCGCGAGCTCAACGCCAACATCGTGGGCTTTGGCGGCAAGATTACCGGTGAGTTCCTGATGGCCGATATCATGCTTGCCTTCCTGGAGGAGCCCTACGAGAAGACCCCCGAGCACGATGCCCTGATCGCCAAGATCGACGCTTGCAATAAGGCCGACGCCGAGGCTCAGGCTGACCCGCACTTCTTTGACGAGTTCCTCGAGAAGTGGGACCGTGGCGAATACCACGACTAGCGGGTATCCGGCGTAATTTACTAGTCCGTTGACGGCTCGCGTTTCTGTGAGGGGGCGCGGGCCGGTTTTCTATCAGCCCCACTGACTCGGCGGGCTGGCGTACGAAAGGGAAGGCTCCTATGGAGTTTGTTCTTGATAACGGTTCTGTTCGCGTGGCACTGAGCACGGCTGGCGGATCGTTCACTTCGATTAAAGCCAACGATCGTGAGTACCTGTGGCAGGGTGACCCGGCGGTTTGGTCGGGCCAGGCGCCCATTTGCTTTCCGATCTGCGGCGGCCTTCGTGACGGCCGCGCGATGACCATGGGCGGCCGCGAGGTCAAGCTTGCCCGCCACGGCTTTGCCCGCAAGCAGGAGTGGAAGCTCGAGGAGCAGGGCGACAACATGGTTGCGCTGAGCCTAAGCTCTGCCGACCACGCCGAACTGCTCG
>ENA-OPDW01001324-OPDW01001324.1-human-gut-metagenome-genome-assembly--contig:-NODE-1324-length-14345-cov-2.319104_pt1 | contig 14345 bp, 10 predicted proteins | sample MGYA00241264_ERZ501508 | MGnify/ENA primary metagenome ERZ501508 (study PRJEB25962, sample SAMEA2042575) | human gut metagenome | biome: human gut; feature: human-associated habitat; material: faeces...
CGGCTGCCGTATATTTACCTAAACCTTCTACTGCCAAGTTGAAGATACCACCCCACATGATGGAAGTACATAAACCACAAAGAGCCATGAACATGATTCCGACAGGAACCTCAACCATACCGAAAGAGATATCTGACAAGAATACAGGCATACTAACTTTAGTCGTAGCAGGGGCAAAGATAGCGATCCAGATAAAGATCATACCTACCGTGGCGGCTGATGACAACATCGCCTTACTAGAGATCTTAGCTCCGAAAGAGGCACCGAACAGACGTCCGATCATCATCAAGAACCAATATGTACCCACGATAGAACCGGCTACTGTAGGATCGATACCGATCTCAGAAGAAGTAGCGAACAAGTTCATGAAGTTAGGAATACCTACTTCGACACCCACATACAAGAAGATTGCGATGGCACCTAAAATGAAGTGACGGAAAGAAAGCGCGCTGTGCTTGTCCGGAGTCTTGGCTTCATTTTCCTTAACCATATGCGGTTCTGGAATTTGCATGCAGAACAATACGATAAATACGATGGCAAAGATACCCATAGCCAAGAACAATGCCGGGTTAGCGTCACTGATCTGAGCCTTAGCAGCGTCACCGATCAAATAACCAACCAATACCGGAACGATCGTAGCACCGATAGAGTTCACGGAACCGGCAACCTGAATTAATTGGTTACCTTTGTTTCCACCACCACCTAGCGTGTTCAACATCGGGTTTACTACGGTATTCAACATACACATAGAGAAACCGGACACGAAAGCACCTGTCAAATAAACAGCGTAGCTACCAGCCACACCGGAAAGATAAGAAATACCTACACCACAGAAACCTACGATGATCGCTAACAAAGCGGTTTTCTTGTAACCGATCTTCTGTAATAGCATACCGGCCGGAATACCCATGAAGGCATAGGCGATAAAGTTAGCCGCGTTACCCAGCTGCGACATGAAGTTGCTGGCAGCGAACTGGTTCTTAACGATGATACCGAATGGGTTCTGTAGACCCGTCACGAAAGATATCATGAAGAAGAGAGCCACCATCATGATAATAGGCAATGTGTAATTCTTTTTTGCTGTTGATTCCATTTCTTTTTTGTTGTTTTAGATTATTAGATTACTTAAATTATTCTCTTATTCTACACTGAATTTATAAATAGTAGTACTTTGGAAAACCTCGCCCGGGCGGAGTTCCGTTGTCGGATATTCCGGTTTGTTGGGGCTATCGGGGAAATGTTGGGTTTCCAGACATAAAGCGGCCCGTTCCGGGTAGCGTTGTCCGTTCTTACCTTCGAAATTCCCAGTCATCCAGTTACCTGTGTATAATTGCACGCCCGGTTGAGTCGTATAAGTTTCCATTACGATACCGGTCTTGGGGGAGGAGCAGCGAGCGCAGTAAGAAAGTTCGTTGTCCTCTTTATTTAATATGTACGTGTGGTCATATCCCTTACCGAATATAAGCTGTTCGAAATTGTCATTGATTCGTTCGCCTACCTCATGAGGAGTCCGGAAGTCCATCGGTGTACCTTCTACTTTCTCTTTAGGTCCGTACGGGATTGCCGTATTGTCCGTAGGCAGGTAATAGTCGGCGTTGATCGTGAGGATATGGTCTCCTATATAAGGATCTCCCGCACCGGATAGGTTAAAATAAGAATGATTGGTTAGGTTCAAGACCGTAGGTTTGTCCGTAGAGGCTTGATAGGAGATAACGACCTCATTCTCATTTGTCAGATGATAAGTTACGGTTGTCTTTAGTTCTCCGGGGAAACCTTCCTCGCCATCGGCGGAGGTATATTTCAATTCAATGGTTTGCTCGTCTATTTGCTTGGCGTCCCATACGACCGCATTGAATCCCTTGATTGCGCCATGCAAGCTATTGGGGCCATTATTTATGGCTAATTTGTCATAAGTAACACCGTCGATCGTGAATTTTCCAGCGGCGATACGATTTCCATAACGACCGCAAATGGCACCGAAATAAGGTTCTTCTGATGTTAAGTACTCTTCAATCGAATTATGGCCAGTAACGACATCGGTCATTTTTCCGTTCTTATCCGGAACCATCAGTGAGACGATTTTCGCTCCATAATTCGTGATCGCTAGCTCTGCTCCAACCTTGTTACACAGGGTATAAAGCGCCGTTTCTTTCCCGTCAATTTGCTTGCTGAAGTTAGCAACAGACAAGCCCGACAGTGTATTTATGTTCTTCATGCGTATCAATATTATTGAAATTGCGTGTAAAAGTAACTTTCTTCTTTGTATTTATAACCTTTCTGAATAATGTTTTATAGCATGATTTTAGATTTGTCTACCAAAAATATATAATTATCGCTTGTTTATACGTCAAGTCCTTGATTCTTCTCTTAGGCTAAAAAAACAAAACAACTCTTGTCTTACCCCTGTTATTAGTAAAACAGAGATAGAAAGAAATTGTCCATGCGGTCGTCCTATAAATATATCATACTCATACTCTTTGTGCTTATGCCCGGCTTGCTTTATTCCCAATCTCAAGATTGGGTACGTAAGTCCATTTATCCGCAAGCGGATAGTGGTAAAAGCAAGATCTATAATTGGATGTGGGGGAGGCATTATCGTCACCTTTATACGATCCCGATCAGGGTTCCTTCGGCTACGATAGAAACGTTGGGGGGTGGGATGGATATCGTCGGGCAAGCGGAAGGGTTTCACGGATTATTGTTGGAGAATAAGCGTAAGCAATTGTATTTGCTAAAGCCCTTGGGTGGCTCTACAAGTTTCTTGGAGTCGAAGTTTTTCCGGGAAATATATAATAAGACTGATTTTAAGAATACATATTTGGATGAGTTCTTAGGAGATGCTTATACGATTATCAATCCCTATACCTTTTTGGTCGCAGATTATTTAGCGAAGTCCGCGGGATTGAGTTTTTCTCCCTCCCGTATTTACTATATTCCTTCCCACATACGGAAAGACACAGTTGCGGACGGCAGCGATATACAAGATAGGCTGGTCAATCTAATCAATGTTCCGGATATTAATTTAAGGTCTAATTTGTATACCACGGAAGACTTTCTAGACAGCCTTCAAGTGAGTAAAAACTATATGGCGGATCAAAATCTATACATTCGGGAACGTATTTTCGATATGTGGATCGGAGATTGGAATAAGATGAACGAAAACTGGGAGTGGCAATCACATACCGTCAATGATAGCGTAATTTATACCCCGAGCGTGATCGATAGGAATCATGCTTTCACGAAGGTGGACGGAGTATTGTTCAAGCAAATGTTGAAGATGTTATCGTTGGATTTTATCTGTAATTATGATAGCTTGATTTTAAAGGATACAAAGAAAATCAATAAGCTAGCTTTTGCGCTGGATATGGCGGTAGCAGGCCGCAGTGATGAGTCGGTTTGGATACGCCAAGCCCAAGAAATTCGGAAACAGATGACCGACTCTTTGATCGATAGCGCTTTTACTTATTTGCCGGAAGGTGTAAAACATGATGAGATAGAACTGATTAAACAAAAGTTGAAACGAAGGAGGCTAGAACTGGAAGCGGTTGCCAGCCAATATTATCGCTTATTGCAACGTACGCCAGTGGTTGCCGGAACCAATCAATCCGATTATTTCTTGATCGAGCGGCAAGCGCCGGACCGAACTATTTTACGGATTTATGATCCCGAGACCGGAGACTGTAGGTTGGAACAACAATTCTCCGGCAAAGAAACCAAGGAACTGTGGTTATATGGGCTTGCGGGAAACGATACGTTTGAAGTGAAGGGAAATACACGGAAAGATTTTCCGATATACTTGATCTCCGGAGAGGGGGAGAACCAATACCAATTGAATCATAGCCGGAAAATACATGTCTATGATAAGGATTATAAATATGATTACCAGAAGATAAAATACCATAAGATATCTTTTACCCCGTGGGGAATATATGACTCGGATAAAGGTATAAGTTTTGGTACGTTCTTTACATATACGATGTATGGCTTTAAACGAGCCCCATTTACCTATCAGCATCGGATCGGGTATAATTATTTGAAAGGGTTCATGTATGCAGGTGTCTTCCCTAATTATGACGGCCGGAGACGTTTATACCTGAATGCCTCCATCTCTTCACCCCGTAACTTCGAGAACTTCTTCGGATTTGGAAATAATACGGCGGGCTATAAAGAGGAAAAAAAGAATTATAACCGGGTGAAGCTCCGGACGTATATGTTTAATCCATCCTTCGAGATGGATTTGAGGAAAGAAGAGGTGATGACTTTCTTTGGCTCTTTGGATATGTACAAGGCTAAACGTACGGATGATCGATATATTTATACGGTTTATGGAGAAGATCATCCTATTTTCCGTACGAATTATTTCGTGGGTCTTGGGGCTACTTACCGGATAACGAAACAGCCTTATTCGTGGCTTCCCCTATTGGAAACCGAATGGACGGCCGGATGGAAAATGAATTTGAAAAAGCCGGAACGCAATTTCCCCTATGCGCAGGGAAGCCTTTCATGGAACGTACGGTTCTCGGATCGTTTTACTTGGGCCTCCTTGATGAAGGGAACGGTATTATTCGATAATGACTATGAGTTCTATCAAGCCGCCACGATTGATTTAAGGGGATTCCGTGATAACCGTTTTATCGGAAAACAATCCTTTTACCAATACTCGGATTTACGCTTGGACATGGGAAAACTAAAGAATCCGTTCACTCCCTTAAAATATGGTCTATTTGCGGGCTTTGATTATGGTAGGGTCTGGTTTCCCGGTGAGCGTTCCCATAGTTGGCATACTTCCTATGGTGGCGGGATTTGGCTTACTTTCTTGAATAAGTTCACCACTAAATATTCTTGGTTCGGCTCGACGGATAGTTTCCGGTTCGCCTTTGAGTTGGGGCTTGGGTTTTGATATAGCCTCAAACTTACACGGGACTGATGAGGGAAATTCTCATCATGATAAGGAGGGTTATTGTCTATTTCTATATTTGTTCTTGTCTTCTGTCGTATGACCCGGTAAAAACATGTACGTGTTTTCCGAAAAACATGTACGACTTTTGTGGAAAACATGTACGTGTTTTTTCAGAAATATAATCATGTTTTTAAGGCTGATGATAATCAATGATTTACATATTCGTGTTATTTGCATGCTTATTGTTTGGATTTATTGAGTGAAAATCCATACATTTGCCTTTGATCAATTTTGTTCTTGTTATGAAATGGTTAAGGGCAATGTTTTTGTGCATGGTCGTTTTTGCCGCATTGACTGTGGTCGCCAACGATTCTTTCTCCCAAAAGGAGGTACGGGTGTGTGCTTCTACATCTTTATTTTCAATAGCGAATAAAGAGCCGGCTGCTTTCATCTCTTTTCAAGAAATCATAACTCCTTTGACGTCTTTCCCCGCTTTTGGGGAGAAGCTTTTGTTTCTTATTGCCTCATTGACTTTTTTCCTCGCTTTGTTTACCCTGTCGGTAGCTTTGTTGTTTTACGAACGGAGGGTAAGTTATGTTCGATTAAAATCCGTCTTTTGGCAAGAACGATACTCTTGCTATGTGCTTTGTCGTATGCTGGATTAGACATGATTATGCCCTGTCTTTAAGGGTATAGGGGAGAATTGTGTCAATTTATTATATACGAAAAACAAGCGTATCATGAACTCTATATATCGAAATTTTATTATCACGTTGAAGGTAAATAAAATGGCGGCAACACTAAATATATGCGGCCTCGTTATCGCCTTTACTTTATTTGATAGCGTAGCTATCCGTACGGAATCCGAACGAACTTTTGATAAAATACACTCGAAAGCCGAGGCTATTTATCGATTGGATTGTGTGACAAGTAAAAGTCAATGGCCTACGCAAATCCTGCCTTTTGCCCAAGCGTTCGCCTCGTCTTCTCCACATATATTGGAAAGTACGATCATAAATCCTTACGTAGGGGAAGTTTATTTTACGATCGGGAGGGACGAGATTCTCAAAGATTATAAGGAACCGGTGATAACCTGTACTCCGGGGATCGTTTCTATATTTGACTTCCAATTGGTGGAAGGTTCACTGGATTGCTTAGATGATCCGGAGAAATGCCTTTTGCCGGAGAGTATGGCACGGAAGATATTTGGCGAGTCATCGGCTATTGGTAAGGAGTTGCTTGCGGAAGAAGAGATTTGGAGCAAGGAACGGAAATCACTAGTCGTAGGAGGAGTTTATAAAGATTTCCCGGAAAACACACAATTGAATAATGCCATTTATACTTCTTTATCGTCGACTTATTGTATGGATGATTGGGATAACTGGATTTTCCTTTGTTATGTCCTTTTAGATGATCCGTCACAAAAAGATCTCATTTGCTCCCAGTTTAACCAAGCATTCCCCTTCAAGCAATACGAGAGGCTCCAAGAGGTACAGACCCGTTTGGTGAATTTATGCGATATTTATTATATGAATGATATGAATAGCGTTACTTACATAAAATCAGGGAATAAAAGACAAACGGATTTGTTGTTTAGCGCCTCGTTTCTAGTGGTATTGATAGCAGTGATTAATTTTATAAACTTTACAATGGCATTGGTTCCGGCAAGAATAAAAAGTATTAACATCCGTAAAATTCTAGGGGACTCGGTACGGCGGTTGCGTGGATTTCTTTGGTTGGAGTCTTTTCTTTTTGCGTTATTGTCTTATGCTATATCCTTGTTGCTGTTATTGGTTTATGAAGGTTGCATTGGAGGAGGCTTTCATATGAAGGGAATAGTTTTTTTTGGTGGATTATTCATGGCTTTGTGTGCGGGACTATTGGCCGGTGCATATCCGGCTATTTATGCGACTTCTATTCCTCAGCGAATCGTGCTGAACGGTTCTTTCGGTTTGTCTCCAAAGGGAAAAAGAATGCGGGAATGTCTGGTTGGTTTTCAGTATACGGTTTCAATTATATTGATCGTCCTGTCACTGTTTATTTATAAGCAGATAGAGACAATGCGGAGTCATTCCTTTGGTTTCGGGAATGATAATGTAGTTGTCGTAGAATTGAATAAGGAGATAACCGAGAAATATAAAGAGAATTTTACCAACCGTTTGCGTGGTTATGCGGGAATTGAGGATGTGGCTTTCGCCGCTAGTAAGATAGGAGCGACTAATGAGAATCGTGGCGGGGCCGCAGAGTTTAATGGAGAGACTATTTATTTTTATTATTTGAATGTATCACCTAATTTTTTATCCCTTATGGATATTACCGCGAACGAGGGACGTGTCTCAAGGATGGAAGATGGGAGGAATAAAGAGTTGCTTTTGGTTTTTGACCAAAAAGCGAAAAGGCAATTAAACCTTCATGTGGGTGACCGTATGAAAACCTTTTGGGGGAATGATGCCCGGGTATTAGGATTTACGGATGAGGTGGTGATCGCTTCCACACATAAAGCATCGGAGTCGCTAGCTACTTATCCTGTCGCTTTTGTGACGAATGAAGAATTATATATGCCTTACGCTTATATAAAGTTGATGCCGGGGGCTGATAAAGGGAATGTTTTACTTTATATTAGGAATATGCTCAACGAACTTTCCCCTTCATGTTTACCTGATTTTGAGTTTTGCGATACATTCTCCCGGCATCTGTATGAAAAAGAAATCCAGTTTGGCGACCGGGTTATTTTATCCAGTGTTTTATCTATCTGGATGGCATTGGCAGGTATTTTAAGTCTGGTATTGTTTGATGTCCACTATCAGCGGCGAGAAATTGGTATAAGGCGGGTGTATGGATCTTCCGTGAGTGAGATACTATATCGTTTGAATAAAGTCTATTTAAAGGTCTTGCTCATTAGTTTTGTTATTGCGATTCCAGTTTCCTATTATTTTATGGAGAGATGGGCCAGTAATTTTATGGAGAAAGCCCCTGTCGGTTATTTGATTTATTTTGTCGCATTGCTAGGGATCAGTATCCTGACGGTAGGAGTGGTCACGTTCCAAAGTTGGAGGGCGGCGAATGAGAATCCGGTGGATATGTTATAGACAACTTACATCGGCAACGAAGTTAACTTTATCGGCAAAGTAACTTAACATACTTTGCTGATGAAGCTAAGATACTTTGGAAGTACAGATAAGGTATTGGATTGTAACCGATTTTTCTAACTAATTTGAAATTTGTAAGGGAGGATTTATGCGAATAGTCCCTCCCTTACATTTTGTCTTGTTCAAATAGTTGGCTTTATTTGTCCTAGAACTTATTTCTTCAAGGCCTCCAATACTTGAGGCATCATAGTACAGATATAATGTTCTTCTTTCGCTGTAAAGAAATTGCCATCGACTACGGAATCCTCATCTGTAGCTTGTCCTTTGCTAATGGAAGGTTTAGCCAACGGATGTACCGCTAGCTTCTTTCCTTCCGTGATTCCGGTGAAGTCGAAGAGCATAGCGGCAGCGCAATGTCCAATCATAATCTTACCCTTTTCCCCGAAATTCTTAATCACATCCATTAGATCGATATTGTATTGTTTGCTAGCGTTCTGCTGGAAAACAGGAACCGCATCGCCACAAGCGAATACCATTGCGTCGTATTCATCTTCATGCCCTTTTAAATTAGCGATCACATCGTCTACTGTCAAAGCTATGCCAGAGTTCGTTTTGATTTCTTTTGAATCGGCTACCGCATATACTTTATAAGTAATGCCATTCTCGAAAAATGATTCCAAATATTGGAACAAACCAAATCCATTTACTGGATTTACCGCTAAAACTGCTACTTTCTTTGCCATAATCGTAAATTATTAAGTGATACAATAGTTATTTTTCGTAAGTTTATTACTTTTGTGGTGTAAAAGTAAGTTCCTTTTTTAGAGAAAACAAGAAGGAACTTATAAATAAGGAACTTACATGGATGTAACCATTGTTGAGATTCAAGTAAATAGAAAAGGTTAAAAAATGAAAAACTTTCATCCGACAGGGAATTGCCCCGTGAGAGACGTATTGAGCCGGCTAGGAGATAAATGGTCTATGTTAGTGCTTATCACTTTAAGCGCCAATGGTACCATGCGTTTTAGTGATATCCATAAAACCATCGCGGATGTATCGCAACGTATGCTGACCGTAACTTTGCGCACGTTGGAATCGGATGGTCTGATCGAACGAAAGGTCTATGCGGAAGTTCCTCCCCGAGTAGAATACTGCTTAACGGAAAGAGGATTAAGTCTTATTCCCCATATCCAAGGTTTGGTGGATTGGGCGTTGCAGCAGATGAGTGGTATTATGGAAAGCCGGGTTTTACATACGTCATGACTTGCTCTGGCATTAATCTATCAGTGAGCTTTTTCTGCAAGAATATCTGCCAGCGACCGTTGGGTTAATTTACTCTCAATCCAAGCAAGGACATCAAATGTCTTTAAAAGTTGGCGTTCATATTTATCTTGTTCGATTTTTTGAATGTCTTTTTGGTATTGTAGCCAGCGTTTATTTCTAGCTTTCTCGTATGATGGAAGCGGATAGCCCTGTATAAACTTGAATATTAACTTTTCTGTGATATAAGTCTGTTTCTCGAAGCGGATGTTTCTTTTGATGGAAATAATTTCGTTCTCAAAGAAATCATAATTGCCTAATTCTGCTTGGAGTAAAAGATTTACCAATCTTGCTATCTTGTAAGAAGGAAATGCGCAAAATAACTTTCCCAAACTAAATATCTTTTTCATGTATTTGCGAGCTTGTACATAATCTTTCGTATACATGCCTAATACAGCGAAGCTTAGATATAACCGTAATTGAGACTCAAGTCCTAATGATGTTACTTTTTTTAGTAATTCATTTTCTTGCTTATCCCTTAGCTCTAAGGCCTGTTCAAAGTTTCCGGCTTGTAACAAGCTATTGGATTTGTAGATATATATCAAGGTTTTCAGATGTAAGATGAATTCAGTGGAGTACTCATTTTGTGTTAATTCTTCTAGTTTAGAAAGGAAAAAGGGAGTTTCATGATATAATCCGGCAATACATAAACTGTCTAAAATACCTTGTATGGCACTTAAATAGTAGATAGGAGGATTTAATATTAAATGTTGGTTGTCGTTAAATAAGTTGATAAGCTCTTGGTAATATCGGATAGCCGATTTATAATTGCCGGAGTTAAGATAATAAGTGGCTTGGAATAGCAAATGTAACTTTTGCGCTTCGAATCCTTGGTAGGAATTGTTTGCGATTAAATGGAGTTCGCTCAATACGAGATCGTTTAAATCCTCTTTTTGTTTGTCGGAACGGATATAGCCTTTGTTAATTAAACGGTGTTTAAGAATATCGTATAGCTGTGTATGTTGATTAAGGGTTCTTGCGTATTTTAATACTTCATTGATTTTCATTTGCTTGTTTACCAGCTGCTTTTCTGAGATTGTTTTAAAATCAAGAGCGCTTAAGTATTTCAGTTCCGTTCTCCGAATCAATAAAAGCAAGGAATCATTTTCATAAGTGATCGCTAATTTTTTTGCTTTATCTAATTCAATGAAAGCTTCATCAAATATTTCTCGTTCGAATAATACGCCAGCCTTTGATATATAATTGAAAATTCTTGTTTGGACATCCTGTTTTTCTCTTAGTCTAACTAAACATTCTAGAAGTACCCGATATAAATGTTTGACTGCGGTCTCGAAACTCTTCCCGTCTTGAATCTGACAAAAGCGTGTATACAGCTGTTCGGGAGACGTATTAGCGTCTATTAGATTAAAAAGGGTGAGGTATACCTTATCACCGTTTTGAAGGTTTGCGCAAAGATGGAAATATCTTTTCTCAGCTTTTGTCAAGGTGTTGACAAGCATTAATAATATGTATGTGTTATTCATGGACTTTTGATGTTATCAAGTGTTTGATATATAGTGAATATGAGAAATTGTATGATGCAAATATATCGATTTGGGTTTATCTACGATGAAGATTAATTGATGATTTTTATATTTTGGATCTTTTTATATTTGCGACATCGGTGAATGAATTTAAATTAACATGAAATCTGGTGTACCAAGCGGAATATATGATATTTTTGTTAAACGAATGATTAATAAGAGAAAAGCATGAAAGACTTACGGAATCATAATATATTGGTTGTTGGAAGTAGCAATACCGATATGGTCATAAAGACGAATCATCTCCCTCGTCCGGGAGAGACGGTATTAGGCGGAACATTTTTTATGAACCCGGGTGGGAAAGGAGCGAATCAAGCGGTTGCTGTTGCGCGGTTAGGGGGACAGGTCTCGTTTATTTGTAAAACAGGCAGTGATATATTCGGACATCAATCCCAGCAGCTATTTGAGGAAGAGGGGATTGATACTTCCTATATTTTCTCAGATCCGAAGAATCCATCTGGCGTAGCGTTGATTACGGTGGATGCTCATGCTGAAAACTGTATTGTGGTGGCCTCCGGAGCTAATGCTAATCTATTACCTTCTGATTTAGCGAAATCGGAAGAGGCGATAGAAAAAGCCGATTTGATTTTAATGCAATTGGAGATTCCTATGGATACTGTCGAGTTTGTCGCTAAGATGGCATCGAAGAAGAACAAACGGGTAATATTGAATCCGGCTCCAGCTCAAACTTTGTCGGCTACGTTACTCCGGCATCTGTATATGATTACCCCGAATGAGACAGAGGCAGAGATGATCTCTGGCGTGAAGATCACGGATGAGGTTTCCGCGAAGAAGGCTGCGCAAGTTATAATGGAGATGGGAGTACAGAACGTAATCGTTACTTTAGGCTCAAAAGGAGCTTTGATCTATTGTGATTCCATGGTAGATATGGTTCCTGCGATAAAAGTGGAAGCCGTTGATACTACTGCCGCCGGGGATATTTTCAACGGCGCTTTAACGGTGGCTTTGGCTGAGGGGCGGGATTGAAGGGAAGCCGTTAGATTCGCTTGCAAAGCTTCCGCCATTTCCGTGACTCGTGTGGGAGCGCAATCTTCCGCTCCTTATCGGAATGAGGTGGATATTTTTGATTAATCTATAAAAACAATCTAATAGTATGAAACAAACAGTATTTGCGATGATAGCGGGAGTCTCTTTATTTATAGGGGTGACCTCATGTTCCCAACAACCCTCGGCAAAGGATCAAACGACGGTGCCCGCTGAGTTTACGATTAGTAAAGAAAAGTTGATGGATAAGATTAAGGGAGGTTGGGCCGGACAAACCATAGGCTGTACGTATGGCGGTCCGACGGAGTTCAAATATAACGGAACGATGATTCAAGAATACGTACCGATCGTATGGCCGGACGGATATATCAAGTGGTGGTACGAGAATGTACCCGGATTGTACGATGATGTTTATATGGACCTTACATTCGTGGATGTCTTTGACCGGTTGGGATTGGACGCTCCTGTGGACTCATTCGCCATGGCGTTCGCTACGGCGGGATATACGTTATGGCATGCTAACCAGTCGGCACGTTATAATATTTTGCAAGGGATCATGCCTCCGGCGTCCGGCCATTGGCTGAATAACCCTCATGCGGATGATCTGGATTATCAGATCGAGGCGGACTATGCCGGACTGATGTCGCCGGGTATGCCGAATACGGCTTCCGAGATTTCTGATAAGATCGGGCATATCATGAATTACGGAGACGGTTGGTACGGCGGTGTGTATGTCGGGGCGATGTATTCGTTATCGTTTATCTCGGATGATATCGAGTTTATCGTGACCGAGGCGTTAAAGACGATACCGGAGCAAAGTACCTATTATAAATGTATGAGCGATGTGATCCGCTGGCATAAGGAATATCCGGACGATTGGAAACGCACTTGGTTTGAGTGTGAGAAGAAATGGAGCTCGGATATTGGTTGTCCGGATGGCGTTTTCGTTCCGTTCAATATCGATGCCGTGATCAATAGCGCATACATTCTTATCGGCTTGCTTTATGGTGAGGGAGATTTCTATAAGACATTGGATATCTCTACCCGTTGTGGACAAGATTCGGATTGCAACCCAGCCTCTGCGGGTGGTATCTTAGGAACAATCCTTGGTTATAGCCGTATACCGGATTATTGGATGAAGAACTTGAGAGAGGTGGAGAATATGGATTTTGCCTATACGACCATCTCATTGAATAAGACTTACCAAATGGGCTTCGATCAAGCGTTGCAAGTGATAGAGCGCAACGGCGGGTCCGTTTCAGGGGACGAGGTGACGATCAAATGCCAGCAACCTGTAGCCGTTCGTTACGAGAAGGCTTTCGAGGGTATGTATCCGATAGAGAAAGTGGCGGTTAATAAGAATTTGTCCGATGTAGGAGAACTTCCATTTGAGGGAACAGGCGCCGTATTCAAAGGCTTTGTGAACGCTAAAGATGATAAATACGTAGCGAAAGTAGAGATGTACCTAGATGGGGAGCTGGTTGAGACGGCGAACCTTCCGGCATCCTATACGACTCGTAGGAACGACCTGTTTTGGAAGTATCAGCTGCCCAAGGGAAAACATACGGCTACGTTTAAATGGCTAAATCCACGTAATGATGTCTCCGTACATTTCGGTGAGATACTGATTTACTCGGATGCTCCGAAAGAGATTGTTCACCAATAAAATTATAAAGATTATGAAGAAATCATTGTTTCTGATGGGCTTATTCGCCTTGTTTATCTCCTGTAAGGGGAATGTTTCTCAAACCGATAAGCCTCAACCGGTAAATCTTATTCTAGATACCGATTTAGGTCCGGACTATGATGATGTGGGCGCTATGGCCTTGATGCATGCCTTGGCGGATAGCGGTCAGGTAAATATTCTTGCGACTCTTTCCTCCAACCATGATGAGCGGGTGGTGCCTTGCATTGAGGTGCTGAATACTTATTTCAACCGTCCGGACATACCGGTAGGGGCACCAAAGAGCGAACCGGGGGCCTCCTTGACTACTTGGCATAAAACGAAGTGGACTGACGAGTTACCCGCTAACTATCCGCATCATACGGCGAAGACTTCCGACGCTCCGGATGCCCTGAAGGTGTATCGTAAGATTCTGAGCGAACAACCGGATACCAGCGTTGTTATTTGTACGATTGGTTTCTTCTCTAATTTAAGGGATTTGCTTCAATCGGGAGCTGATGAATATAGCGCTCTCTCCGGGAAGGAATTAGTCGCCAAGAAAGTGAAACGTTTGGTTTCTATGGCGGGCCTGTTTCCGGAAGGTAAAGAATTCAATGTGTATTGCGATGTCCCTGCCTCTAAAGTCGTAGCGGAGGAATGGCCTACAGAGATTGTCTTTAGCGGTTTTGAGATCGGGAACGTAATCTTGACCGGAAAGAAACTGGTGCAAATGAACGTGGAGAACAGTCCTGTAAAAGATGCGTATGCCCTTTGTTTTGCGGAGGGAGACCCAGAAGGGCGCATGAGCTGGGATCATACGGCGG
>ENA-OPDW01001328-OPDW01001328.1-human-gut-metagenome-genome-assembly--contig:-NODE-1328-length-14313-cov-2.190279_pt1 | contig 14313 bp, 9 predicted proteins | sample MGYA00241264_ERZ501508 | MGnify/ENA primary metagenome ERZ501508 (study PRJEB25962, sample SAMEA2042575) | human gut metagenome | biome: human gut; feature: human-associated habitat; material: faeces...
GTTCGCGTGCGGCGGCGCGGAAGGTGTCGGCAGCGGCAAGCAGCACTGTCTTATTCTGAGCGGCAAGCCACTTTGCGATTTTCCCGATCGTAGTGGTTTTGCCTGCACCATTGACGCCGGCCATCATGATCACCAACGGCTTGGCCGCATCCAGATTCATGGGTTTCTGCGCCGGCAGCAGGATGCGTTCGATTTCATCGCGCAATGCTGCACGCACTTCCTCGCGCGTTTTGAGGCCCTTGAGCTTCACCGTATCGCGCAAACGCTGTAGGATGACGGACGTAGGCTTGTAGCCAATGTCGGCGGCAATCAGCGTTTCTTCGAGCGATTCAAAAAATTCTTCATCGACAACCCCGCCCGAAAACAGGCCGACGAGGTTGACGCGGGTTCGGGCAAGCCCGCTTTTTAAGCGTGAAAAAAATCCCATGACGAAAACCAAGAAAAAACCAGCGGCGCCCAAACGGCGCGCAGGCACCACAGCGGGCGAAAAAGTCCAACGCATTAGTTTACCAACCCGTGGTGCTGACGGCACGGTTCGCATCGTTTCCGGACGCTATAAACGAACGCCCGTGGCCGTCGGTTTGCGCGACGGACTGCGGCCAACGCCTTCGCGCGTGCGCGAGACGCTTTTCGATTGGTTGCGCCATTTTCTCGGCGATTTTTCCTCGGCGTCGTTTCTGGACATGTTCGCTGGTAGCGGGGCACTGGGGCTGGAAGCGGCAAGCAACGGCGCCGGACGCGTGGTGCTGCTGGAAAAGGATCGCCAGTCTGCGGCGTCGATTTTGGCCGTCATTGCCAAACTGCAGGCGCAGGACACCGTGCAGTGCCTTGCTGTCAACGCGTTTGTTTGGGCGCAGCAGGTCGATGAGACTTTTGATGTGGTTTTCATCGATCCGCCTTTTGCGCTGTCGCTGCATCAGAAGGCTGTGCAGGCCGCCTTGCCGCATCTGAAGAAAGACGGATTCCTTTATCTGGAAAACGAAAGCGAGATTCCGGATGAAATGTTGAGCAAGTGGGGACTGCAAGCCGTGCGTCGCGGCAGGGCGGGAGCCGTTTATTACCTTCTTTGCGTTCGCAGTATCGGGTAAAATTATTTATTTCTCATATTTTGATGAAGGAGCGCGGGTCTTTTGGATGCGCGCCCAGCCTTAAATCGCATGACGACGGCCGTCTATCCCGGAACATTTGACCCCTTTACGCTCGGGCACCTAGATGTGCTTAAACGAGCGGCGCGCCTCTTTGACCGCGTGATTCTCGCGGTGGCCGAAAGCGAAAAGAAAAAAACGCTTTTTACTTTGGAAGAGCGCATCGCCTTGGCGCAAGCCTCCTGTGAAGAGGAACAAGGGCTTGAAAACGTGACGGTGGAAGGCTTTCGCGGATTGTTGTGTGATTTTGCCAAGGCCCGCGGCGTGACCGTGTCCGTACGAGGCGCGCGTGCTGTGAGCGACTTTGAGTATGAGTTTCAGATGGCCGGCATGAATCGTACGTTGATGCCGCAGGTCGAAACGATTTTTCTGATGCCCGCCCTCGAGTGTCAATTCGTGAGCGGCAGCTTCGTTCGTGAAATCGCTGCTTTGGGTGGCGATGTCTCCGGCTTTGTGCCGCAACCCGTGCGTTGTGCTCTGCAGCAGCGCTTCGCCGAGAAAAACGCAGCCGTTAGGGATTGACTGATCCTGAGTCGAGCTGCTTGAAAACAACAAACAACAAAGGAAACACAAAATGGAACCCTATGCTGCCGAGTGGTGGTCGATTGTTCCTCCGATTGTGGCCATTGGCCTCGCGCTTCTGACCAAGGAAGTGTTCTCATCTCTGCTGGTGGGCATCTTCACTGGCACGCTCATCTACGCGGTGGGCACAGACGCCAACATCGTGATGGGCACGCTGGAGACGGCCTTCACGATGATGGCCAAAAAGGTGGACTTCAATATTCTCATCTTCTGCTCGCTGCTGGGGGCGTTGGTCTACTTGATCAGCTTGTCGGGAGGTACGGTGGCTTATGGCAAGGCATCAACGAAGGTCATTCGCGGACGCCGTTCGTCCTTGGCTGCAACGGGAGGCTTGGGGATCGCCATCTTCATTGACGACTACTTCAATTGCCTCACTGTCGGCACCGTCATGCGCCCGATTACGGATGCCTACAAAATCAGCCGTGCCAAACTTGCCTACATCATTGACAGCACGGCTGCACCCGTGTGCATCATTGCTCCGATTTCTTCCTGGGCGGCTGCCGTCGGCTCTTCGCTTAAGGATACCGGTGTGTTTGAGAGCGAGCTCGGCGCTTTTGTGGCTACGATTCCGTGGAATTTCTATGCCATCTTTTCTCTTTTGCTGGTGTTCTTCCTTTGCTGTACGGACTTTGACTTCGGTCCGATGCGCCGCGCCGAAGAGCAGGCAAGCCGACAGAGTGTTGATGTCACGGCTTCAGGAGGAACGGCTGACGAAAAGCTCAAGTACAACCCCAGCGGCACGACCTGGGACATGTTGGTTCCGCTCGGCGCGCTCATCGTGTTTGCCGTGCTGGCTCTGATGTATACCGGCGGCTATTGGGGCACTGACGCCAAGTATCACACCTTCATGGCCGCCATCGGCAATTCCTCGGCTTCAATCTCGCTGGTGTTTGCTTCCTTTGGTGCACTGATGGTGGCATTGCTCATGTATGTGCCGCGCAAGCTGATGACGTTTGCCCAGTTTGCCGAAGGTTCGGTTGAAGGCATGAAGCTGATGCTGCCCGCAAACATCATCCTGATTCTGGCTTGGACGCTTTCGGGCGTTTGCCGCGATCTGCTCTCGGCGCCGCAGTTCATGCAGCATGTGGTGACCTCTTCGGGTATGGGAGCGATGTTCCTGCCCGTGATCGTCTTTGCGATCGCCGCCTTCCTGGCATTTTCCATGGGTACGGCCTGGGGCACTTTCGGCATCCTGATTCCGATCGTGGTGCCGATTGTTGAAGTGCTCGACCCGAATCTTACGGTGGTGGTTCTGTCGGCTACGCTTGCCGGCTCGGTCTTCGGCGATCACTGCTCTCCGATTTCGGATACGACGATTCTGTCGTCAGCGGGCGCAGGCTGTGCGCACATCGAACACGTTTCGACGCAATTGCCGTATGCATTGCTGGTTGCCGGTTCGGCAGGCGTTGGCTACTTGGTGGCCGGCGTCTCGGGCGGCAGTCTGTGGATGAGCTGGCTTGCAACGGCGGTGGTGTTGTTCGGCGTGACAATTTTCCTGCATGTCAAAGAGGGACGCTCTGCGTCTAAAGCGTAACAATCCTTGCGGCCAGAGTTCGCAGAAACGCTCAGGCCGCTACAATCCCACCAAGGTTTTTGAGTAGCGCCCGCGACCCGGCGGGCGTTTTGAGTGCATGATTTTTAATCGACTGTTGGTCAACGAATTCGCAAGCAGCGCCGGGGGTGTCTTCACGGTGCTTTTTTCGGTCGTGGTGACGATCGGGCTTGTGACCATTTTGGGCGAGGCTGCCGGAGGCAAAATTGACTCTCGCTCCGTGTTTGAGCTGATGGCCTACTCGTCGTTTACCAATCTGCCAGCATTGCTGTCGCTGTCAATCTTCATTGCCGTCCTGATGGTCATGATGCGCAGTTGGCAGGATAGCGAAATCCCCGTTTGGTTCAGTTCCGGCGGATTGAGTTTGTTGCGTTGGATCGCTCCGGTTCTGCGATTTGCCATGCCGATGATCATCTTGGTGGGCGTGATTTCGATTGCGGTGACGCCTTGGGCAAAAGATCAGATTGAGCGTACGGCGCAGCAATTCGAGCAACGCGACGATGTCAACCGCATTGCCCCCGGACGTTTTATTGAGACAATGGGCGGACGCCGCATCTTCTTCATTGAGGAGGTCAGTCCGGACGGTTCTGCGGTTAAAAATGTCTTCATGAGTGAGCAAAACGGTGAGAGTGAAATCATCGTGCGTGCCGCTTCAGGGGAAGTACGGGCGACCGACAAAGGCGAGCGTTACGTGGTGCTCAAAAACGGCCGTCGCTACGACACGAGCCGAAACGGGGACGCCGCCTGGCGCGTGACCGAGTTCGACACCTACGAAATTCGCATCGGCACGCGTGCCGAACAGGCCTACATCAGCCGCGACGTGGAAACCATGACGTTTGAAAAACTTCTGGAACTGGATACGTCGCACGCCAAGGCCGAAATCGTCTGGCGCCTGTGCTGGCCTTTGGCGGCCTTCAACCTGGCGCTTCTGGCCATCCCTCTGTCCTACACCAACCCGCGCGCCGGTCGCAGCATGAGTCTGATTCTGGCCGTGCTGATCTTTATTCTGTATCTCAACGGCATCTCGGTGGCCGAAAGCTGGATCAAGACCGAGAAGGTCAATTGGATTGCTGCGCTGGTCGGACTCAACGGCACGGTCTCATTGGTGACGGCGCTACTGTTCATACGGCGCGTCTGGATGCAGCGATGGATACCGCTTGCGATTTCCGAACTGCCCTACAAGCTTCTCGGGAGGGATAAATCGTGAAGGTCCTGACCCGACACGTTGCTAAAGAAGTTTTGATCGCCACCCTCTTTGTGCTGGTGGCGCTTGTTGCGCTCATCGCCTTTTTCGATCTGGTTAGCCAGGCTCGAAACATCGGCAATCGATACAGTATTTCGATGGCGCTTTTTTTGACGATGCTCAAGCTCCCGTCTCGCCTCTACGAAGTGATGCCGATTGCGGCTCTATTGGGCGCCGTCTACACGATGAGCCGGCTCGCCTCCAATTCCGAATTCACCATCATGCGTGTGGCGGGCCTGTCGCCCTTCCGTCTGGCGGGAATGATGACGGTGCCGGCGCTCATCTTGATTGCCATGACGTATTGCTTGGGTGAGTGGCTGACCCCTGCGGCCGACATGATGCGCAACGACATGGACAACATCCTTTTTAACCGGAAACTTTCGGCAAGAGGTTATTCGTCGGGTGTCTGGGTGAAGGACAATGTCAAGGAGCAGCAAAACGCCGGTCAGGCGACGGTGCGTTTTGTGAACGTACACAACCTGATTGCGGGCGAACACAGCCGCACGGGAGCCTGGCGCGTTTTTGAGTTCGACAAGGACGGCAGTCTGATTCGCGTGCTGCATGCGCCTGAAGCCAGCTACATTTCCGGCCGAGGCTGGCACCTCAAGGATGCCAAGGTCGAAACGCTCCCCAAGATTACGCACGATGAAACGCCCATGGTGGAAAAGAGTTCCGCCCGCAAGGACGTGGATTTGATGCTTCCGTCCGAAATGCGACCTGAAATTCTGGGCGTGTTGACCATTAAGCCGGAGCGCATGGGGATTTCAGATCTCTGGCAATACATCGCGCACCTGAAGGAGACGAAGCAAACATCGGATCGCTACCAGGTGGCGCTCTGGTCGAAGGTGTTCTATCCCTTGGCCATATTCGTAATGCTGGCCGTGGCAATGCCCTTTGCGTACCTCAATACGCGATCGGGCGGCGTATCGATCAAGATCTTCGCCGGGCTGATGATTGGCATTTCGTTCTATGCGCTCAACAACATCTTCTCTTTCCTCGGGGTCTTGAACACATGGCACCCGATGGTGGTGGCGGTGGTGCCGACAAGCGTCATGCTGATATGCGCGGCAGTAGCCCTGTGGCTGCTGGAGCGACGGTAGCGGCCGCCCAACTACGAAAAGAAACGCTGCGAGAGCCTCTGGAGGTTTTCGCAGCGTTTTTTATGGGGCCGTCATGCGGCGATGCTCTTGGGATCCAGCGTAAAGAGCGACTGCAGTTCGGCAGCAGAAAGCTCACCGATCCAAGTTTCTCCCGTGGCTACGGGGAGATCGGCCAGATTGCGCTTTTCCATGAGCATTTCGTTGATGCGCTCTTCAAAGGTTCCCGCCGTCACGAAGCGATAGACGAGAACGTCGCGTCTTTGTCCGATGCGGTAGGCGCGGTCGGTGGCTTGTGCTTCAACGGCCGGATTCCACCACAGGTCGTAATGCACGACGCAGCTTGCCGCCGTGAGATTAAGACCTGTGCCGCCCGCTTTGAGAGAAATGATCATGGCGTGAACGGAACGATCTGTTTGGAAGCGATCGACCATAACTTGACGTGCCTTGACGGAGACGCCTCCGTGAAGGAAGTCGGGCCTCTGACCGGTTGCTTTTTCGATCCAGGTCTGCAGGCGCTCTCCCATTTCCCGGTATTGCGTGAAAATGAGCACCTTGCGACCGGCTTCCCGACAGTGCCCGAGAATGTCAAAGAGGGCGGCAGCCTTGCCGGAGTCAGGCGTTGCCGTTTCCGTCTTGAGGTATTGCGAGGGCGAATTGCAGATTTGCTTCATGCTCGTGATGAGCTTGAGCACTTCACCGCGGCGGATGGTGCGGATGTCGGCGCCTTGCGGATCTTCGACCGCTTTCTCCTCGAGTTTTTTGAGCTTTTTCATGTGCGCTTCGAGCACCTTGCTGTAAAGCGCGGCCTGTTCCGCCGTGAGGTTCGTGAACTGATCCACCGTGTTGCGTTCGGGCAGATCGGCGATGATGGACTTGTCGCTTTTCAGACGACGCAGCATGAAGGGGGCCGTCAGGCGGCGGAACGCTTCGGCGGCCGTTTCGCTGTGATCGGTCTCGATCGGAGCGGCGAAAGTCTCCGTGAAATCCTTGAGCGATCCCAGAAGGCGCGGCTGGACGGTTTCCAGAATCGACCAGTATTCGCTCAATCGATTTTCAACGGGTGTACCGTTCATGGCGATCGTCTGAGAGGCGTTGAGGGATTTGGCCGCCACGGACTGGCCTGATGTGGCGTTTTTCACGGCCTGTGCCTCATCGAGCACCAACAGGCGCCACTTGTATCCCGCCAATTTTTCCGTTTCCCGGCGCATCAGCCCGTATGTCGTCAGCGTGACGTCGGGGAGGTCTTTGACGGCTTCGGGCAGCACGCGACTGGTGCCGTGATAGATACCTACGGAAAGAGAGGGCGCGAATTTGGCGATTTCGCGCTGCCAGTTGGTCATGAGCGTGGTCGGTACAACGACAAGTGCCTTGGCTTTGGTCAGTTCGCCGTCGTTTTTGAGCTGAAGCAGTGTGGCGATCACCTGCAGTGTCTTTCCGAGCCCCATGTCGTCGGCAATCAGGGCGCCGATGCCGAGACGAAGGTTTTTCATGAGCCACGAAAAGCCGCGCGCCTGATAAGGGCGAAGCGTGGCGTGAAGGTTCTCAGGAGGTGAAATTTCGTCGATCTCGGTGAGGCGCTTAAGTCGTTTGCGGATTTCGTCGCTCACGAGCACTTCGGCCTGTCGGCCTTTGTTTTCATAGTTGCCCATTAGCGCCGCGCGCATTTTTTCCAGATAGGTGGGCTGCGGCTGCTTATCAACGGTTTCTGCCATTCGCGCGAGCTCGGTCGGATCGAGGTAGACGAAATCGTCGCCGACCTGCACGACTTCGCCGACGTGCTTGGCAAGCTCTGCGAGTTCCTCCTTCGTGAGTTCCCGATCGCCTACGGCCACGCGCCAGTCAAAGCGTGAGAAGGCGTCTTTGCCCAAAAACGATTTACCGGTGCCGGCGTCCAGGTGTGCCACCAGACGCGGTTTGAGAAGGTTTTTGAGGCGTTCGGGCAACATCACGGCCACGCCCAAAAGTGTGAGCACCGGAGCGACTTCAAAGAGAAAGTCCTTGAGTTCGGATCGTTCAACCGTCACGGGGCTTCCGCCGGTTGCTTCAATGCGGTTCAATGACGGGTAAGCCGAAGTGAGCGTTTTAAGAACGGAGACAGCGGCAAAGCGTTCGTTTTGAAAGCGGCTTTCCTTGAGCAAACGCTTGAGCATCACCGGTCGCTTGGTGGAAAACACTGTGGTTTGCGAGGTGGTCTCGTTGTCAAAAAGCGAACCGTCGCTTTCTTCCGACACGTCGACTTGAGCGGGATCGACTTCCCGACCCAGAATGCCGTAGTTGATTTTGATGCCGTCGGGGTGTGTACGTACCGTCAATACGGGGCGCCACGGGTAGACGTTGCCTAATAGAAAGGCGCTCAGGCCGCGCAGCATGGTTTTGAGCATGCTTTCGGGCAGGAGGTGGTTTTTTGGCAACGGTGTTTGCATTGCCAAAAGAAGCAGTAGCGAACGGGTGTCGGCTAGAGCCTTAATGTCGCCTGCGACAAGCTTCATCAGAGCGCAAAGCGCAGCGGTAAGCGCCAGGAAAACTGTCTGACGGGCAAATCCCTCACCGCTTGGAACGACGGTGGAGCTGAACAATCGGTTTGCGTACGGCTGGCAGGCTCGGGTCAGTTGCTCAACAAGCTGCGCGACGTGACGGTTGCGAACGGCAGGAGTCCACATGAAAAACGGTACAGCCTGCGGGTTGTTTTGCGGGACAACCAGAGCAGGCACTACGGCCGAGTTCAGCAGCAGTCGAGCGGCAAGCTGTGTGATTTCGCGCCAACATTCGACTTCCGGCGCCGACTCCTGAGCGTACACGACGGGCATCGTCAACAGGACTTCGAAAATGTCGGAGGAGTCGGTGAGTGTGAGACGCCCCTCTTTTCCTGCCGTGTCCCGCACGTGAACCGCGAGTTCCGCGCTCAAGCCCTCATCGGCGTCACAGACGGCTTTTACGGAAACGCTCAGAGAGGCGAGCGCCGACTCGTCGACCGTGATTTTCTTTTGGAATAAGTGTGACGAGAGGCAGTAGCCCAGCCAGTCCGAGGCGTCGGAATAGGAAATTCGGCGTCTCAGCTCCTTTTCGACCCCCGTGAAAAGCTTTCGAAGGTCGCTGCGAAAGGCTTCGCCTCCTGGCATCGGAAGCGACTCGGGGAAAAGAGACAGGATGGTTTCGCGCAGCGGCTCAAGTGTGGCGTAGGGGAGGCTGCGCAGTTCGGCCAGAGCCGATGGTTCATCCAGCTCGACCGGGTCGGGGCGCGATTCGGTAGCGGCCGCAGCGAGTTCGGCCAGACGCAGCGGGCGAGCCGTGGTGGCTGATTTCAGGTCAACGCCTCTGTTTTTGAGTTCGGACTGCAGGTCGAGCCCGTGAAGTTTGAAAATCAAAAACGGATCGGCGTCGATGTGGTCGGCCATGCAGTAGAAAACGGCGGCGATGTGCTTGCAGATGCGAGCGCTGTCCGGGCACGAACAGGATGTGCGCATTTCTCGCCAGGAACGAGGAAAGAGCTCCAGAGAGAGCCCTTGGCAGATGTCGGCGACGCTCGGCGAAAGCGTACCTTCCAGAAGTTCGGCCACAAGCGACGGATTTTGTGCAATGGCGTCAAGCAGCAGTTTTTCCTTTTCCCGTCCCCACTTCGGCAGCGCAATTTTGATTTCGTACGGATAGTAGGCAGATCCCGAGACGAGCGCTTCGACGCGATCTTCGTGCGAAATCCACTCGCAGCTCACGACGTGTCCGGTGTTGTAGTAGGAACGTCCGCGAGGCAGTCGGTTGTCGAAGTCAACATTGCTCAATGCGTCGAGCCATTGTTTGCCCCACCAGGTGTTGCCGAAGGTTCTGCGTTTGGCCATAAGAAATGCAGTCACAAAAAAAGCAGAAAGGCGTGGGAGCTTTTCTGCTTTGGTTTGCAAAAAGCGAAGGCTTCGCTCAGTGCGAGAGAATCTTGGAGAGGAACTGCTGGGCGCGTTCCGAACGCGGAGAGCTGAAGAACTCCTCTTTCTTGGCATCTTCGAGGATTTCGCCGGCTTCCATGAAGATCACGCGATCGGCCACCTTGCGGGCAAAGCCCATTTCGTGCGTCACCACCATCATGGTCATGCCTTCACGGGCGAGTTCCACCATCACGTCAAGCACTTCGTTAATCATTTCCGGGTCGAGAGCCGACGTCGGTTCGTCAAAGAGCATGCAGACCGGATCCATGGCAAGAGCACGGGCGATGGCCACACGCTGCTGCTGGCCGCCCGAGAGCTGGCCGGGGAATTTCGGAGCGTGCTTGAGGAGCCCCACGCGGTCGAGAAGCGCCAGACCGCGTTCCGTGGCTTCTTCACGGGAACGGCCGAGTACCTTCATCTGAGCGAGTGTCAGATTGTCGGTAATGGACAGATGCGGGAAGAGTTCGAAGTGCTGGAACACCATGCCGACGTGGCTGCGCAACTTGGGCAGGTCGGTCTTGGGATCGCCCACGTTGATGCCGTTGATGAGCACTTCACCCTGCTGGAACGGTTCCAGGGCGTTGACGGTCTTGATGAGCGTGGACTTGCCGGAGCCGGAGGGGCCGCAGACGACCACCACTTCGCCTTTTTCTACGGACGTGGAGCAGTTCTTCAGAACTTGGAAGGAACCGTACCACTTGCTCACATTTTTGATTTCAATCATCGCCATAGGAAAAAGGCCTCTTTTTGCGGTTGTTTTCGAAAAAACTGCTTGTCTTTCAAGCGTAGCGTTTAATTGTAAGGTATTGCGGAAAAACACGTCGACTCTTTTACAACCCAATTTGTGTTGACGGGGTGTGAAGACTGATGCCTCCGGTGGTCATCAATGCGACATGGACAGTAAACGGCCTTAAGGATCTTGGAAAAAGAAACGTCACTTTCGGTGAAGTAGCTAATGGCGATGTCGAGGCCGTCGAGATCAACCATCACGAACCATCTCAAGCACATGCAGCAGGCCGTTTTGTCGGGAGCTGCCGAACTGAGCAAAGGTCCCTCGGCTCAAGATCTGAGGCGAAATGTTCAAATCGATTGCCGACAGTCGGAAGGTGACGCAAGATAGAATCGAACAATCTTCAGGTATCTTTTGCACCATAGAACATAACCAATTTCAGAATCCACAATCGAGGAAAATCGGCGTGAATCCGTGGTCATTGACAGTCATGTTGCGGCTTGACCGATCCCGTGCGGCATCGGTCCGGGGCATTGTTGTGTCTGAGGGGGAGCCGGCATGACGAAGCGACTCGGGTTTTCTTTAAAGCTCGCGCTATTTGCGCTGTTGTCGACGACGATTGTCGATACGGATGCGGTGTATGCGGCTCAGACACAGCAGGCACGAGCCGAAAGACCTAGATTGGGTCTGGTGCTTTCCGGCGGAGGCGCGCGCGGTTTTGCACATATCGGGGCGCTGAAGGCGCTCGAAGAGCTTCGCGTGCGTTTTGACGTAATCACCGGCACGAGCATGGGCTCGATGGTGGGCGGCGCGTATGCGGCGGGCTACAGCGCCAAGCAGATTGAGGACATCACGCTTGCTGTTGACTGGCCTCGTATGTTTGCGCCGCGTCCGGATCGCAATCGTATGGACTGGCAGGGTAAAGACAACGACCGTAGAGGCCTGGGACCCACTGAAATCGGCGTCACGAAGGACGGATTGCGCTTCTCAGGACAGTTAGTCCCTTCGCAGGAGCTCGACATCTTCTTGCAGCGCTCCACGCAGCCTTTCAACAGTGTCTACGACCTCTCCGAACTGGATATTCCGTTTGCGGCCGTCGCTACGGATCTGGAAAGCGGGCAAAGGGTGGTGCTGCAAAAAGATATCTCGTTGGCGCAGGCCATGCGTTGCTCAATGTCAGTACCGGGGGCATTTCGACCGGCCGAGTACAAGGGCCGAGTCTTGGTTGACGGCGGTCTGATCGACAACCTGCCGATTGATCTGGCTCGGGATATGGGTGCAGAACGCGTAGTGGCGATTAACGTCGGCACACCTTTGGGTAAGCGCGATGACATTAAAGGCGTGTTGGGTGTCATGGCGCAGGTGGTCAACATTCTGACCGAGCAGAATGTGCGCAAGTCCAAGGAGTCCATTCGACCGGGAGATATCTACATAGAACCTGATCTGGGGGAACTGACTTCCGGCGACTTCATGAAGTCGCGCGACATTATCGAAATCGGCTACAAGGCTGTGATGGACAATAAGGAGCTCTTTGAGCCCTACATCGAAGACGAATACGACTATCGGTTCTATTTGAGCGCCCGCTACGAAAAGACGCTTGTCGATGGTGAACATAACGTTTCCGAAGTGAAAGTTGCGGGACTCGAGCACGTTAATCCCGAGCATGTGCTGGCGACAATTGATATTGACACCGACAAGCCCGTGAGCAACGAACAGGCGGCGGAGGCCGCACGCGACATCTGGGCCGAAGGCGACTTTCAGAGCGTGCCGTTTCGTTTTGAACCTGGCCCGAACGGCACGGAAGTGCTGGTGTTTGAACCCGAGGAAAAGACGGTGGGCTACTCCCGTCTGATGTTTGGCGGCAACGTGCAGTCTGACTTTCAGTCGTCCAACACCTTTAACGTGGTGCTGTCGCATACCTGGGGATGGCTCAACAAATGGGGCGGTGAATGGCGTAACGAAATTCAGCTCGGTGAAGTCAAGCGATTTCTTTCCGAATTTCACCAGCCTTTGGGCGTGGGCGGACGCTGGTTTTTGATGCCGCGCGTGAGCTACCAGTGGGAGCCGTTTGATCTTTATGTCGGCGACAGCGACACGCCGGTGGGCGAGTTCCGAACCGAGACGTTCGAAGCGGGCATGTTCCTGGGGTATGAATTTCCGAGGCTCGGCCGCATCTCCGCGGGTGCCGGCTGGTACGACAGTCGCATCAAGACGGAAACGTTCATCACGGATCTGAAATACACCGAAGATTCGTCGTTTGTGTCTCTGCGCGCCAATTTCGATACGCTCGATGATGCGAGCTTCCCGCGCAGAGGTTTTTACTTCGATGGTTCGGTGACCTATGACTTCAATCCGCAGGGTTCGATTGGAGAGCCGGACTCAAACACGCGCTACGAGGTCAAGGCCGCCATTCCGCTTCAGCTCGGTGAACGCACGACGGCTTTGGTGAGCGGCAGAGCTGCTGCGGCAAGCGAGGTCGGAAACTACAACATGGGAGGCGTTTTTAATCTTTCCGGTTCGCCTTACGGACGTTATTCGGGTGATCGGCTGGCATTCGGCCGCGTGATGATCTATTACGACGTGAGCCGCACCATGCGCGAACTGCGCATGCCGATCTATCTAGGCGGCACGTTTGAAATCGGGCGCGTTTGGAACGGCACGATCACCGAGGTGATCGGGGATCAGGGAACTCCGTGGCGTAAGGCTGCAAGCTTGTACATCGCAAGCGACACCTGGCTCGGTCCTATGTATCTGGTCGCGGGCAGAACGTTCGGCGAAAGCTCGTCTCTGACGTTCTACTGGGGGCGTCTGCTCTGGTAAGAAGCGTCAGTCAGCGATACTTGGCACACACCGGGCAATCGGGGTCGCTCGCGAGCTTCATGCGTGTGAATTCCCACGACAGCGTATCGAGTATCAGAAGACTTCCGACGGAAACGGGCGTGAGTCCTGCCGCAATCTTGAGGGCTTCTTCGGCGGCCATCATGCCGGCAATGGACGTAACCGGTGCCATGACGCCCGTTTGCGAGGCCTTGACATCGGTGGCGTCGTCTTCAGGAAAAGTGCACTGATAGCACGCAGGATTACCGTTGCGGAAGTCGAAGACTGCCAATTGCACGCTGTAGCGCACGGAAGAAGCCGAAATCAGCACCTTTCGCAACGCTTTGGCCGCGCGGTTGGAGGCGTGGCGCGTGCGGAAGTTGTCCGAAGCGTCAATGATGATGTCGCAGTCTCGGGCGAGATCAAGGAGTTTGGCTTCGTCAACGTAGTCCCTGACGACTTTGACCGGAACGTCGGGATTGACGGCGTGCAGGGCGAGGGCTGCGCTTTGCGCCTTGTTCAAGCCGATGCGCTCGGGCGTGTGCAGGATTTGCCGCGGCAGATTGGAAAGATCCACGGCGTCGGCATCGGCAATCGTGAGCGAGGCCACGCCGCTTTCAACAAGCGCCAAGGCTGCGGGACAGCCCACGCCGCCCGCGCCGATGATGAACACGCGGCTGGCGGCGATGCGCGACTGCCCCTCAGGGCCGATTTCCTTCAGAAAAACGTGACGGCTGTAGCGATCGTCGGTCATTACTTCTTTTCGGTTTCGGTCGTGTTCTTGCTCTGAGCTTTGTTTTGCTTCTTGTCCTTGGCCGCTTGTTCAGTCTTTTTCTTGTCGCGATCGGCCTTGAGCTTAGCCTGCGTTTCCTCGTGCGTGACGACATGTTCACCCTTTAGAAACGCCTTGGCCTGTTGCAGCGGGAAGTCTTTTTCGTCGCCGAACATGTAGCGAAGCTTGGGCATCGTGGTCTCTTCTTCGTCCACGAATTCTTCAGCGGCTTTCTTGTTCTTGTCTTTTTGGACGGCCGACTTGTCGTCCTTCTTGACTTCAGGCTTGTCGCCGTTTTTCTTCTCGACCTTCTTTTCCTCCTTCACTTCAAGGTGATGTGCGAGTTCTGCCTCGCGAATCGAGAAGGAGGGATAGTTGCCTTCGGGGGTGTCGTCAACCGCGATGTCGGGCGTGATGCCCGTGGCCTGAATCGTGCGGCCTGAGGGCGTGTAGTAGCG
>ENA-OPDW01001332-OPDW01001332.1-human-gut-metagenome-genome-assembly--contig:-NODE-1332-length-14256-cov-4.120766_pt1 | contig 14256 bp, 8 predicted proteins | sample MGYA00241264_ERZ501508 | MGnify/ENA primary metagenome ERZ501508 (study PRJEB25962, sample SAMEA2042575) | human gut metagenome | biome: human gut; feature: human-associated habitat; material: faeces...
CTCATCCTGCTGGGCGGCGCGAACCACCACGCGACGCCTGCCATCGCGCTCGGCAAAGGTGTCCAGATCAAAGGCGTGCAGCGGCTGACCGGTGAGCATCATCACATAGTTGGTGATGTCGACGATATTGTTGTGCGGGCGCACGCCCAGGGCGTTAAGGCGCTTGACCATCCAGTCGGGCGAGGGGCCGACCTTCACGTTACGTACGATGCGGGCGACGTAGCGGTCGCACAGGCCCTCGTCGGCAATCTCGACGGAAAGCTCGTCGTCGGTCGCGCGGCCGGTCTCGGCCTTGATGGCGGGCAGCTCAACGTGGAAATCGCGGTCGAAGATGGCGCCGGTCTCGCGGGCCATGCCGATCATGGACAGGCAGTCGGGGCGGTTGGGCGTGATCTCGCAGTCGAGCACAGTGTCGCTCGAACCCACGTACTCGGCAAACGGCATGCCGCAGGGCGTATCCTCGGGCAGGATCATAATGCCGGAGTGGTCGCCGCCCAGGCCGAGCTCGCGTGCGGAGCAGTTCATGCCCATGGACACGACGCCGCGGAGCTTGCTCTTCTTGATTTTGACGTCGCCGGGAAGCACGGCGCCGATCATGGCCGTGACGATGTGGTCGCCGGCCTCGAAGTTCTGCGCGCCACAGACGATCTGCAGCGGAGCGGGGTTGCCGTCGGCGTCGAGATTCTTGTCACCCACGTCGACCGAGCACACATACATATGGTCGCTATCGGGGTGCGGGGTCTTGGTGAGCACCTTGGCAGTCACCACGTGGTCGAAGGACTCGCCCACGGTGTCGATCGCCTCGACCTCGGTGCCGGTACGGATATATTCGTCCGAAAGGGTCTTGGGATCCTCCGGAATATCGATCATGGTCTTGAGCCAGTCGTAAGAAACGCGCATGTAGCTCTCCTAGTTCTTAATCTCCGCAAAGGGAGGAATATCAAATGAAGACGTTCGCCTTAGGGTTGTCCAGGTGCCCCAGGTTGGCGTGAAAGAGGAGCGACGCGTACTAAAGGTACGCGAGCGACGGTTTGAACGCCAAGATGGGGTGCCTGGGCAAGCCTAAAATTGGTTCAGGAAGCGCATATCGCCCGTCATGAGCGTTCTGAGGTCCGGCAGGTCGTAGCGCAGGGCCGCGACGCGCTCGGCGCCAATGCCAAAGGCGAAGCCGGTGTACTTCTCGGGATCGATGCCGCAGTTGATCAGGACGTTGGGGTCGACCATGCCGCAGCCCAAGATCTCGATCCAACCGGAATGCTTACAGAAGTTGCAGCCCTTGCCGCCGCACACGTGGCAGCTCACGTCAACCTCGCAGGAGGGCTCGGTGAAGGGGAAGAAGTGCGGGCGATAGCGCGTCTTGCGATCCTCGCCGAACATGCACTTGACAAAGTAATCGAGCGTGCCCTTGAGGTCACCGAAGGTAATACCCTCATCCACCACAAGGCCCTCGATCTGGTTGAACTGCGGAAGGTGACAGGCGTCCGCCGTGTCGGGGCGGTACACGGTGCCCGGGCAGATCATGTAGATAGGCGGCTTCTGGCTCTCCATGGTGTGGATCTGCACGCCCGAGGTCTGAGTGCGCAGCAGGATGTCGGACTCGCCATGGGCGTGGGCCTCGGGGTGCGCCACGCTACCGGGGTTGTTGTCGACCACGTAGAAGGTGTCGCGCGCCGAGCGGCTGGGATGGTCCATGGGGGCGTTGAGCGCGGTGAAGTTGTAGTAGGAAGTATCGACCTGCGGGCCGGACTCAACGGTGTAGCCGATGCCGCAGAAGATGTCCTCTGCCTCCTCGATGATCTGCTTGATGAGGTGCTGGTGGCCAATCTGTGGACGGATGCCCGGCAGGGTGATGTCCACGGCATCGTGCTCGAGCGCGTGCTTGAGGGCGGCAGCTTTCATCTCGGCCTTGCGCTCCTCGAACAAGCCCTCAACCAGCTGGCGCATCTCGTTGGCGCGCTTGCCCATCACGGGACGCTCCTCGGGGGAGAGCTTGCCCATCATGCGCATGAGGCCGGTCACGCGACCTTTGCGGCCGAGCAGGGCCACGCGGGCGGCCTCGAGCTTCTCGGCATCGTCGGCGTTGGCGATAAGCTCCTTTGCCTCCGTTTCGAGCTTGGCCAGATCATCGATCAGACTCATCTATCTTCCTTTCCTGTCTGCACGGGGCGTCATGCCCCGCCGCCCGCACTCGGCAATAAAAAACCGTCCTTGGGCGCCTCTCGCTTACCCAAGGACGGCTGAATTCCGCGGTACCACCTTGTTTGGCAGCCGGATGTCTGGCCCAGCATGCCCTCTTTTGGCCCCTTGTCGCGAGGCTCACGGCTCCCCTACTCAGACAATGTCCTTCAGGTCGCTGCTCGGGAGTGAACGCCTAGCCCTTGCCAAGGTGAAGAGGCTTGCAGCCCATGACCTCTTCTCTCTTAAACCCGGCGCAGCGGACCAAACCCTCTCCGTCAACGCATTGGTCAGAATGATAGCACAAGGCAGACAGCGAACGCGCAGCATCCAAAGGCTACGCGCCCCTTTTTCGCGGCCTCCGCACAATATGCCCGGAGCTGCCACCGCCGCAGACCACAACCCAAACGCAGTGCACCCAAAGGTCCCGCAAATGAATAAAAGCGATACTCATTTGCATAAAAAATCGTCAAAAAAGCAACGATGTCGCCCTTCTTGCAGCAGTGCCCGTCCAAAATGGCGGAAAAGTAGAAATATGTACGATGCTCAGCCCCGTGCCGGGCACCCCGAAGGACAAAACGCCCCTGCCGTCACCATGAACGCCGTTCATGGTGCCACCCGTTGCCGAATTTAGCCTCCCGCACCTTTATGCACGCCAAAATCGAAGCCCTCAATCGTACATATTTCGATTTTTCCGCCATTTCAAGCGGAGTTGACGCCAAAAGGACGGGACAAAAGAGCATGGCGCCCTACGCTGCCGGCGAAACAGCATTCTCCTTGATGGTTTTAATGACGGTAACCAAAGCCATCTGCTGACGCTCATCAAATATTTGCATGAAAGAACGCGGGCGAGTAAACGGTGGGCGGTTGAGATCTCCCGGCTCCATAAAGCCTAACTTCACCACATACTCAACGACACGCTTGACGAAGTTGATTTGCTGCTCATTAAGGCTTTGATCGTTCAGGAACTCGGCAAATGCCTCGTTGGCAGCATCTCTATCCAGATGCACGATACTGCGCACCAAAATACCAAACGGCGTATTCCCATATGCTGTGGCATAGTCCTCGGCATTGCCAAGCTCACAGGTAAAGATATGTTCCAGCTGGGCAAACTCAGATTCCGTCATAGGCTTATTGGTACGCAGTTTATGAATAACCAGGTTGTCCGAATAATCCTTAAAGTAACGCTCCACCTTTAGCTTGTAATCTTCGAAGTCCTCGCTCATATCAGTGACCACGCCGTAGGTTATCTGAGTGACTGGATCATTAAGATGCGTAATAACATCGCGACGATCCTGGCCACCAAGAATGAACTTCACTAGGGAACGAAGCTTTTTACGAATATCCTCAAGCGTAAGCAAGCTGGCGCCATCAAGCATCTGGCCGTCCGCCACACGCTTAATAAAAGACATTTGCTCATTGACCTGCGGCACTGACGCCAGAGAACAAAGTTTATTCGCCATCATGACAACACGGCTCTTGTAGACTTCCACCCTTTGAGATTTGCATAGCGCCAACATGTATCCATACATGATGTTGTCAAAACGCAAGGCACCTAAATCGCTCTCATCATTAATAATGAGCATGGATATTGGATCTTTGAGCTCGGCAAGAGATACCGCAGAAAGCACCGTATAGGACTCAACGCGTCGATAAATCTCGACCTCACGCCGATGCTGGCGCACGGTAAATAGCTCGTCATTGAGCGCGACCACTTGACTACGCATTGTTTCGACAAGCTGGGCGCGCCAAGTCTGATACTCATCATCCGCAAAAGTGCTTTCCTGGAAAAGCATGGCAAGCTCTGCCTGCCGAGCAAATACCTGCTCGGCAACAGAAACCACCAGCTTGCCTTCCACCAGCTTGGGATTCTCTCGGAAGAACTGGAAGTTACGGCACCAATCAAAGATAAAGAAACGCTCTTTATCCTCACTAGGACCGCTAAGGGGATCCATTACATCAAGACCCTCGCATAGGCGTGTTCCGCGGCCGATCATCTGCCAAAATTTGATTTTTGACCGAACCTTCTTGAAGAATACGAGGTTCACAATTTCGGGCACATCGACACCGGTGTCTAACATATCAACCGACACAGCAATGACGGGACGATTTTTCAATTCAAAGTCATCAATAATCGCATGTGCATAGTCATCGGAATGAATCACAGCCTGTATATAGTCGCCGGGCAGGCTCGGGTAGAGTTCTCCAAAACGCTCGACGATATAACGGGCGTGCTTTTGGTTCTGGGCGAAAATGACAGTCTTGCCAAGCTCTTGGCCACCTTGGGTATGGATTCCCTTCTCCATCAGGGTAATGAGTACGCTATCAATAGTGCCCTCGTTATAAACCCACTTGTTGATCTCCTCTTCACCGACCTCAGAAGGAGCTTCTTGACCGGCCTCCTCAAAATCATCCTCAAACTGCTCGCGCTCTTCCGGACTTAAATCATCGTAAGTAATGCCGTCGTCGATAAAATCCGTATGCGTCTCGATGCCGTAGTACGGGACAAGCACATGGTCAACTTCGGTAGCGGTGCGGTATTCGTAAACATAGGTAGGCACGCCGCGTTCCACATCAAAGAAGTCATAGGTATTGCGATCGACCTCATTAGCAGGTGTCGCGGTAAGCCCCACAACAAGCGAGTCAAAATAGTCGAAAATAGCGCGATATTTTTTGAAAATCGAGCGGTGAGCCTCGTCAACGATAATGAGGTCGAAATGCGCCGGCGTAAACATACGATCACCGTCTTCGTTCCGCTCCTTATCGATGGCATTCATTATGGTGGGATACGTAGAAAAGACAACGCGCGCGTTTCGCTCCTCTTTGTTTGAGCAAAGGTTGCACAGCGACGCATTGGGAAGATAGTTCTGATAGGCATGCTTGGCCTGACGCACAAGAGCAACTCGATCTGCTAAGAAGAGGACATTTTTGACATGACCCGATCGCATAAGAACGTCGACAAGAGCCGCCGAAACACGAGTCTTGCCCGTACCGGTAGCCATAACAAGCAAGCTCTTGCGATGGCCTTCCTCAATGTTTGCGCAAACGTGCTGGACCGCCTCAACCTGGTAGTAGCGTTTTCCGCCACCAGCTATTGCCTCATTCACCGCAAGGCCTGTGGGCTTGACGGTTGTTCCACGTCGATTGAGAAGCCTCTGCAGATCGTCCTGCGAGAAGATGCCGCTCACCTGACGCGGTGCGCCATTTTCATCATCAACAAAGAGGGTTGAAAAACCATTGGTAAGGAAAATGGGTGGCCGATACCCAAACTCCCGTTCAAGGCAATCTGCGTAGAGGCGCGCCTGCTTGAGGCCCTTCTGCTCGGAATAAGTTGTTTTCTTAGCTTCAACTATGGCAAGAGGCTTCCCGTCCTTGCCCGTAAGCAGATAGTCAACATAGCCGTTGCCCGTATTGTTACCTGGCTCAATAGGCATTCCCTGAACTTTACGCTCACGAATCGCATTCTTATCAAGCGTCCATCCGGCAAGTGCAAGATCCCAGTCAACATAGCGCCTGCGGGTCTCGAACTCAGACAGTTCCTCTGGATTGAAATCGCGCTGTTGTTTGTTCTCCTCCTTGGCCTGAGTTGCCCAGGAGCTCATCTTTTTAAGCTCTTCTTCGAGTCGCTTGATCTCTTCATCTTTCTGACTGAGAAGTGCTTCGCGACTCTTGATGGTTCTTATCTGCGCCGCCGTGAGCTGAAGACCCTTTTTTGGAATCTTCTTCTCGTCAAAGGATCGCTCGATATACTCGGGGCCGTAACAGTAATCAATCCAATCGGTAAACTCAAAGAGGCTTCGAAGCGCCAAAACAGCATCTTGCGGAGTCACAACTCGCTCGGTATGAACGGAAAGATTGCCAAGCTTATTAATTCCAACGAGCTTGCGCCAAACACGCTCGTCGACCGCCTCCACAAATGTACGCTCGTGAAGCAGCGAAGAGAGATTATCGCGATAAGGCATGCTGATGGAGTCATCAATGGCGTAGACCCACTTGACGGCAAGCTCGAGCGCCTTTCGGCACCCAACCGCACACATGGCGGGCGAAGCAGGAAAAACCCTCTCGGCCTCAATACAGGCATCGGCAAAGAGGCCATAGTAGCCATCTTCACGCTTCAGGAAGTCGAAATTCATGTCCGCCACCCATCTCATACCTCGGCAAATAATCTCATTTGCTAGCGTTTAATTATCCTACTGCCCACCCAAAACATGCAACAAACCTCGATTTGTCGACGGCTGCGACGAAGTCAGCGAACTCCTGCTGAAGGGGGCAACGGGATGGATAGCTTGGCAAGTTCTGACTTCGGAATATTCGACATCGACTTGTTAGATCCATGAGCAAGACCTCTGACCTTACTCGAATACGAAGGACTGGAAAGCAGCGCAGCGAGATATTCTCCGTTAACACTATCGTTAGGATGCATGCGGAAGACAATGTCAGGGAACATCAGGTTCGTTACGTCCTCTCGGACAAGCACGCATGAGCCAACAAGTTGCGGGGTATTCTTCCGAGCAACTAGAATATCGCCCTGTTTGACCTCTTTGGCTTGAATGATGGTTTCACCGTCGAGCATCGCCTTATTTTCACCTGGTAGAAACCTTCCCGACGAGAGAGCGCTCAGTTTCAATACCCCCGGATCAAGCCCCTTACGGGAGACATTCTTGCAGCTTGGACTCTTACCCGATTCCAATGACTCGACACAGTTCTCTAGGATGGACGAATCCCACTTGTTTTCGATGCTTAAAGCACCGCCGAACATCTCGACAAACCGTGATTTGACGAGGGTGTCGAGCTGGTCAAGCTGCTCATTAGCGTTGTCAAGCTGACACTCAACAAAATCGAGTTGCCTCGCGATTGCTTTTTGCTCCGTGAGTCCAGGGAGCAAAATCATCTGTTGGCCGAGTGTTTTCTTATTTAGGGTCTTACCCATGACGGCCGTATTTGTATTGGCTGTCCAGTCTTTCGCACGGCATTGGTGATACATAAAGCTTGAATCAACTGGATAAACGCCCTTATCAACAAATGCCATGATGGCCTCGTTGGTATAGACAGGGGCAGTCGTTATTGCCGTCTTGCCCAGGGACAGCTTGAAACTCATCAGCACCGTGTTTGCCGGCGCGGGCTTTATACCGGTCTCTGCAATAGCAAGATTGTTGATTCGCTCCTTTGTGCCGCCAACGTACTTGCCGAAAGACCCGAGGTCAGCAATGGAAACCCAATCGTGATTTCCATCGCGCCAATACGATAGGTTCTTCCGAGATGGCGTCCTTCCCATACGCAAATCAAATGCATCAGAAACACGGACCCACTCCCCGCTAAATCGGGGTTTAGCTCATGAACTTGCTGTGGGACCGCTTCACGTTCTGTTGGTCAACCATGGCGTAGCACAGGGTGGTGTCTATCTTGCTGTGGCCGAGCAAGACCTGTACCTGCTCTATGGGCATGCCCTTGTCTATAGCTCGAGTAGCCATAGTGCGGCGGAACTTATGAGGATGGAGCCTGATTCCAGCCGAGCCTCGGCCAATCTCGCGGAGCTTAGACTCAACCCCTCCGATGTTGAGCGATTTGAATGGGGCATTTAATGAAACGAACAGCGCTGGGTTTTGGTCATATCGTTGCTCGAGGTAGCCCTGCAGATGGGTCTTCGCTTTGGCGTCGAAATACACTTTGCGTTGCTTGTTGCCTTTGCCGTGCACGACGCACTCGCGAGCTTCAAAATCGATGTCTGCACGGTTGAGCCGCACAAGCTCGCCGACGCGCATGCCCGTGGAGGCCAGAAGGTCGATGATCGCCTTATCGCGGAGGCTTCTACATGAGTCCCTGATGACCTCCATCTCCTCGTCTGTGATGACGGGCTTCACTGCCGCCACCGAGCGAATCTTCTTGATGCGCTTGACCGGACTCTTGTAGATGATTTCCTCTTCCTCGAGCCATGAGAAGAAGCTCGAGACAACGCGGCGAATGTTGTCGAGCGTGATGTTGCTGACCGAGCCGGCTGCGGCACGCGACGCAAGATATGTCCTGACCTCGGAGGTCCCGACGGCGTGGAGTGGAACGGCAAGTGATGAAACAAAATGTTCGAGCGTCGCCGTGTAGTACTGGATGGTTCGTGACGAGCACCCCTCGACGGACTTGGCATTGAGAAAGTCTTTGAGCAGCGCGTCATTACTCGGCGGATTGGCGATTTCGCTTCCGCCCATGACGCGAGCAAGGCAGTCGTGAAGCTTCTTCATTTGGGAACCGTCGAGGACGGCGGACATCTCGCGTTCGATTTCGCGTGCAATTTGGCTTTCGTTAAACATGGGAACCTCCTGTCTTCCTTATTGGCAGAAGGTTCCCATACGTGCTAAGCAGGTGTCTTTTACGCGAAGTATTCCTGAGCCAAGCTGTCGTAGAGGGTTTGCAGCTTGTCGATCTGCTGTTGGACCACAAACCTCGATTTGTCGACCTGGGAGGCAAAGGCGGCGAACTCTTGCTGAAGCTCCATTTTCGGCAGAGGGATGATTAACGGATCGAGGTCTTTATTGTTGATTTGTGGAACCGTAGATCCGTTTGCTATATCCGCCAAATCCATTTGCTCAAACCATGCGAGAAGATACTCGGTGCATATCTCCACGCCTGGGATAACGGACATGAGATTTAAATCCAAACAGCAATCCTCGCTAGCAACCCTTTTCTTGTTAGTTCCGATAGCGCCTCCCCTCTTCGGGAAAACCACAGCCCCTTTTGGGATAAGACAGCTTTTCGCAGTCGCAGCATCCACGTAAGTTCGACTAAATCTGATTCTCGTTTCGTTGCCAGGAAGATTCAAATCTCCCACCTTGGCATAAAGAAAGTCACCTGATGACATCTCTTTATCCTTTGGCAGCGTTTTGCCACTCCTAAAGCTGCACACCTTTCCTAATGAAACGCGCACATCGCATTTCTCGAACATCTCGACAAACCGTGATTTGACGAGGGCGTCGAGAAGGGAAAGCTTGGCTCTCTGCAGCTTAACTAGCTCAGTTATTGCATGGAGCGTTGAACTTTCTGCCGCCTGGACTTGAATGGGAGGGCGCTTTACCTTTAGATTGACGAATGCCTTCATCTGAAGATTCTGAAGCCCCGTGGTCTTGCGAGTGCAGTGAGCAAACGCGGAGCGATCATGCAGCCAGCGCAGCTGATAGAACATATAGCGAGAGTCCGCTGCCTCACCATCGAAACGTAGGGTCTGGTTAAAGTTGCTGCACAGCGCAAGGCCATCGCTCTCGTAGTAGGCGACCATGCCCACCGGCCGGTTTGGCGCGCCTCCTGACTTCTCGAGAATAACGTCGCCCCGTCGCAACGCTTTCTTTTCCACTTTTAGCTTCGGGATACAGCGCATTGCGGGCGTCGAATAATCGAGCGATCCATCGTCATTGAAATTTGCTGTCCTCAAAACAGGAGTTAACTCATCGCCAGATTCGGAACCCCATTCTCCAGAAAACGAGGCGGCAAGCACTTCCCCCAACTTCACCTTCTCCCCGCCAAATCGGGGTTTGTCCGCCATTAGAACTCACCGCCCAGCATCTTTTTGAGTTCGGCCAAGCTGACGGTCATCTGAGCGTTAAGCTCCTCCAAATCTGCCAGAATTTCTTCCGTAGGCGGATACTCGATGCGCTCATATTCGGTTTTAACGTACTTGTTAAAACTAAAGTCGTAATCGTTGTCGACAATCTCCTGTCTAGGCACCAGAAAGCTCTTTTCCGTGCGCTCACGCTTTGCCTCATCAGCAAGGTTCTTCCAGCGCGAAAGAATATCGGGAATATCGTTGTTTTTGTCGTCGGCATCGCGCTTGTCGTCAAGCGTAAAGCCATCGGCCACCATGTTGTAAAGCCAAACGTTATCGGTTCCGCCAGAATTGGTCTTAGTAAATACAAGGACAGCCGTGCTTACGCCCGAATAGGGCTTAAACACACCACTGGGCATATAGATAATCGCTTCCAGCTTCTGCCCATCAACCAGCTCTCGACGCAGCTGCTTATATGCCTTGGAATTAGAGCGGAACAGCACGCCATTAGGAACGATGCAGGCGCAACGACCACCAACCTTTAGCATGCGCAAAAAGAGCGCCACAAAGAGCAACTCGGTTTGCTTAGTATCGACGATAGCGCGAAGCCCCTTGTCGATTCCCTCGGCATCGATCGATCCAGTAAAGGGCGGGTTGGCAAGAATGACATCAAATTTGTCAGAGATGTCATTCTTCTGAGAAACGCTGTCAAGATAGCGTACATCAGGAGCCTCAACTTCATGCAACATGAGGTTCATGGAGCTAATGCGCAGCATGGTCTGATCCATCTCAAAACCGCTAAATTGGGGCTCGGCACCGTTTGCGCCCGCAAAAGCATCCCATTGCTCGGCGGTCATGTCATTCTCGTAATTGTTACGAATATATTCAGCGGCAGAGATCAGAAAACCAGCAGTACCACATGCAGGGTCACAGATAAGTTCACCAGGCTTAGGATCAACAAACTCGACCATCATCTCGCGAATATGTCGCGGCGTACGAAATTGACCATTAGTACCTGCGGTGGAAAGCTTCGAGAGCATATACTCATACAGGTCGCCCAGGTCGCCAATGTGCTCATCAAAGTCGCGCAAAAGCTCGTCGACGCCGGTAACCGTCCGCTCAAGAAGAGTTGGCTTGCCGGCAGGAAAACCGAAAGTTGCGTTCTCCATGGCACGAGAATAAGCCGACTCGTCGCCCAAGGTTTTAATGAACGGGAAAGCAAAGCGATCGACAATGCGGTACATATCCTCAGCAGGCTTGTCCTTAAAGCTGCTCCAACGGATTTCCTTACCGGAAATCGTCTCGTTACGATCATTTGTATATGTATCAGGGAAAATATGCGGCTGAGCTTCACCCAACATAAGTTCCATGCGCTCGCTTTTGAGCTCCTTCTCGTCAAGCTGGCGCATAAACATGAGATACGTGATATTGGTGATGACGTCAAGCGGATTGGTGATACCGCCCTCCCACATCTTCTGCCAAATGGCGTCAACCTTATTTTTAGTCGGTCCAGTGATCATGTCGAATCCTTTCGTATTGTGAGAATGAGGGATTAATCGTTATCGAATATCGTGCGGGAAAACTCGCTCTGAAGCAGCAAGTCACTTTTCTCAATCATTGAGCGGCAAAACTCCTTGCGCTTTTGGGTGCATTCAAAAAGACTGGCCAAACGCAGCTGCGCTTCCAAATCGGGGATAGGAACCTGGAGGTCACCAATATCCCTCTTTTTAATGAGCTGGATGGTCATACCCTTGCTCATGCTCTGGAGCGCTTTATTTGTCTGCTCAAGGCCAAGGTAAATGGCCAGAAAGCGCATGTCTAATGATGCATGCGAGGCTGGACGTAGGATAAGGCCAAACGAGGTAACGAGCAGGCCTTCATGACCTTTGTCAATGAAAACACAGTCATAGGGCGTGGAAGCCTTAACGACAACGTCGCCCTCCCGTGTGAAGAGTTCGCCTTTAACCTTTGACACTCTCTCGGTGACAAGCTGCGCATCATTAATACGCCCGTTCGACATTGCCGCCGGGACGAGGACCCTGGCATTGATGGGCTCGTCAGATTCCGCAATCTTCTTTGCTCGGCTCATTGGCGCGCCAGTCATAATTTTGACAAGAGAGCCCAGTGCTGCAGTTTTGCAAGCCATATGTAGCTCCTCTCAAACTAGCAATTAATAGTTACAATGAGGTTGGTTCTGTGGCCTGTCTGTTTGGACAGGCCCTTTTATTTAATCGTTGATATCGGTTTATGCTTGCTTTGGCCCCTTTCTTCCAAATTTGATTGCGCAATCTAAAATAATGCACCGAAACATGTTCCAATCGTTAAGAACAGAATACGCAGCAATCGATTGAACGTCAATAGAATTGTTCAAAATAGTTGGAACAATTCTGAACACAAAGTCCGCTCAAGGATTCAACACCCTCGCAACCCTCCCTCCGCACCTGCGCATGGGTACACTTGGTGTGTTTAGACACCACGCGATGGGAGCGAACATGGGAAAAAAGAAAAATCATGCAAAGAAGGCCGCTGCCTCCGTGCGCAAGCTTGAACGAAAGCTTTGGTGCCGTAGCTACCTGATGAAGATCGCCGAGTTCGATGGCGCCACCATCGCACCCGAAAACGGCGCCGCCGCGCGCACCGAAGCGATGGGTACGCTCGCGAGCGAATACCACAAGCTACTCACCAAGGACTCCTCCGTCAAAAAGGTAAGGGACCTGCTCGACACCATAGAATCCGGCAACGTCGAAGACGAGCAACTTTGCGCCGAGGCACGCGTCCTCGCACGAGACCAACGCGAGGCGCTGGCCATTCCCGCCAAAGAAGCCGAGTCCTGGACGCGTCTAACCTGCGAGGCACAGGCCGTCTGGCACAAAGCAAAGGTCGCCAACGACTGGGCAAGCTTCGAGCCCTACCTCGACCGTATCGTCGATTCCCTCAAGCACCAGGCAGAACTCATGAACCCCAATGCCGACCCCTATGACGTCTGGCTCGATCAGCACGAGCGCGGCCTTTCCACCGCGTCCTTCGACGCCTTCTGTGCCCAGGTCAAAGATACCGTGGTTCCGCTCGTGCACGAGATTGGCGAGCGCGGCCAGCAGCCGGATGCCCCCTTTGCACATGCGCACGTGCCCGTCGAGGTACAAAAGGCTCTCTCCCTCGACCTGATGAAGCTCGTGGGCCTTGACCTTGCCGACACCACGCTCGCCGTGACCGAGCACCCCTTCTCCGAAGGCTTTGCCACCGGCGACGCGCGCATCGCCACGCACTTCTATGAGAACGACGCCCTCTCCAACGTGTTCTCCATCGTCCATGAGGCCGGGCACACCATCTACGAGCTGGGCGTCAACCCTGCCTACGCCTTCACGAGCCTCGAGGGTGGCACCTCGATGGGCATCCACGAGAGCCAGAGCCGTTTCTTTGAGAACACCGTGGCGCGCAGCCGCGCCTTCATGGGTCCGCTGCTGCAGGTCCTGCGCAAGCACGTCCCCGAGGTCTATGGCCAGGTGAGCGAGGACGAGCTCTACCGCACCGTCAACATCGCGCGCCCCTCGCTCATTCGCACCGAGGCCGACGAGCTCACCTATCCCCTGCACGTCATGGTGCGCTATGAGATCGAGCGCTTGCTCTTTGCCGGCGAGGCAACGGCCCGCGATATCCCCGCCCTGTGGAGCCGTTTTATGAACGAGTACCTGGGCGTCGAGGTGCCCGATGACGCTCGCGGCTGCCTGCAAGACGTCCACTGGTCGGGTGGCTCGTTTGGCTATTTCCCCACCTACGCCCTGGGCAGCGCCTACGACGCGCAGTACGTGCCCGCCATGAAAGCCGACGGCGTGGACATCGACGCCGCCTGTGCTGCAGGCGACCTCTCGCCCGTCTGCACCTGGCTGGGCAACAAGATCTGGCAATGGGGCCGCGCCAAGGACGCACCGGAGCTTATCCAAAACGCATGCGGTGCCCCCTTCGATGCCCACTTCTACTGTGATTATCTGAACGAGAAGTTCCGCTCGCTGTACAACTTGTAGGCTGCTCAGACAAAGACGCCTGCGCTCTCGCCCGTCCATACGCGCCCATCGCACGGCAAGCCCGACATCGGGCAGCTGCCGCGATGGGCGCCCCTTTGCACAACGCTAACCCGAAACGGGGACTCGTCACCTGCCATATCGGGTAGAATCGAGAACAATATCGGCCCGTTCTAAGGAACAGACATGATTTTTGCAGCCATCGGCAGCATCCTTTGGATTCTCATCCTTCTCTTTGTTGTCTTTGCCCTCACAGGCAACGTCTTCTTCGTGGTCAAGCAGCAACATGCCGTGATCATCGAGCGCCTGGGCAAGTTCAACAAGATCGTAGGCGCGGGCTTCCACGCCAAGATCCCCTTCGTGGACCGCAAGGCAGCCACAGTGAGCCTGCGCACCATGAAAAACGGCTTTGACATCGACGTGAAGACCGAGGACAACGTAACCATCGGCCTCGAGGTCTCCGCGCAGTACCACGTGAGCTACGAGCTCGGCTCCACGCCTGAGCAGTCCGGCGTCTATAAGAGCTACTACACG
>ENA-OPDW01001334-OPDW01001334.1-human-gut-metagenome-genome-assembly--contig:-NODE-1334-length-14211-cov-2.024301_pt1 | contig 14211 bp, 15 predicted proteins | sample MGYA00241264_ERZ501508 | MGnify/ENA primary metagenome ERZ501508 (study PRJEB25962, sample SAMEA2042575) | human gut metagenome | biome: human gut; feature: human-associated habitat; material: faeces...
TCGGCACCGGCTAATTTTGCTGCGCCTTCATAAATTTGATAGAAAGGATTCGGTGTGACGACGACCGGGTCTTTAGTCGGATCGATGACAACTTGGGTCAGTGCAAACAAAGCTTCACGCGATCCGTTGGTCGGCAGGATTTGGGAAGCCGGATCGAGTTTTACGCCGTAGCGCTTTTCAATCCAGTTCCCAATCGCTTCTTTCAGCTCAGGGTAACCGCCTATCGGAGGATACTTTTCAAACAAGGCCTGATGATCGAAGAGAGATTGTTTGACGGTTTCAGGCGCCGGATGTTTCGGTTCACCGATGGAAAGGGAAATCGGTTTGAGTCCTTCCGGCAGTTTTGCGCCCTCCAAAAGTTTGCGCAGCTTCGCAAAGGGATAGGGCTGAAGTGTATTAAGCAGCGGATTCATGTTTGCTGATCTTTCTCGTTGGAATATCCACAAAATTTTAGCGAAGGAAGAAGCAATTGCCGCGCTTGAAAACTACGAAATGAAGCGGTGCAAAAAAGAACGGCCCGTCGATGACGGGCCGCTGAGGAAAAATCGAATTAACCGCGAGTCGGATCGTTTGATTCGAATTCTGGCAGTTCAACCGGCTTGACCGGTGTCCAGCCTTCCTTACGGTATGCGGCAACAACTGTCGTGTAGATGCCGCCGCGGACCCACCATTTAGCCTTAAGTCTCATGAAACGCGGGGAGGTGGCTGCAACGAGATCGTCCAGGATCTTGTTGGTGATGGCCTCATGGAAAGCACCTTCCTGACGATAGCTCCACATATAGAGTTTCAGAGCCTTGAGTTCGACATTCTTCTGGTCCGGAATGTAATCGAGCAGAAGTGTGGCGAAGTCGGGCTGCCCGGTTAACGGGCAAAGCGACGTGAACTCTGGGATTTCAATGTGAATTAAATAATCCCGATTTGGCTGAGGATTCGGGAAAGTCTCAAGATTCTTGCTAGGAGCAGTAGACATGAAAATTATTTTTCCGCTATGTGTTTAATTAGAGGACACAAATTATAAGGTCGCGAAAAGAAAGACAAAACGATTTGAACCGCTGTGGGTAACCCGGAGAAAAACAAAATTGCATCAGTTCGTAATACAGTGGTTTTCTTCATAAGCCTGTAGAATATTGAGTCTTAAGTAGTAGCCTGCGGCGAGCGTGGCCGCAGGTCCAGGATTTAGCTAAAGAAAGATGAATATGGTTGGAATGGGGGTAACGATAGTCCTGATCCTTGCGGTCGGCGGCGTCGGCGTTTGGTATTGGCTTCGCATCAAAGAGACGGCAAGTCATGAAAAAGTCGAAGATAAGACACCTCCGAGGATTCCTCAGGAGCCGATTTTCGGCGAAGATTTGATCAATTCCGGCGACATCAAAGTCGACGAGATTAAGACCTCACCTCCTGTTGAAGAGCCGCAGCCTGAATCGCAGTCTCCGTTACAGGCAGAAGAGACGGTCGAAGAAGTCCGGGAAATTCTCCCAGAAGAACCCGAAGAGGAAGAGGAGCCTGTTGAAACTTCCCCGATGTTGGAAGAGATTGATGACAGCGGTCTGCCGAAATATGATCCCTTTGTCACTGAACTCGTCCGTATTACCTTCAAAAAACCGGTAACGGGCAGCCAGCTTGCACCGTTCGTCAAAACGGCGATGGAAAATGCTCCGAGGGGGCTGCTGCGCATTCTGGCTCTCGAAGCAAACAGCAACCGCTGGTTTGTGCCGGATGCCATCGGTATGTTCTCGGCAATTGCCTTCTATATTCAGCTGGCTTCGGGAAAAGCTTCTTTCGACCAGGTTTCTTTGTCGAATCTGTACCAGTTGGTTTTCCTGCGTATGGAAATGAACCTGGACGGCACTTCCGAAATGAAGGAAATGCAGCTGCTGAACAACCATACGGATCAGCTTAACGCACTCATCAAGGATTTCGGCGTGCAGATTACGCTTCTGCTGCGTCCCTTGGAGCCGGTTTCCATCGATGATTTCGAGAAAGAGACGATGCTCTTGGGCCTAAAGCGCCGAAGCATGACGCATTATGAAAAACTTGGTGAACTGGTATTGGATAAGAACGGCAAGCGTCAGGGCAACAGAAAAGGAACCATTGAGCTTCGTTGGTTAGACGACAGAAATATTGCGATTTCTTTGAATGTTCCGCTGATTGCTCCGGAAAGCGATCCTCTTCGTCTCCTGATGACGGCTGCCAACGCTTTCGCGGCGGTTTTTGATGCCAAGATCGTGGATCCCAAGGGATGTGAGATCTCGGGTGCAACGGTCTCTCTGCTGAAGCAGGAACTTGATCGCTTCTATAAACAGATGCGTGAGAACAATATTGAACCGGGCAGTGTCAGAGCACATCAGCTTTTAGACTGATAACTTCCCAAAATTATCATTCTGATTAAGAACATCGGATTCCGTACGAGTACAGTAAGGAATCCGGTGTTTTTATTTGGTTCAGGTACGAAATGGAAGAGCAAGATAAGAAAAAATTAGAGGCAGTCAAACTCCGTATGGAGAAGCTGGCTGAGGAGCTTGAAAAGCATAACAAGGCTTATTACATCGATAATACTCCGACGGTGTCTGACGAAGTCTACGACTCGTTGTTCCAAGAACTGGCACGACTGGAAAAAGAATATCCTCAGTTCAAAAGTGCGGTTTCTCCGACCGAGCGCGTCGGTGCGACGGTCCAGAGCGAACTCAAGAAAGTGATGCATGCTGTTCCGATGCTTTCCATTCATACTGAGACGGATTACACAGCGCAGGGCGCCTATGATTTTGATGCCCGCGTAAGAAGAGAACTGGAGCTGACATCCGATCAAACGGTCGACTACGACTGCGAATTGAAGTTCGACGGGCTCGCCATTAATTTGCGGTACGAAGACGGCGTTCTCGTTCAAGCAGCTACTCGCGGAGACGGCTACACGGGTGAAGACGTTACTGCAAATGTCAAGACGATTAAGACACTTCCTTTAAAAGTCGAGGGCTTCCCGAAGATTTTTGAAGTCCGCGGCGAAGTTATCATGCACAAAGAAGTGTTCCGCAAGCTCAATGAAGAGCAGGAAGCAGCCGGAGCGAAACTTTTTGCCAACCCTCGCAATGCTGCGGCAGGAAGTCTTCGTCAGCTGGACTCTTCTTTAACTGCCAAACGCAACTTGAACTTTTATGCATACGGCTACGGTGAAGTAAGTGAGATGCCGGCCGACACCCAGTCGGGCTTGCTTGATTATCTGAAATCCAAGGGCTTCCCGGTGATCAGTAATCGAACTGTCGTGCAGACGCCGGAAGAGCTGGAAGCGTTTCATCTGGAAGTCGCTCGTATTCGTCACGACTTACCTTTTGATTGACGGCGTGGTTTACAAGGTCAACAGTTTTGCCCGCCAGAAACAGCTGGGTTTTGTCTCCAGAGAGCCGCGCTGGGCAGTAGCTCATAAGTATCCGCCGGAAGAAGTCCAGACCCAGGTTTTGGATATAACTGTTCAAGTGGGACGAACGGGCAAACTTACACCGGTCGCTCGTCTGAAACCGGTGTTTGTCGGAGGAACCACAATCAGCAACGTTTCTCTGCACAACGAAGAATTCTTGCAGAACATGGGCATCAAGATCGGAGACACTGTCGTCGTGCATCGTGCCGGCGACGTCATTCCGGAGATCGTCCGAGTGATTCCTGAACTCAGGCCGAAAGACGCCAGAGATTTCGTGATGCCGGAATTCTGTCCGGTCTGCGGTTCTCACGCCTATAAAGAAGACGGAGAAAAGGATCGCCACTGCAGCGGCGGTCTGTTCTGCCGCGCACAGAGAGCCCAAGGCATTCTCCACTTTGTCAGCCGCAAAGCCATGGGCATTGACGGAATCGGAGAAAAGCTGGCCGAACAGCTGATTGAACATGATTTGGTAACGACGGTTGCGGACATTTACCGTTTGACCGTCGACAAGCTGGTCGGACTGGATCGCATGGGACAGAAATCGGCAGAAAAACTTGTCGCCTCAATTGAAGCCTCTAAAAAGACAACGCTCGAACGCTTTCTTTACGCCATCAGTATTCCGGAAGTCGGAGAAGCGACGGCAAGAAACCTGGCAGCTCACTTCGGCGCCTTAAAGCCGCTGGAAGATGCTTCTTTAGAGCAGCTGCTTGAAGTTGAAGATATCGGACCGTCGGGCGCGGAAAACATTCTGCACTTCTTTGCCGAACCGGCGAACATCGCGGTGATCAATGACCTGATGGATCGCGGCGTCGTGTGGGAAGAGGGTACGGGCACGAGTGACCAGGAACTGCCGTTGAACGGTTTGACATTCGTTCTGACTGGCACACTGCCGACGCTTTCCAGAGATGAGGCCAGCGATATTATTCGCAAAGCCGGCGGAAAGGTAAGCGGCTCAGTGTCGAAGAAGACGAGTTATGTGTTGGCAGGCGAATCTGCCGGCTCCAAACTCGCCAAAGCCGAGTCTTTAGGCGTTAATATCATAGACGAACCTGAGTTATTCAAAATGATCAATCAAGGAGTAAAGGCGGATGGCTAATTTTGCGTTGATCGGCGGCAGCGGTTTGGACCAGCTGTCTCTTTTAGAAGGCAAGGTCATTGAGAAAATTGACACTCCCTATGGTAAGGAGCCGGTCGAAATTTGCCGCGGAGTGATTGACGGTCTGAACATTGTATTTTTATCTCGGCACGGAACGACTGAGAAAAAGCCGCCTCATATGATTAACTATCGTGCCAACATATGGGCTCTTGCGCAGTTCGAGCCGAAGGCCGTCATTGCATTGGCTTCTGTCGGAGCGGTTTTACCTGAGGACGATATCGGTGCCATTGCCGTACCTGATCAGATCATTGATTACACCTGGGGTCGCGAAACCAGCTACAACACGGGCAAAGAGAAGTTTATTAATTTTATTGACTTCACTTATCCCTTCGACATGGATCTGAGAGAAGCGATTGTTGACGCTTCCGAAGAACTGGATCTTCCGATTATCGACGGAGGTACTTATGCCTGCACACAAGGTCCGAGACTCGAAACGGCGGCAGAAGTCGACCGTATTGATAATGACGGCGGTCACTATGTCGGTATGACGCTGATGCCCGAAGCTTGCTTAGCCAGAGAGTTGAATCTCAAGTACGCAGCGATTTGTCAGATCGTCAATACGGCTGCCGGCCGCGGGTCTTCCGAAAAGGGCATCGTGCTGGCAGATACAAAGGAAGCCTTAACAAAGGCAACCAAGGAAAGTGTTGACTTGGCCTTAACCACATTCCGATCTTTGGCAAAATAGATCATTTGAAAGTGACAAAACCCGCTGATGAGGCGGGGTTTGAATATGCAGACCGGCTAACCTAAAGCTCAAGGGCTTCTAACACGGCTTTTTCAAATTCGGCGCAGAAGACAGGATCCCGCAGCTTAGCGCTTTCAATTAGAAAGACGTCCTCGGCTCTTTCGCCCAGTGTCGTGATTCGGGCCGTCACAAGATTGATTCCATACTTCACAAACACACGTGCGATGGATGCCAAAAGACCTAGCCTGTCGGTTGTGACGATGGACAGCATGTATTGCTTTCCGGCGGCATCCGGCCTTAATGAAGCCTGCGGTGAGATCGGGAAGAGCTTGGATTGACGTGAAGGGCGTCCGCGAAGAGGGGGCGGAAGTTTTTCTGCCAAATCCAGTTTTTCCGCGAGTATTTCTTGGAAGCGAGCGAACTCTTGTTCGAAGTTGGGGTCTGAGCCGTCGTCAACGACGATGAAAGAGTCGACAACGCGTCCGTCTCGTCCCGTGTGGATACGAGCTTCGGCAATGGACAGACCGTATTGCTGCAGATTAGAAACGATGCGGGCAAAAAGTTCGGGGCGGTCCTGCGTCAGGATAAGAATTTCGTGCGCGTGTTCCATGCCGCGCAGCGGTCTGGATGCCACAAATGACTTCGAAGAATCGAGATGCGGCAGCAATACCTTGGCATGCCAAACGATATTCCGCACCGAGTGCTTCATAAAGTAAGCAACGTCAAAGTTATCCCAGAATTTATTGATCCGGTCCCGCTGCTCCGGTGTAAAGCGCGTCATGCGCAGAGCATCTTTACGGCGCCGGGAAACCAATAAATCTCGGTCGATGCCTTTCCCTTTAAGGAATCTGGCGGTCGAATAAAACAAATCTTCAAGAAGCTGGGCTTTCCAGGCGTTCCAGATTTTTGGTCCCGTCGCCCGGATGTCGCAAACGGTGAGCAGATAAAGGCCGACGAGGCGTTCCATCGTTCCGACCTTCTTGGCGAAGTTTTCAACAACCTCCGGATCAGAAATGTCTTGTTTCTGGGCCACCATGCTCATGGTCAGGTGTTCACGAACAAGAAACTCAATGTAGTCAGCGTCCTCACCGGTGATTTCAAAGTCGCGGCACATTTGCCGAACGATTTCCGCCCCGATTTTGCTGTGGTCTCCGCCTCGGCCTTTGCCGATGTCATGGTAGAGAAGGGCAAGAACCAAACGCCAGCTTCCTTTCATCGCCATCATGAGCTCGGTGCAAAGCGGCAGCTCGTGGGCGTTTTCACTGTGTGTGAAGTTTCTGAGGTAACGAATCGCAAGGAGGGTGTGCTGATCCACTGTATAGGCGTGGAATAAATCATGCTGCATTTGACCGACGATTCGGTTGAAGCTTGGCAGCAGTTTTCCGAGTACGCCCCAGCGATTCATCTCTTCCAGGGCATGCCAAACGCCTCGGCGTCCTTGGATAATCTTCAAAAATGTCTGACGGTTGACGGGATTTTCAGCCCATTCTTTGTTCATCAGAGAATGAGCTTCAAATAAGGCACGGTAAAGCCGTGAAGACTTCATCGGAATGTCCGGATGACGTTCCTGAATTAAAAAGGCCTCGAGAATTCTTTCAGGTTTTTTAACGAAGACGTCCGGAGACTCAAGGCCGAGCACGTCGCCCTGCCGTACAAAACCGCTGCAAATGGGTTCGCCGGTTTGTTCAGGTTCTTTGGAGTAGCGTTCTTTAATGGCCTGAAGAATGATGGAATTGAGCTGGCCGATGGTTTTTGCATTGACATAGAAGTGCTGCATCATCACTTCACTAGGACGCCTGCCGACAGTCCCGACAATGCCCAGCGCTTTAGCCAGCGGTTCCTGAATTTCGAAAATTAATCGATCCTCATGGCGGTTAGTGAGCAGATGCATATGGATCCGCAGCCGGTAAAGGCTTTTCGTAACGGATTCCAAAAGTTCGCATTCTCGGCGAGTGATCAAACCCTTTTCAAAGACTTCCTGCCAAGTGTTGCCAAGACGGGCCGCCCTAATCACCCAGATCAAAATATTCAGGTCTCGAAGGCCGCCCGGGGCTTCTTTAATGTTCGGTTCCAGAGCATAAGAGGACTCGTGGTACTTCAAATGCCGCTGCTGCTGTTCGATGAATTTTGCCCGATAGAACTTTTTAAGATTCAGACTCCTTTCTATCGTATCGGAGTAGGTCTTAAAGAGTTCTGCGTTCCCCGAGATGAGCCGGGATTCGAGCATCGCGGTCTGTGCAGTGATGTCGATATCTGCCTGTTCAAGACACTCTTCGATTTTCCGAACAGAGTAGCCGACGGTCAGACCAAGCGACCATAGATTGCCGATAACTTCCGAGATTGTTTTTAAGTCTTTATCTTTGACATCATCAGGCAGGAGAAAGAGCAGGTCCAAGTCGGAGAAAGGAAACTGCTGCTCTCTGCCGTAACCGCCGACCGCGACGACGGCAACCGCTTCAGACAGACCGTTGAGTTTGAGAATCTCCAAAACTGCCTCATCGGCAGCCTTGGAGTGCGCAGAAAGATAGGCATCGGCGTCAACGTCCGCCAAAAACTTCTTTGCTAAAACTTCTCGCTGATCTTTAAACTTTTTGACGATTTCGTTGATTTCCATAGCCTTGGGATTCTATCTTTATGAATTTAGGCAGAAGGTTTTACCCACGAGGGGGCAGGCGGGCATTTCGGCGATACCGTCAGAACTTCGTATCCGGTTTCAGTGACGAGAATCGTATGTTCCCACTGGGCGGAAAGGCTTCTGTCTTTGGTTACGGCGGTCCAGCCGTTCGGAAGGATGCGAAGTTCTTTCCTTCCGGCGTTGATCATCGGTTCGATCGTGAAGATCATGCCGGGCTTCATGACAGCACCGGTGCCGAGCTTGCCGTAATGGCAGACCTGAGGATCCTCGTGGAAGCCGACACCTACCCCGTGCCCGCAGAATTCACGCACGACGCTGCAGCCCTGAGGCTCGACAAAATGCTGAATTGCATAGCCGATATCTCCGAAATGGGCGCCGGGACGCACGATTTCAATGCCTTTCCACATGGAGTCGAAAGTGACATTGATGAGGTGTTTAGCAGCAACGGAAATATGGCCGACGGAATACATACGGCTGGTGTCGCCGTAATAACCGTTTTTAATGACGGTCACGTCAATATTTAAGATGTCGCCGTTTTTGAGCACCTTCTCATTCGGAATACCGTGGCAGATCTGATGATTGACGGAAATGCAAGTAGCTTTCGGATAAGGATTGGTGCCGTCCGGGTCGTAGTTAAGGCAAGCGGACTTGTCTTTGAGGACATCTTCGGTATATCTGAGCATCAAATCATCGAGGTACTCGGTGGTGACGCCGGCTTTAACAAACGGTTCAATGTAGTCGAGAACCAAAGCCGCATCGCGGCAGGCAGCCCGGATGCCTTCGATTTGTTCCGGGGTCTTAATAAGGATATTGTCAAACATTGATTAAATCTGACTCGAAAAAGTTTTTCAATGCGGCAATTTTAGTGGATTCACCGTTAAGCGGTGCCTTTTCAGCCTTATATAGGTCAACCGGAAGAAAGGTGACAATCAGTCTTCAAATCCTCGCCAAAACAAGGTTTCATTTGATTTATCCCAAATAGAAAATCCAAAAGGTTGTAACGCCTCTTTTCAAACGCTTAACTCTTTGAAAAAGCATGATAGAATTTCGCCGATCCGAACGGAAACGTTTGGACTTTTTTGTTAAATAGCGCAGTCTCACAACAGGGTTCCATTCGGAAATCGTGAGGCTGTTGGAATTAAACCCTAAAGGAATTAAAGATATGTCATCTCTGAGCATGCGTGAACTGCTCGAAGCCGGTGCACACTTCGGTCACCAGACTCGTTTTTGGAGCCCCAAAATGTCCCAGTACATTTTCGGCTCTCGTAACAAGATTCACATCATCAACCTCGAAAAGACTGTTGCTAAATTCGACGAAGCTGCCAAGTTCTTAACAAACCTGGCTGCTCAGAAGGGCACCATCCTTTTCGTCGGCACAAAGCGCACTTCCCGCGACGCCATCGTTGCTGAAGCCAAACGCGCCGGGATGCCTTATGTTGATCAGCGCTGGCTGGGCGGTATGCTCACCAACTTCAAGACGGTTAAGGTTTCCCTGAAGCGTCTTAAAGAAATGGAACAGAAAGTTGCCGACGGCGCTCTTGAAAAGATGACCAAAAAAGAAGCTCTCGACTTCACTCGTGAACTCGAAAAGCTGAACAAAGCTATGGGCGGCATCAAAGAAATGAACGGTGTGCCCGACGCTCTGGTCGTTGTTGACGTTGGCTACCACAAGATTGCTATTCAGGAAGCTAACAAGCTTGGTATTCCTGTTGTCGGTATCGTTGATACGAACCACAATCCTGCCGGTGTTGACTATGTCATCCCGGGTAACGACGACAGCGCCCGCGCTGTTGCTCTTTACGCTAAAGGATTTGCTGACGCAATTCTTGAAGGCAAGAACAAGAACCTTGAAGACACTGTCAAGGCTGCTAAAGACTCCGACTTCGTTGAAGAAGCCGCTGTCGAAGAAAAAGCTGAGTAATTCGCCTCTTCTTGTCTGAAGTACCAAGGGAAGGGGCGTTCGCGCCCCTTTCTTTTTAAACCAATTATTTTTTAAGGATAAAACAATGGCTGTTATCACTGCCGCAATGGTTAAAGAACTTCGTGTTAAAACCGACGCTCCGATGATGGAATGCAAAAAGGCTTTGACAGAAGCTGACGGCAACATGGAGCAGGCTGAAGAAATTCTTCGCGTTAAGCTCGGCAACAAGGCCACTAAGGCTGCCAGCCGCATTACCGCTGACGGCGTTGTCGCTATCTACATCGACGAACCGGGCAAGATCGGCGCTATCGTTGAACTGAACTCCGAAACCGACTTCGTTGCTAAGAATGCCGACTTCATCGCTTTCGCCAACGACATCGCTAAGCTCGTCGCCGAAAACAAACCGGCTGACGTTGCTGCTCTTTCCGCTCTTCCGCTCAACGGCTCTACCGTTGACGAAGTTCGTAAAGGCCTGATCGGCAAGATCGGTGAAAACATCTCCATCCGCCGCTTCCAGATCATTGAAGGCAAAGGCAAGCTCTCCACATACATCCACGGCGGTGCCAAGATCGGCGTTATCGTTGACGTGGTCGGCGGCAACGACGAAGTTGCTCACGACGTGGCTATGCACATCGCTGCTTCCAAGCCGAAGGCTCTCGACAAAGACGGCGTTGATCAGAACCTGATCGAAACAGAACGCCGCGTTGCGATTGAAAAAGCTCGCGAAAACGGCAAACCTGATCGAGAAGATCGCCGAAGGTTCCGTTAACAAGTTCCTCAAGGAAGTCACACTTCTTTCTCAGCCATTCGTTAAGGATGACTCTAAGAGCGTCGGCGAACTCCTGAAGAGCAATGGTGCTACAGTATCTGCATTTGCGCTGTTTGTTGTCGGTGAAGGTCTTGAAAAACGCAACGACGACTTCGCTGCCGAAGTTGCTGCTCAGGCTGCTGCCGCACGTGCCTAATTGTTGAACTTTTTTCGGAGTAAACGATGAGTAAGTCTGAAACGCCTAAAACCAAACGAATTCTGCTGAAACTCTCCGGCGAAGCCCTTATGGGGGACAACGCCTTCGGCATCAGCCGTGATACGCTCAAGAGTATCGTCGGTGAAATTAAAGAAGTAGTTGACTTAGGCGTTCAGCTTGCGATCGTGGTCGGCGGCGGCAATATCTTCCGCGGAGTCGCACTCGGCTCCACCGGTATGGATCGTGCCACCGGCGACTATATGGGCATGCTGGCTACCTGCATGAACGCAATGGCCCTCCAGGATGCACTGAGAAACGCCGGTGTTGAAGCCCGTGTTCAGTGCGCTCTGGATATCGACCAGGTTGCCGAGCCGTATATTCGCGGCAAAGCCTTGAGCCACCTGAAGAAAGGCCGGGTTGTGATTTTTGCTGCCGGTACCGGTAATCCGTTCTTCACAACGGATACTGCCGCAGCGCTGAGAAGTGCTGAAATCGGAGCCGATATGGTTCTGAAAGCCACTCAGGTTGACGGTGTCTTTACCGCTGATCCCAAGAAAGATCCCAGCGCAAAAATGTATAAGTCTCTGACTTTTGACGAAGCCATTCAGAAGAAGCTCAAGATTCTGGACGCTACAGCTTTTACGCTCTGCCGCGATCAAGGCATGCCGATTAGAGTCTTCAACCTTCATAAGCCCGGTGCGCTCAAGCGCGTTGTGCTTGGTGAAGACGAGGGCACGCTCGTTCACGTTTAACCGAGAAAAAACGGATACAAAAAGCTCCGGACCTGCATCAGCGGGTCCGGAGCTTCTTTCTTGATCGATGAATTACTTTTCTGCTTTTTCACGTTCGCAGGATTTTTCGGCTTCTTCTTTCTTAAGTTTGTTCTCTGCGTGAATCTTGTCCCGCAGTTCATCACTCTTTTGTTCCTGGTCTTTCAGAATTGCGCCGAACATTTTTTCAATTTTTGCCATAGTCCAAACTCCTTATCAGATGTTTTGAGCTTAAGCGCGTTTAGCCTAAGAGCCTATTAAACCAACTCGAATCGAGCGGTTTGAGGCTTTTGCGCTCCGTGGTAAACTCAACGAATTAATAAAGGCTGTCACTGCCGCCGTTGTTTTATTTCGGCGGATTTGACCGCGTCCGTGATTTTCTGCTCACCGGCGTGCGACTAAGTTTTGTGACTTGCAGCCGAGAAATCTGCAGAGATTGGAAATTGACATGACAACTAAAGACATCTATTCACAGTCCGAACACCATATGAAGCGTTCCATTGAGACGCTCAAAGAAAACCTGATGAAGATCCGTACGGGTCGCGCTCATACCGGTTTGCTCGAACACATCACCGTCGATTACTACGGCTGCCCGACTCCGATTTCTCAGGTGGCCCAGCTCGGTTTGGCTGACGCCAGAACCATCACTGTTCAGCCTTGGGAAAAGAAAATGGTTGCCGTGGTTGAAAAAGCAATCCGCAACTCCGATCTTGGTCTGAATCCGGCGACTTCCGGCGAAATCATTCGCGTTCCGATGCCTCCTCTGACCGAAGAACGCCGTCGTGACTTAACGAAGGTTGTTCGTTCTGAAGGCGAAGAAACTAAGGTTGCCATCCGCAATCTGCGCCGCGATGCAAACAACAAGGTTGCTGCGCTCGTGAAGGAAAAAGAAATTTCCGAAGACGACGAACGCCGCTCCAACACAGAAATTCAGAAACTCACCGATAAGTACATCGGTGAAGTCGACAAGCTGATTGCCGAAAAAGAAAAGGAAATCATGACCGTTTAATCGGTTTAAATCCTATGACAAGTCAGGAATTGACTGCAAAGCCACGTGAGAGGGTGCCCCGTCACGTGGCTATTGTTATGGATGGCAACGGAAGATGGGCCAAGGCTCGAAAACTTCCTCGTCTTATGGGCCATCAAAAAGGGGTTGAGTCCGTTCGCACAGCGATCCAGGCCGCAGCCAAGACAGGCGTGCAGCATTTGACGCTTTTTGCTTTTTCCAGTGAAAACTGGAACCGGCCGGCAGATGAGGTTAAAGGGTTGATGAAGCTTTTTCTCGTCAGCCTGCGCAGAGAGATTGCAGCCCTAAACAAAGCCAATGTACGGGTTCGTCTTGTCGGCGATCTGACCGCTTTTTCTGAAGAACTTCAGGAGCAAATCGCCGATTCAATGAAGATCACGGAAAACAACACCGGTCTGACACTGAACGTCTGCGTGAATTACGGAGGGCGTTGGGAAATTCTTGAGGCGGCAAAAAGATGTCGTGATATTCCGCTCGAAGAACTGACGGAACAAAAATTTGCTTCGCTGCTTCCTTTGGCGGATTCCGGCGATGTGGATTTGTTTATCCGTACGAGCGGGGAAGAGCGGATCAGCAATTTTATGCTGTGGCAGCTTGCTTACGCAGAGCTGTATTTCACAAAAATTTTATGGCCCGATTTCACCGAGAACGAGTTTTTAAATGCGCTAAATTGGTACTCTTATAGAGAACGTAGATTTGGTAAGACTTCCGAACAAATTCAACAGGAAGCGAAAAAGGAATAGTTCATGCTGCTGCAAAGAGTCATTACAGCCGTTGTGTTGTTAATTATCATCATCGGCGCGCTTTTAATTTCTCCTTTGGCTTTCACGGCGGTGGCCGCGATTGCTATCGGATGCTGCTTTTGGGAGTGGCTCCACATTTGTAAATGGAACAACGGGGTCGCAATGGTTTGCGGCGTTGTTTTGGGGGCATCCCTTTTCTTCTTAGAGTATGCCTCACCTGCTGCACTCCAGACAGTTCAGTCCGGCAACGGGCTAATGATTATTACCGCGGTTATTTTTACCCGCCGCACCTCCGGTTGGATGATCCCCCAAGGCATCGGGGCCCTTTTAGGCTGGATCTTTGTGCCGGCCGCTTGGTTTTCTCTGATGTACTTGTTCCGTGAGAAGGGCACCATTTATATGTTGTCCGTCTTGGCTATCGTTTGGGTTGCAGACATCATGGCCTACTTCGGCGGCCGCTGCTTCGGCGGTCCTAAAATGGCTCAGGGAATCAGCCCGAAGAAGACTTGGTCAGGTGCGCTGACAGCATTCGTGTGCGTTCTTGCTCTTTCGTATGTCCTTTACTGGGCTCAGCCTTCTTTCCCACTTTGGACCAACGCGCTTATCTCTCATTTGACCGGTTGGACTTCAGCTTTGATTCTGATTCTGGTAGTGCTGTTTTCTATAGCCGGTGACTTGTTTGAAAGTGCGCTTAAGCGCACTGCCGGAGTTAAAGATTCAAGCAATCTTCTTCCGGGACACGGCGGTTTCTATGACCGTCTCGATGCTCAGATGAGCGTTCTTCCCCTTACCGTCTTCATTCTTCTTTTCCTCCAAGGTTACTAAGTTTCAGTCATGGAAAGCGTTGCGATCCTCGGTGCGACCGGCTCGATCGGTAAAAGTTCATTAGATGTCATCTAA
>ENA-OPDW01001343-OPDW01001343.1-human-gut-metagenome-genome-assembly--contig:-NODE-1343-length-14146-cov-3.508410_pt1 | contig 14146 bp, 12 predicted proteins | sample MGYA00241264_ERZ501508 | MGnify/ENA primary metagenome ERZ501508 (study PRJEB25962, sample SAMEA2042575) | human gut metagenome | biome: human gut; feature: human-associated habitat; material: faeces...
ATATGGTTAGGTGAAAGATTCCCCTGAATCAACGTACCTAATTGCTAGCGTTACGGCTTAAATGTGCTAGCTTGATAAGCGTCAGCGGTTCGGTTCAGTTTCGCTATACATTGGCCATGAAGAAACACCGCAATTGCTTCTTCTTCAATGAAAACATCGACGACAGTACCGGCATCTGTTCCAGGGATTAAGTACTGCACGCCGTCAATTTGAATTCGACCGCTGATATCTACCTTTCTCGTTTCGAGTCTTAGTTGGCTCAAGTTCGGCCCCATATAAGGCTTTAATGCCATAACCTCAGCTTGGTATCGATCAATAGGGCGACCTTCCAAGCCATCTATGCGACGCACATCCGCAACCATGCGCATCCAAGCATCAACTTGTTTCTGAGCATCTTGCAGATCAGTAGCTTCGAGTCCGGACAAACAGCTCGTTTTAACGTAGCCAACCATGCGTTCTACCTTGCCCTTGGTCTTGGCTCTGTATGGCTTGCAATTGACCGGAACAAATTGCCAATACCTTGATAGCTGCAGATAGCGACGGTTGAAGATGGTTTTGCCTTGTTCTGCTCTTCCGTCAACGAGACAACGTGTGTTGTCGGATACAACAGCAACGGGAACGCCGTTGAAATACTGAAAGGCGGATTCGATGCCATTTAACCAGGCAGCCTGGTTCTCCATCGGATACAGCTTGGCAAAGACTCTTCTGGAATAACTCAGCACCGCAACAAACACGCACACACGAGTTTTGGTTCCGGCGATTAAGACTTCGTCAAAGCCGAAGTCAATTTGCATTTCGTCTCCGGGAGGCACCTCGTAGCGCTCCGTCATTTCTTTGGCGTGTAGCTCTTTGGTGCGCCATGGCTGGCAGTACTTTTGTAGCTGCCGCAGGCTGATCGATACACCGAGCTCACTCTGAATCTTGCGCAGTACAACTGGACAATGTCCTCGGCAAGCTAGGAACCACTCGTGGATCTGATCTCGGAAAGCATCGAGTCGACTAGGGCGTTGCACCTCTGAAGAAATGGGCGTTAGTGTCTGAAAGTGAGACAGGTACTTACGAACGGTATTTCTCGAGATCCCCGTTGATTTAGCTATCGCTTTGGATCCCATGCCCCGTTCTGAGAGCACCCGAATTCTGTTGATTGCTTCTGTTGGAAGCATGTCGGGTCTCCTTTTGAAAGGGAAACCCTCATTATGTGTTTGGTCTCTTGATATCCCCATTTTTTTGACTCCCGAGGGGGTCAAATTAAAGTTCGTTTTGGGGGTACTTTAAGAGTTCGCCCAACAACCGAGTTAAAGTCAGATCGGTTGCGACATAAGGGGGCTAAAAATTCGGAGGGTGCGGCGAAGACAATGAGGTAATCAACAAAGGCAAAGGCTGCACGCAGTGGAACGATCAGTCGGTGAAGAAACGCAACAAGGATGTTAATGTCTGCTGGACAAAAAACGCAATGAAGTGCATAACGGAAACAAGGGACATTTCCGGGGAGTATGCCGTCAGCAAACTGATTGTCCAGGGCTTTCTGACGACGGCCAGAGTGCATGATGCCAAGATGATTGATCAGTACTTGGGGAGGGCAAAGAGCTGCAAAAAAGTCTTGCTCTTTGCCGATTCGGGCTACACAGGCAAAAAGATCTCCGAAAAGCTGCTTGATGCAACCATGCCGCCCAACATTTGCTTCAAGGGACGAGCCTTTCGGCGAAAACATGATTAGCAAGTGTACTCTATCGCTACTCTCATAAATGCTTGCAACAAGTGTTTCTTTAGGATATAAAAACACAAATTCGCTACAAAAATGTAGCCAGATCACCCTAATAGGACAAACCAAGATGAAAGGACAACTTGTCGGATACGCGCGAGTCAGTTCCGCTGACCAAAACCTCGTTCGACAGCTCGAACAACTGAAGTCGGAAAACACCGACAAGATTTTTGAAGACAAGGCAAGTGGCGCCAACATCAACAGGCCTGCATTTCAACAAATGATGGAATATGTCCGCGAGGGTGACACCATCGTTGTGTGCAGCATGGATCGTCTGGCTCGCAATTTGGCCGATCTCTTGTCCACAACAAAAGAACTCCAGGCCAAAGGCGTCAGCATTCGCTTCCTGAAAGAGTCAATCCTGCTGGATGCGTCGGGAAATGACGCGGCCATGACTAAACTGCTAGTGTCCATGCTCGGTGCAGTCGCTGAGTTTGAACGTTCTATGATCCGGGAGCGCCAACGCGAAGGCATTGAATTGGCCAAAAAACGCGGCGTCTACAAAGGAAGGAAACCAACGGATGTGTCAATTATCGAAAAGGCACGAGAAAAAATTAACCTTGGCATTCCTCTTGCCAAAGCAGCAAGAGAAGCAGGGATTGCCCGTTCTACCCTGTATAGGCAATTAAAAGCGCTGAAATCCGATCCAAACTAACGTCACTTGACTGTTTGTACCAACTCTTGTTTTCACAATCCCCATGTCAAACCTTACTGCACGAGATCTCAACTCCGCCCTTTGGGCTGCCGCTGACGAGATGCGCCGCGTCATGTCAGCCGACGTTTACAAAGACTACCTCCTTGGTTTGGTCTTCTATAAGGCCTTGTCCGACAAAATGCTCGTTGAAGCCTATGACTTGCTCAATGACGAGAAACCGGAGAGTCTTGACGCCGCTCAGATTGCCTACACCGAAGCCTTGACGGACGGCTCTTGGGAAGATCTGAGTCTGGAGCTCAATAATCGTTTTGGTTGCGTGATTCACCCAAGACGCACTTTCACAGCGTTCTACAACCAGATCAATGCCCGCACCTTCATGCTCACTGAACTGCGTCAAGCGTTTCGCGACATCGAGGCTGCCAGCGGCGGCACTTACGAAGGGCTCTTTGAAGATTTCGACATCGATTCGAAGGACTTGGGCAAAACGCCTGACAAGCGTAACGAGATGATCTCGTCGGTCATCAAAGCACTTGCTCATATTGACTTTAACGATTACCCAGAAGATGCCCTGGGCGATGCCTACGAGTACTTGATCGCTCAGTTTGCATCGGAATCCGGCAAGAAAGCCGGTGAGTTCTATACCCCGCAATCGGTCTCGCAGATCATTGCTCGTATTGTTACGGCCGGACAAAACTCGAAGTACGGTTTTACTGTGTATGACCCTGCCATGGGGTCCGGATCGTTGCTTTTGCAAATCCGCAACCAAATCCATAACGATGATGCCAAAGGCATCGACAACAAGGGTGCCGTTCATTTCTTTGGCCAGGAACTGAAGAATCAGACTTACAACCTGGCGCGCATGAACATGATGCTGCACCGCGTACCGGGCACCAATCAGCACTTGCGTAACGGCGACACACTGGACGCTGACTGGCCGACGGACGAACCGACAAACTTTGATGCCGTCGTCATGAATCCTCCGTATAGCCAAAAGTACGATGCTCGTGAAAGTCTTTTGACGGACCCTCGCTTTGCCGCTTACAAGAAGCTTCCTCCCGCCAGTAAAGCTGACTTCGCTTTCCTGCTGCACGGCTTTTATCACCTCAAGGACACCGGCACGATGGGCATCGTTCTGCCTCACGGCGTTTTGTTCAGAGGTGGTGCGGAAGGCACGATCCGAGAGACTTTGCTTCGTAACGGCAATATTTATGCAGTGATTGGCCTGCCTTCCGGAATCTTCTTCTCAACGGGCATTCCCACGTGTGTTGTGATTCTCAAGAAAAACAACACCGATCGGTCTGTTTTCTTTGTTGATGCTTCGAAGGAATTCCGAAAGGAAGGACCTCGTAACTTCCTTGATCCCGAACACATCGACAAGATCGTTGATGCTGTTTTGAAACGTGAGGATCTTGAAAAGTTTGCACATCTTGCGACGTTTGAAGAAATTCAAGGTAATGACTTCAACTTAAATGTTCCTCGCTACATTGACAACTCTGAAGAGGAAGAAGAGATCGACATTCAATCTACATTCTCTGAACTTGCCAAACTGGATCAACAGGAAGCTGAAGTGGATTTGCAGCTATCAAAGTTCTTCAAGGAGCTTGGCATTTGCCTCGATGAGAAGGTGATGAAATGAACAATCCCGCAATGCGTTTTAAAAGGGACGATGGAACAGTTTTCCCTGACTGGAGTAGCTCTGAGATTGGCAATGTTGCAGACACTTGTAGTGGCGGTACTCCCTCAACTTCTGTCAGTGAATACTGGGATGGCCCCATTCAATGGTTGACTCCTACGGAAATCAATTCAAAGTATGTCCATAACAGTAAGCGAACAATTACATCTGCCGGAATAGCAAGTTCAAGTGCCAAACTTCTTCCAATTGGAGCTCTATTATTGACCACGAGAGCTACGATTGGCGCCTGTTCAATCAACAACTTCGATGGCGATGTAAGCACTAACCAAGGATTTCAATCATTAATCTGCAAGTCTTCACTTTTTAATGAATATGCATACTACGCCATAACACGCGATAAATTTCAGAAAGAATTAATTAAACATTCTAGCGGATCAACTTTCTTAGAAATTTCTTCTAAGAACTTGAAAAAGTTACCTATTCCTATTCCTTGCCTTGAAGAGCAACAAAAAATCGCCTCCTTCTTCTCAACTCTGGACCAGAAGATCGAGCTAAATGAGCGAAAGCTTGAAGCTCTGGAGAAATTGAAGAAAGGAGTGATGCAGAAATGTTTTAATAACAGCAATTGGACTAAACATCAACTCAAGGACGTTTGTAAATCTTTTTCAGGTGGAACACCAAACTCGAAAAATAGGTCGTTTTACAATGGAGAAATTCCATTTATCAGATCTGGTGAAATACATCAAAATATCACCGAATTATCCGTCACCACTGAAGCAGTAAAAAATTCATCAGCAAAATTAGTAAAAAGTGGAGATTTACTATATGCGCTTTATGGGGCTAACAGTGGGGATTGCGATCTTTCTAAGATTAATGGCGCTATAAATCAAGCGATTCTCTGCATTCGACCAAAATCAGACAACATCGTAGATATGCTTTTTCTGAAAGAGCAGCTTTTTCATTTAAAATCAAAAATAACATCAAAATATCTTCAGGGTGGGCAAGGAAATTTGTCAGGCAGACTTGTAATGAACCTATCAATCCTGCTTCCTCCATATATCGAACAATTGACATATTCGTCTTTATTTGGATCAATTAATAACAAAATTGAAATAACAAAACAAAAGCTTTTCCTTTTACAAAAATTAAAACAAGGCCTCATGCAACAAATGTTCATCTAACGCCATGCAGTCCACGGCGAACGCACGGCATCTTCTGCAGGCCACTCTCCTAGGATTCACTAATCACCGCTGATCTATGAAATTCTTAGAAAAAGCGGTGATTTTTTTATTGACCTCGAATCCTGTTTACGCTATAATTCGTAGACAGGATTCAAGGATAACGATATGTCTGACAAGCGGGACAATCTGGACAAGATTGGCACATATTCCACGATAAGCTTGCCGTTCGAACTGAACGCCGAACAGCTCAGCAAGCTGCCTCCGGGCAAAGAACTGCATTTCGACCGGGCAAAGCAAACAGTCAGAGGTGCCGACTACTGCTACGCCGTTTCACGTGCCTGCTATCGAACCGAACGTTCGCGCAGTGTCACCATCGCCAGTAAAACACTCGGCAAAATCTTTGCCGACGATCCCGAGCAAAACGTGTATCGGAACAGGCCGAGGAATTGGAAACAGCTTGCCCAGATACAGGCAGCAGAGGCTGCGGTAAAAGAGGCAAAAACTCATCAAGAACCTACTGGTACAGGTGTTTACAGCGTGCAGGGCATTCTCGGCATGTTGGAAAGTGCCATCGAATTCCGTGATGACGGAACATCCTTCCCCACCATCGTCAAAGTGCCGGCTTCAGTGCTTCTTCTCGTTTGCGTCTTCTCTGCTACTCGCGGCGAATTCAACGCAAGACAGGCTGCCGATTACTGGAATGCCAATCTTGGTGAGCTTCAGCGCCTGTTCCCGGCCTTCCATCTGGAAGAAGTCAGCTCTGACACGATCCGCAGAATGTTGCGTTCTCTGTCGGATGAAACACTGAAAACGGTTCTGAAGAATGTAGCGGGCAATCTTACGGGCGATCGTCCGGGTCTGCGTCAGATTGCACTTGACGGGCAGGCAGCCAGAGCAAGCCGTCATATCGATACTGACCGCATCATTTTCCACATGAACATGGTCGACTGCTCGAACATGCGGATCATGGCTCATGAGCAAATCGATACGAAGAGCAATGAAATCAAGGCCGGTCCGAAGCTCGTCAGCCAGTTCAATCTGAACGGCGCGATCGTCTCAGCGGATGCTCTCAATACAGTGGTCGAGCTGGCCGAAGCGATCCTGAAGCAAGGCGGTCATTACTTCCTTGCCGCCAAGGGAAACAAGGGTTTCCTGTTTGACGATATCGAGGAATTGTTCAGCAATGCCTTGAGAAATATGGAAATCCAATCCCGCATGAGCTCTCGCGATATTAATGGGCACGGTCGAAAGGGCTACCATCAGACCTTTGTTCTGCCGGGAAAGATGCTCGACAAGAAGTACCTTCGGAAGTGGCCGAGCCTTGCCGAAGGATGCCTTGTGAAAAACATCAGTTTCCTGACCGAGACCAAGACCGGTGAGACTACTCGGGAAGAACGCTACTTCATCACCAGCTATCCGTATTCAGCGAATGGCGGTCCGATCGAACAGTCGACGGTGGAACTGATGGCTCAGTGCGTTACGTCTCACTGGTACGTCGAAAGCACGCACTGGCATCTTGATCTGAACTTCAAGCAGGACGCTTTCCAGTGTCAGGACCCGTACTATCTGTTCGCCGCGACCACCGTCATCAAGGTCGCACTCAATCTGGTGAAGGCTTTTCAGGAGCACGAACAGGCATCGAAAAATCTGAAACGCGCCCGTTCGGTGGAACGCTGTTTGAAGGAATTCGCACCGACATTGGCGATCGGTGTAAAGAACTGTGAGGGGCTTGGCGGAGAGTGGGCCAACGTTGACTGACCCCTCAAAATAGAACAGCCCGGATTTACCGGGCTGTTACATTTTGAAACAGGCTGCGTTCGCCGTGCATGCAGTCCGGATTTGTCTACATTCTCACCAACGACTCTTTCCGTGAGGACTGGGTCAAGATCGGCAAAAGCTCCCGCCCTGTCGATGTTCGCTCCAAGGAACTCGACAACACGGCTGTGCCTTTGCCGTTTTCGATCTACGCCACGATACAGACCTCCAAGTACAACGAGGTTGAAAAGCTCGTGCACAAAACGATTGATCGCTTGACCGATCTGCGTATTCGTCAGAACCGCGAGTTTTTCAATGTTCCGCCGGCGGTTGCACTCGATATTTTCCGCGACATCGCTTCGACGATCGATGACGCAAAGATCACTGTGTATCGCAATAACGTTCCGCTTGATGAAATTTCTGCAGAGAAACCCCAGGAGGACTCTGGCGAACAGCACTCTCGCAAAAGCCCATTCAAGTTCTCGATGCTTGGCATTGAGGCAGGAGAAACCGTTACTTTCATCCCTACCGGAGTAGAGGTTAAGGTTGCTGACGATAAGAAGGTCGAGTACCAAGGACGCCTCTATACCTTGTCTGCTTTTACTGGCACTTTTATGCCCGAAGACCGGCAAAGAGCGTCCGGTATTTACCAAGGCCCCGTGTTTTTCACCTACAAAGGCGAAGTCCTCTCCGAACTTCGTAAGAAAAAAGAAACCAAATGAGACAGTAAATCAAATGGCAATGCTTGAATCTGAAATGGAAAAACGCTTGATCGAACAGTTGTGCTGTGACGTTTCGCAGTGGACCTACCGAGACGACATTCGAACGGAAGCCGATCTGTGGAACAACCTGCGTCAGAAACTCAATCAGAACAACATTGCCCTGCTTGACGGCGTTCCTCTGACAGACGAAGAAATGAACCAGGTCAAAGAGTTCATTCGCGATCAGGCTGAGACCACCTACAAAGCCGCCCGTTGGCTAGCCGGTGAACACCGCGTTGCCCAGATTCCTGTTGTGCGAGAGGACGCCTCCAAGGGAACCGTTTCACTTGTCGCCATCAACAATCGTGAAGTGGCGGGCGGCAAATCGAGCTACGAAGTCATTAATCAATACCGTTCCACCATCGAAGAAGCCGGCGGCTCCAGAGATCGCCGTTTTGACGTCACGCTTCTCATCAATGGTTTGCCGCTGATTCACATTGAACTGAAAAATCAAGACCATCCTTTCATGGATGCTTATCGTCAGATCAAGAAATACGGTGAAGAAGGTAAGTTCCGCGGCCTGATGGGGCTCGTGCAAATGTTTGTAGTAACAAACGGCTCCCAGACGCGCTACATCGCCGCCAATAACCGCGGAGAGCTCAATGAGAAGTTCCTTACTGGTTGGGTCAATGAACACAACGAACCGGTGGAGGACTACCTTGCATTTGCCAAGGCTGCTCTCAACATCCCTGCCGCACATTTGATGATTGGCAAGTACAGTGTGCTCGATAACGAGCGCAAAAAAGTCATCCTACTGCGTCCCTATCAGATTCATGCCATTGAGTCGATTCGCAAGGCCTCGCGCGATCGAAAGTCTGGCTTTATCTGGCACACGACCGGCTCCGGCAAGACGCTGACATCTTATACGGTCACGAAGAACCTGCTCGACATTCCCAGCGTTGACAAAACCATCTTCCTGATCGACCGTAAGGACTTGGATCAACAGACGTCCGACTCATTTAAGTCCTACGCCGACAGCGACGACATCGACGTTCAGAACACCGATAAAACAGCTGACCTGGAAAAGAAACTGGCGAGCAAAGACCGAGACACGATCGTCACGACCATCCAAAAATTACAGACAATCATTCGCCGGTGTACAGAAGATTCTCCTCCCGAGAAATACCAGAAGCTTTCCGCGAAAATTCAAGTCAAAAACATTGCCTTTGTGGTGGACGAATGCCACCGTGCAGTAACTCCTGAAACCAAACGTCTCATTGAGAAATTCTTCTCTAAGAGCTTGTGGTACGGCTTTACCGGAACCCCGATCTTCGCCGAGAACAAACGCTCGCAGAAGGGAGACCTGGCACGTACCACGCAAGAGCTTTACGGCGAGTGTCTGCACAAGTACACCATCAAAGAAGCTATTCATGATGGTGCTGTTCTGGGGTTCCAGATTCAGAGCATGGGGCACAACATCGACCAGTTCCGGTCCTGGGCTGTCGAGATGGGACTCTATGACGAAGATTCCGTTATGGATGTGCGCGCAGAGACACTGGAACAAGAAGTCGTCACAGCGTACAAAAAAGCTAACGAGCGGGACTTTTATGACTCCGACGAACACCGCAACAAAGTCATTGACTACATCGTCAACCGCAGCGGTGCCAAGTTGCGTCTGAATGCCGGCGATGGGCAATCTTACGAAGGCCTTTTGACCGTTGCATCCATCGAAGATGCGCAGCGTTACTACCGCCTATTCAAGCAATTCCAGGCGGATGGCAAGGTCGCAGAAAAGATCAAAAAACTGCTTCCGGATTTTCCGAAAGTCGCCATTACATACACGGTTGGAGAAAATGAAGACGGCGCTACGGCCAATCAGAAAGAGATGGCCGAGTCGCTTGCGGACTACAACGCGATGTTCGGTACCAACTGGGATCTTTCGACTCTTGGAGCCTACAACACAGAACTCAACGAGCGTCTGGCTCGTAAGAAGTCCAAGTACTTCAATCGTAGTGAACAGCTTGACCTGGTGATCGTGGTGGATCGCCTGCTCACGGGTTTTGATGCTCCGTGCATGTCGACGATTTTCCTTGATCGACCGCCAATGAAGCCTCAGCACTTGATTCAGGCGTTCTCAAGAACCAATCGATTGTTCGACAAGAGCAAACGCTACGGACAAGTGGTAACGATGCAGACACCTTCGCTCTACGCCAAACTCATTGACGATGCTTTGGTGCTCTACTGCAATGGCGGAACAAACGATGTAGCTGCTCCGACCTGGACCGAAACCAAACAGAAATTCAGCAAGGCTCTTACCGAACTTCGCAAAATTGCGGCGACGCCGGAAGCGGCAATAAAGCTAACAGGCAAAGAAGAACTTGCCAAATTTGCCAAAGCTTTCCAGGCTGTGGATCGGTACTTCTCGGAACTGCAGGTCTACGATGAATTCAAAGAAGAAGATTTGAAGGCAGTCTTCAACTTCGATCGAGAAGAGTTCGAACGGCTGACCGGCATTTACAAAAACGCGATCGAACAGCTCAAGACCGATCCCGAGCCAGGCCCTGAACCTGTCGGAATTGACATTGAGTACGAACTTGAATCCGTGAAGACGGTGGAAATCGATTATCGCTACCTGGTGTCGCTTATTCAGTCGCACATGCCGACGGATAGCGACGTCCCAGGAACGATCACGGATGCCGAGGATCAACGCATCAGCACGTACATTGAGCAATACTGCAAAGACAATCCTCAGATCGGTCAAATCCTGCGTCAGATCTGGCTGGAGGTCAAATTCAATCCCGAAAGCTATCGCAACAAAGACGCTTTTTCTGTTGTGCAAGAGCGTGTGCGAGAGGTTTTGGATAGGGCTGTGGCTGAATTTGCTGCCAAATGGAGTGTCAACGCTGAAGAGCTGAAAGCCTTTGCAATCAATACGCCTTCATCGGAAGTAGACCCCGCCAAGATCAACACAGCAATGGGCGACTTCAAGGCATACAAGGAAGCCGGCGGCAGTGGTAGCAAGCTCGCGTACCTGAAAGGACTCAGGCATGCCGTGGCTGATTTTGTTGGTAATGAAATTAAGCCTCTTCTGAAAGCCTAAAAAGGACTCCACTTCACGTTTATTGAAGGATCAAGGGCATCATGCAATTCGCAAATCCGTTGGAGGCAACTGACAACTCGGTGCGTCTTAAACCTACACCGAAAGCTCATGGTTTGTGCCCTGTTTGCAAGCAGAAAGTTCAGGCTCGATGCGGAAAGATTCGTATTTGGCACTGGGCGCACGAGAAGGGGGGCAAATGCAGTGACCCATGGTGGGAAAACGAAACGGAGTGGCATCGCTGCTGGAAAGAGGAATTTCCTGAGGACTGGCGAGAGGTGCTGCTTCAGGATGAAGCTACTGGGGAAATTCATCGTGCCGATGTGAAGCTACAAAATTCCGGCTTAGTGCTTGAATTCCAGCATTCAGCTATCGCCCCAGAGGAGCTCCAATCGCGTGTGAATTTCTACCAGAACATGGTTTGGATCGCGGATGCCAGGCCTTCTCAATTCAAGCTTTTCATGAAGCGGCTCATTGGCGGAACAGGACATTTCGATCTGATTTGTGGCGATGAGGCTGAACTTGATTTGCGTGTGCGAGATGTCCTTCAAAGGGTTGTCGTGGCAAATTTCGAGCTCTATGTAGTTCGGAATCCCGACGAAATTTTTCCCAAAGGCTGGCTCGGCCTTTCGGTGCCGGTTATTTTCGATTTCGCTTCCGAGCAAGAGGCTTCGCTGGAAATCAACCCCATGGCCGCGAATCAACTACAAGGCTGTTACTACGCATCCGGCTCTTCTCATGCGGTTTCGGAAAACAGTCAAAAAGGCATCACCAAGCGCCTTTGGTGCTTGTTACCGGATGAATTTGGCAGACCTGGTTGCGTCTGTGCGTTTCACAGGAAGGACCTTATTGCCTCACTTCTTGCCAACGGATATTGGATTCGTCCTCAGACTCTGCCAGAAGAAACAATGTGTCAGAAGATATGGCAACAAGAGCTTCAAGCGGTCCGAGAGCAAGAGCTAAATAGAAAATTGGCCGAAGCTCACCGTCAGAAATTGGAGAGAGAACTGCTTAATAGAATCTTCGATTCTCTCGTCGGGCTGCGCTAATAGTGTTGTTTCCTCTCAAGTTAATGTCCCAAACGTAGCGTGATAACGAGAGCCTTCATGACTGAGGGAAAAGTCCCATCGAGCGCCTTTCTTGACGATGGTTAAGCCAGGGCAACCTGCGACAGGGCAGCTTTTGGAGGAATCGCTACTCGAAAAAAGAAAAGAGGTCAAATTTTGGGAGGAATTTATGTAATTGCGAGCCATGAGGAAAACAGGGTTTTGGAGCGAAATTTTTGTGTATTTTTTGTGTAATTTTTCCCAAAATTCTGCCGTTTTCCCCCGTTTTTGTGTAATTTTCGGGCGGTTTGTAACATGCGCGAAAATCGCCAAGAACCTCCGCGGGCATCCGCTAATCTGTTGATTTAAAACGAAAAATTTTTGCAACAGAAAGTAAAAAACCTCCAGCAGCATCCTGCTGGAGGTTGAGATTTGGTGCCCCAAGACTGACTCGAACAGACGACCTACCGCTTACAAGGCGGTTGCTCTACCAACTGAGCTATTGAGGCAAGAAGAGCGCATTATACAGATGAAGGTCAGACTTTCGTAAAGACGGGGAAGTCCGTAGGTTCATCTTTTTTGACTTTCTTTTCAGGCGTCGGCGTCACCGGGAAGTAGGTCACCAGATTGGTGTCTTCCTTCGGATAAACGGCGGCCACTCGATTGAGCGGGATGTAGATGCTACTGATGCTTTCGCCGAAGCGAGCCTGGAAGGAGACGGCCTCATCGTCAATCACGAAATTGTTCACGGCTTCTTCGGAAATGCAGAAAACCATGGTGTTGTCGGGATTGGCCAGATGGCGCGGCACGTCGCACGCATCATCGACTTCGACGAGCATGTAGGGCGTCTGTCCGCGGTTTTCACACCAATTGACAATGGCCTCAATCAAGTGTGGGCGGAAATCCGGACACTGCAGAGGCATGACGACCGTTTTGTTGTTCAGAGCCATGAGAGTCTCCTTGACGGAAATTAACGGCGCATCACTTTTTCAGAAGGCGTCATCGAGTCGATGAACGAATTGCGGGCAAACACCGTTTCGGCGTACTTCAGCAGCGGAGCGGCGGAGCTCGGCAGATCGATGCCGTACAGCCCAAGGCGCCAGAGCAACGGGGCCAGCGTGATATCGAGCATCGTGAATTCGTCGCCCATCAGGTACTTGTGCTTCGAAAGAATCGGAGAGAGCTGGATGAGCTGTTCGCGGATCTGTGCGCGGGCTATCATTTTGCGCTTTTCGTCGGCGTCGCGCTTTTCAAGCAGGCGTACGAAGCTGAAGAGTTCGCGTTCGAACGTGTAGATGAAAAGACGGGCGCGCGCACGCATAATGGGATCGGCCGGCATCAGCTGCGGATGCGGAAATCGTTCATCGATATACTCATTGATGATTGTGGACTGATACAGCGTCAGATCGCGTTCCATCAGGATGGGCAGTTCGCCGTAGGGATTGAGCTTGGTGATCTCGGCGGGCGGGTTGCTCGGATCAACGTCAATCACTTCAAAGTCGCCGCTTTTTTCATGAAGAACGAAACGGCAGCGGTGCGAAAAGGGGCAGGTGGCACCCGAGTACAAAACCATCATAAGTATCTAAACACCAAAAGAACGAAAAGGGGAAAACTCAGCCTAGCTGAGGAACCGAGCTTTTCGGAAATCAAAGAAGGTTGAATTTTACCGAAATCGCTTGAAAATCGCGAGAAAAATCACGTAACATACTGAATTTAAATAAAAATCAGATCGAAAGAAGGAAGGAATAATGAAAAAGTTTCTGCAGGAATTTCAGACTTTCATTTCGCGGGGTAACGTGCTTGATTTGGCAGTTGCCGTGATCATTGGCGCGGCGTTTTCCGCCATTGTCAACAGTCTGGTCAAAGACCTGATCAATCCGCTTCTGGGCTTTCTGGTGGGCAAGCCCGACTTCACCGGTCTTTTTATCGTGTTATCGGAACCTGCGGGTTACACGGGACCGCGTACCTATGAGGCGCTGACTGCCGCAGGAGCAACGGTTTTTGGCTATGGTGCATTTCTTACGGCCGTTGTGCATTTCCTGCTTCTCGCTTTCGTGATCTTCTGGCTTATCAAAGTGGTTACGGGACTGCGAGTCCGTCTGGAAGCCCTTGCCAAGGCCGACAAGGAAAAGGCAGAGGAGGAAGCGGCGGCCAAACCTCAAGTGACGCCCGAAGACATCGCGCTGCTGCGCGAAATTCGCGATCTATTGAAAGAGGCCTCTGCCAAGAAGTCCTGACAGAGGCTCAGAGAGGTTGTCTGCGTGTTGATCAAACGGGATTATCGATGTCGATGAATGTGACGTCTATGTCCGTTTC
>ENA-OPDW01001344-OPDW01001344.1-human-gut-metagenome-genome-assembly--contig:-NODE-1344-length-14143-cov-3.104273_pt1 | contig 14143 bp, 13 predicted proteins | sample MGYA00241264_ERZ501508 | MGnify/ENA primary metagenome ERZ501508 (study PRJEB25962, sample SAMEA2042575) | human gut metagenome | biome: human gut; feature: human-associated habitat; material: faeces...
AACCGAATCTCATACCAACGATATCGCTGGATACGATTTCGTCTTCGTTGTATCCGAAGGACTCGTTAGAAGCTGCTTTCATAGCTGCGTTGATCTGATCAACTGTTACGTTACCTTCAACAACTGCTGTCAGGATAGTTGTTGATCCTGTAGGAGTTGGAACACGCTGTGCAGAACCGATCAGTTTGCCGTTCAGTTCCGGGATAACCAGACCGATAGCTTTTGCAGCACCTGTGCTGTTTGGAACGATGTTAACTGCAGCTGCACGGGATCTTCTCAGATCGCCTTTTCTCTGCGGTCCGTCCAGAGTCATCTGATCTCCTGTGTAAGCGTGAATTGTGCACATGATACCGGATTTGATCGGTGCCAGGTCATTCAGAGCTTTTGCCATAGGAGCCAGGCAGTTTGTTGTACAGGAAGCTGCAGAGATGATATGATCATCTGCTGTCAGAGTTTCATGGTTTACGTTGTAAACGATTGTTTTCAGATCGTTTCCAGCCGGAGCGGAAATGATAACATGTTTAGCACCAGCATCGATATGAGCCTGAGCTTTGTCTTTGGATGTATAGAATCCAGTACACTCCAGAACTACATCTACACCGATTTCTCCCCAAGGGAGTTCAGCTGCATTAGCTTTTGCGTAGATTTTGATTTCTTTTCCATCAACAGTGATAGAATCTTCACCAGCTTTTACTGTGTCAGCCAGAGCATATTTTCCCTGTGTGGAATCATATTTCAGTAAGTGTGCTAACATTTTTGGGGAAGTCAGGTCGTTGATTGCAACGATTTCAAATCCCTCTGCTCCAAACATCTGTCTGAATGCCAGACGACCGATACGTCCAAAACCATTAATTGCTACTTTTACTGCCATGATTTTCATTCCTCCTAAAAAGTAAATAAAATTTGTGAGGTTTCTATAAGATTGTTAAAGAAACATCAACCTATAATTATTCTACCTAATTTGCCTGAAAAATTCAAGCATATTTTCAAATTTTCACCAAAACTTTTCTGAATTCCGGTTTTCCCTTTCTGAACACTGTATAAGAATCGAATCCACAGTCAGACAGTAATTCCGGAAGTCGGTCAAATCCATAGCCCAGATACTCCGGCACATGACCGTCGGAACCGACTGTAATCAGTTCTCCGCCCATTTCCCGGTATCTGCGGATCACATCCGGGTGGGGATTGGTAAAGCCAAGCATTCGAAGACCTGCTGTATTTACTTCCAGTGCAATCTGATGACTGATCAGATACTGCAGGATCGCATCGATTTCCTGTGAAAATCTCTCATAGGAATAATATCTGTCTTTCTCTTTCCCGTAGCGCACCGCATAGTCCAGATGTCCCAGTGTATGGATCTTCGGTGCTCTTTTTAAGTTTTCCAGAGTTGCCCGGAAGTATTCACGATACGCCTCTTCATCCCCCATTTCTTCATATATTTTTCCAAAATAAGGGTCTTCTCCGTGGATCAGATGCATGGAACCAATGACGAAATCAAAAGGATATTTTTCAATATAGGCCTGCTGGCGGTCTTTCAGATGCTCCTGCATGCCCAGTTCCACACCAAGGCAGATGCGGATCCGGTCTTTGTATTCTTCCTGTAGCTCCAGTACCCGTTTTACATAGGCATCCGTATCCAGTTCGAATTCTCCCTCCGGATAATCCATATCCATATGATCTGTAAAACAGATATGATCCAGTCCCAGTGCGATGGCACGTTCTATCTGATCTGTGATTTTTGTCTCGCTGTCGGACGAAAATTCCGTGTGGATATGACAGTCTGCAGTTATTCTTCCTTCATATGGAATGGTTCCTTTCCGGCCCGTCATACAATGGTTCCCCCTCCCAGCACATACTCTCCCTGGTACAGTACCAGTGCCTGTCCCGGTGTCACTGCCCTGACCGGAGTATCAAAGTGGCATTCCAGTAAGTCTTCACCGATTCGTTTTACTTTGCAGGTATCCCCTCTGTGATTATAACGAATCTTTCCGAGAGCTCCGATCTCTTCCGGAATGTCTTCCACTGCCATAAAGTTCAGGCGGTTTGCCCGCACAGTGGTCGTAAACAGATCTTCGTTACTTCCAAGAACCACTTCATTGGTTTCCGGGCATATCTTCTGTACAAATACCGGTTTTCCAAGTGCGATATTCAGTCCTTTTCTCTGTCCAATCGTATAACGGGTGATTCCTTTGTGACGTCCGAGAACTTTACCGTCTTTGTCCACAAAATTGCCTTCCGGCACTTTTCCCTGACCGTACCCGTCGATAAATCCTGCATAATCGTTATCATCCACAAAGCAGATCTCCTGAGAATCTTTTTTGTGTGCGGTCGGAAGTCCGATCTTTTCTGCCATGACACGGATCTGGTCTTTGGAGTACTCACCTACCGGCATCAGTGTCCGCTTTAACTGTTCCTGTGTCAGATTGTACAGTGCATAGGTCTGATCTTTTGCCGCAGTCACAGAATTGCGGATCGCATATCTGCCGTTTGGCAGCTGCTCGATTCTTGCGGAAGCTGACGGATCCTCGCATAATGTCCCGTCGCGATATAATCGGCACCGATCTCCAGACTGCGCTCCAAAAGTGCCTCCCATTTTACATAGCGGTTGCAGGCGATACACGGATTCGGTGTGCGGCCGTGCAGATACTCGTCCACAAAATAGTCCATGACATTTGCCTTGAATTCTTTTTTGAAATTCATAACATAATATGGAATATCAAGGATCTGTGCCACTCTTCTGGCATCGTCAACGGCAGAAAGGCCGCAGCATCCCCCGTTTTCTTCCTGGATCAGCTCCGGCTCGTCCTGCCAAATCTGCATGGTTACTCCGATCACATCGTAACCCTGTTCTTTTAACAGCCAGGCTGCCACAGAGGAGTCAACTCCTCCGGACAGCCCTACAACTACCTTTTTTTTCATTAATATTCTTCCTCTTCGGTCTCCCCTTCACTGATATCGGACTTCGGTTTGCTTAAGCCTTCGATCTTGATGTGATGTTTCTCCGCATAATCCCACAGTGCTGCGTGGATGGCTTCCTCAGCCAGCAGGGAACAGTGTACCTTTACAGGCGGCAGTCCGTCCAGTGCTTCCATAACAGCTTTATTAGTTACTTCCAGTGCTTCCTGAATAGTTTTTCCTTTTACCAGTTCAGTGGCCATACTGCTGGTTGCGACAGCTGCACCACAACCGAATGTTTTGAATTTGCAATCCTGAATGATACCGTTGTCATCGATATCCAGATACATTCTCATGATATCTCCACATTTTGCATTACCTACGGTACCTACACCGCTGGCGTTTTCGATTTCCCCGACATTTCTCGGATGCTGAAAATGATCCATTACTTTTTCACTATACATATCTATATTTCCTCCGTATATTCGTATGTTAATCTTTTTTATTATTTATTCTGTTTTTTCATAAAGTCTTCGTACAGCGGAGACATGCTTCTCAGACGCGCTACGATACCTTTGATCTGCTCAACAACAAAATCTGCATCTTCTTTTGTGGTTTCCTCACTCAGCGTCAGACGCAGAGATCCGTGTGCGATCTCGTGAGGCAGCCCAATGGCCAGCAGTACATGAGAAGGATCCAGAGATCCGGAAGTACAGGCGGAACCACTGGATGCACAGATACCTGCCATATCCAGCATGATCAGCAGAGATTCTCCCTCGATAAACTGGAAGCTGAAGTTTACATTGTTCGGCAGACGCAGTGTTGGATGTCCGTTCAGTTTGCAGTACGGGATCTCTTCCTGGATCTTTTTGATCATGTAATCTCTTACTTCGATCTCTTTTGCGGTACGTTCTTCCATGGTACGAAGTGCACGTTCTGCTGCCACACCGTATCCTACGATACCCGGTACATTTTCTGTTCCGGCTCTTCTTTTTCTCTCCTGAGCACCACCATGAACGAAGGAACGCAGTTTCAGTCCTTTGCGGATATACAGACATCCGATACCTTTTGGTCCGTTGATCTTATGTCCGCTGGAGCTTAACATATCAATATTGCACTCATCTACATTGATCGGAATCTGACCAAATGCCTGTACGGCATCTGTATGGAATAAAATACCATGTTCTTTTGCAATAGCACCGATCTCTTTGATTGGCTGCAGAGTGCCGATTTCATTGTTTGCTGCCATTACAGAGATCAGGATGGTCTCCGGTGTGATAGCCTTCTGCAACTGATCCAGATCTACAACACCATTTTCATCCACATCCAGATATGTGATCTTTGCACCCTGTTTTTCCAGCCATTCACAGGTATGCAGGATCGCATGATGCTCGATTTTGGTAGTGATGATATGGTTTCCTTTTGATTTATATGCTTCGTAAGTAGCTTTCAGTGCCCAGTTATCGGACTCGGAACCACCTGCGGTAAAGTAGATGTCGTTCGGATTTGCTCCGATGACAGAAGCTACTTTTTCTCTTCCTTCTGTCACTGCTTTTTTGCTGATTCCTGCCAGTTCATATACGCTGGACGGGTTGCCGTAATACTCCGTAAAATACGGGAGCATCGCCTCTACTACTTCCGGTGCAACTTTTGTGGTTGCCGCATTATCCAGATAAATAATTTTCTTCATGATGATTTTGCCTCCTATCCCTGACAGCCTGCAGGCTGTACCTGTCCTTTTTCTTTCAGTTTTTTACTCTCTTCCACCAACTGGTTGAGATACATGGTATCCACTGCATGAGTAATTCCTTCGTTGATGCGCTGCCATACATATCGCGTCACACACAGATCTGCATTTTCGCAGCCACCGTTTCCTTCTTCGCCGTTTGCCGGACAGGTTACTGCCCGCAGATCTCCTTCCAGTGCACGAAGGATATCTCCAACCGAGATACCGATTGCCGGTCTTGCCAGCTGGTACCCTCCGTTGGCTCCCCGGATGCTTTTCACCAGTCCTTCCTTTTTCAGACTGGCCATCAGCTGTTCAAGATAACGCTCGGAGATGTTCTGCCGATCCGCTATACTCTGTATAGACACCGGTTCTTTTTCACTATATACAGCCAGATCGATCATCGCTCGGAGACCGTATCTGCCCTTCGTTGATAATTTCATGTTGCCTCCCTTCCGGAAGTTTCCTTTGGTCTTTCAGATTCCCTAGTAATCTACTGGGATATGACCCTTTGTCAATATAACACGACTCCCCGGTTCTGTCAAGGCTGGCAGCCTCATATATTTAAAAAAAGCCCCGGAGCTTGTTATGTTTTCTTCTGCGAAGCATCCTGTCCTCACCGGTACTGCCATCCTCACCTGTGCGGGTACCTTGAGCCGCCTGATTGGCTTCTTTTATAGGATATTCCTATCCCGCACCATTGGTGCACAGGGTCTGGGAATCTACCAGATGATTTTCCCGGTCTATGCCTTCTGCCTGTCCGGTGTCACCGCCGGCATTCAGAGTGCCTTATCCCGCTGTTGCTCCGCCGCTTTATCCAAGGGAAATCCGAGAAAGGGATGGGTATTTTTCCTGAGTGGCAGCGGACTTTCTGTGGGACTTTCACTGATCGTGTCCTTTTTTCTGTACACCCGCGCACCCTGGATCAGCCTTCATATCTTACATGAGATCCGATGCTGTGAACTTCTGCAGCTACTTGCTTTCAGTCTGCCCCTCTGTTCCATACACACCTGCATCCACGCCTGGTACTTTTCCACCCGCCGAACCACGGTTCCGGCTGTATCACAATTACTGGAACAGTTTGCCCGGGTGGGTGCTTCTTATGTCATTTACCTGATTTTCCTGGAGCAAAACCTTGCTCCGACACCGATTCTCGCCGTTGGCGGCATGCTTTTCGGAGAACTGGCGGCATGCTTCTTCTGCGTTGTCTGTCTCGCTTTCCAGAAACCTTCCTATAAAGGCACTACCGACTTTCGCGTCCGTTCCTGCCTCTGGGAAATCCTTACCTTATCCGTCCCGCTCACCCTGAACCGCATGCTCGTCAACCTCTTACAGAGTACCGAAGCCATCCTCATCCCAGGAAAACTCGAAGCATCCGGACTTACAAACGCACAGTCCCTCAGTCTGTATGGCGCACTGACCGGTATGGCATTACCCTTTATTTTATTTCCTTCTGCGATCACGTCCGCCCTCTCCACGATGCTCCTCCCAACCATCGCCGGACAGCAGGCAGCCGGAAAAGAAGATGCCATTATCCGCTCTACCGAACAAACGATTCAATACTGCCTGTGGCTCGGCTTTCTATCAGGAGGAATCTTCTTCTTTTTCGGAAAAAAACTGGCACTGATCTTCTACAGAAACCCGGACGCCGGCATCTTTTTACAGATTCTGGCATTCCTCTGTCCTTTCCTCTATCTCACCGCCACTCTGACCGGGATCCTGAACGGCCTGGGACACACCGTCCAATGCCTGATCCAAAACCTCGCCGGCCTTGGAATCCGAATCCTCTTCGTCTACTTCGCAATCCCCCGCCTGGGAATCCGCGGCTACCTCTTCGGTCTCCTCCTGAGCCAACTGGTAATCACAGGACTGAACCTGCTCTTTTTACATAAAAACGTGAAATTCCGATTTCCCGCAACAAAATGGATCATCCTGCCCTGTTGTGGAATGATACTTGGATGTGGATGCGGCCTGTTTACCTACCGCATATTATGTGAAATAAAGACGGGCGGATATGTAGCACTGTTTGGAGGTGTTCTTGTCGCCGGAGGAGTGTTTTTGCTGGCAATGAGATTATGCAGTAAAAAATCTACAAACTAACCATTTTTATCTTATGTATCAGAAAACAGCTTTCTGTAACAAACAAACTTAACGCCGTTTGCCAAAACCAGTGGCTGGCTTGCAATCCATGGGTGGACAACACTTTTTGGGCGTTCAGGGCAAGCTTTGAAATCCAGCACTTACGTAGACTTTGGCGCTGGTCAGCTGACCAGCGTCAATTAGTCGAAGTTAGTGATTAGTTCAAAGTTGCCCTGCCCAAGTTGTCCACCCATGGATTGCAAGCCAGCCACGTCCCCTTAGCCAACTACTCTTATTTTTTTGTTTTTTATCCTAACAAAGCTCAGCAATCGTATGCAGCAGCTCTCTCGAATCCTCCCAGCCCAGGCAAGGATCCGTAATCGATTTTCCGTACACGTGATTCTCACATCCGATCTTCTGGCTGCCCTCAACCAGATAACTCTCGATCATCACGCCCTTCACCAGCTTCTTAATATCCCCGGAAACATTTCTGCTGTGAAGCACTTCTTTCACAATACGGATCTGCTCCTTAAACTGCTTGTTCGAATTCGAATGATTCGCATCCACGATCGTCGCCGGATTCTGCAGATCTCTCTCATTATATTTTTCCAGCAGGAACTGCAGATCCTCATAATGATAGTTCGGGATCGCATTGCCATGTTTATTCACTGCTCCGCGAAGAATTGTATGAGCCAGCGGATTACCGTCTGTCTCAGCCTCCCAGTTTCTGTAGATAAAGTTCTGTTTGATCTGTGCTGCCACAACAGAATTCAGCATCACAGACAGATCCCCACTGGTTGGATTTTTCATACCCACCGGAACATCCATACCGCTTGCTACCATACGATGCTGCTGATTCTCCACAGAACGTGCTCCGATAGCAACATAAGAAAGAATATCATCCAGATATCTCCAGGTTTCCGGATACAACATTTCGTCGGCTGCTGTCAGACCCGATTCCTCGATGGCACGCATATGCATCTTACGGATAGCGATCAGACCATGCAGCAGATCCGGTTTCTTCTCCGGATCCGGCTGATGAAGGATCCCTTTGTAACCCTCTCCGGTTGTTCTCGGTTTGTTTGTATAGATTCTCGGAATCAGGATCAGCTTATCTGCCACTTCTTCCTGTACCCTGGACAGACGGTTGATATATTCACAAACTGCCTCTTCGTTATCTGCGGAACAAGGTCCGATGATGACCAGAAACTTATCGGACTCCCCGGTAAATACTTTTCGGATCATCTCATCTCTTTCCGCTTTGATCTGTGCCACTTTCTGTGTCACCGGATAATCAGCTTTGATCTCCGTCGGTGTTGGCAGTTTTTTCAACAGTTGAATACTCATAATAATTTCTCTCCTCTTATTTCCTCGGGTGTGCTTTGGTATAAACATCCCTGATTTTATACACATTCATATTCAGATACATCTGCGTTGTCGATATATCCGAATGTCCCAGCATCTCCTGCACACTTTTTAAGTCTGCTCCGTTCTGGATCAGATGTGCAGCAAACGAATGCCGCAGAGTATGCGGCGTAATATCTTTCTCTATCCCGGCAGTCTGTGCATAGTGTTTCAGTACTTTCCAGAATCCCTGTCTGCTCATCGGTTTTCCCGAACAATTTGTAAAAAGCACTTCGCTTTCCTGCTCCTTCAGGAACCCGTTCCGCACTGTATGCATATATTGCTGTAATGCCTTTTTTGCCTGGCTTCCAAAAGGGATCACCCGCTCACTGTCCGTATCCCGACAATTAATATATCCCATCGCCAGATTCACATCCGACATTTCCAGATGGATCAGTTCACTGACCCGAATTCCGGTGGCATACAACAGTTCCAGCATTGCCCGATCCCGCAATCCTTTCGGCGTCCTGTCCGACGGCTGACGAAGAAGCAGATCCACTTCCTCCACAGACAAAATCTGTGGCATCTTTTTTTCTACCTTGGGCGGATGCAGATGATCTGCCGGATTATTTTCTATGAGATGTTCCTGATACAGATACTGGAAAAACGCACGCATAGAAGCTACGCTTCTCGATACCGTAGACGCTGCAAAATGATTCTTTTCCAGATACAACATATAAGAATTCAGACTGGTTTCCGTGATATCCTGTACCCGGGTAATCTGATGTGCTTCCTGAAAATACTGCATCATTTTCTTCAGATCTCTCTCATAGGACACCACCGTATTGCCGGACATTCTTTTTGTATTATGTAAATAAGATATAAATATTTTTATCTCTGTTTCCATATTTTCCCGTGTCCTCATTGTATAATGATAGAGCAAAAACCTCACCTGTTTTTGCATGTAAATTTATTATAACTGTGTTTTTTCAGAAAAGCAAACCCTTATTTTTCAGATTTATCTCTACATTTCCCAATTTTCATCCAAAACTACAACATATCGAACGCTTAAATCTTATGTCTACCATATCTTGTAAAATATTTTCTCAGCATAATCGTCCCAGAATCCATCTCATCCATACCGGATGAATATATGCTTCAAAAACAACACCTGAAAGACACAGAATCATTGCGATCAAACCGGTCAAAAAATAGATTCTTATTACTTTTATCGGTTTCTTCCAGATATTTCCCCCTTCTTTGTAAATTTTTGTCATCAACAGTGCAACTGCAGGAAAATATACAAAAGCCTGTGGAAATAAAGAACCTGCAAAAATCAGGAATCCCTCCAGTCCAAGTTCCAGAATCAAAAGGCTTCCCACCGCACCTGCAAGAAATCCCATCCAGGCTGCCGCTGCCACCACAATAAAGTGCGCGGCACCTGTAAGTCCCGTCAGTATAAAAAACAAAACTGCAAATATTCTGTTTTCCAGAAGATAACAGAAATATTCTGTTGATTTTCCTTCTTTCTTTTTAATCTGCGTCAGTGCATACAATTCTAATATCTGATTTTGTCCGTTTCGGCACGGATATGCAAGATTGGCAAACAGGATCCCGCCTGCCATTCCAAGAGCAAAACATCCGGCAAGAAATCCCAGCACTATCCACATCTCCCGCTCCCAGATTCTTTTCATTTTTACCCCTCCTATGTATCCTATGATAGAAAAGACCCGTTTAGTATGATAAGATAGACGTATCGCAACTGTTCGGTTTTTAGTGGAATACTATCTTCCGGATAATTACCAAATAATTTTATCAGCAGGAGGAACTTTATATGAATCAGACATCTCAGCAACCGTCTCTGAAAGAAAAGCAGTCCCACGGTACACGCCTGTTTCCCTGTGCTTATTATCATTTTTGCAATCCCAGTCACCGCCTTCGTGTCCGCCATCATTGGCATGAGGAGGTTGAAATCGTTTATCTTCATCACGGTTCTTTCAAACTGGATATCAATATGGAACCTTACGGAACTGACCGAGAATGTTTTTTATTTATTAACAGCGGAGAACTTCATTCTCTGCGTTCCCTGAGTATGGAATTTGATGAACAGGCAGTTGTTTTCTCACCATCTATGCTCCTTTTCCAGGATTATGACTCGATCGATGAATCCATTTTACTTCCACTGACGCAGAATAAGCTGACATTTCCCCGTTTTCTCGATCAGACCAGCCCCTTTTTTTCTGTCTTCCGTAGCTGTTATCAACAGATCAGTCATATTTTTTCGCAAAGCAAAGAAACTCTGCTCACCGGCGAACAGATTCTTACGGATGATGTCATCTCTCAGCTGCAGATCAAGGCAGGGATACTTCAACTCATCGGGATTCTCATGGAAGCCGGTTTGATGTGCCAGTCGCCCAGAACAGAGAGTCAGAAGATCACAGCCATCAAAACCGTGCTTTCTTATATCACGGATCATTACCATGAAAAACTGTATGTGCAGGATCTGGCTTCCCAGGTAAATATGAACGAGCAGTATTTCTGCCGCTTTTTCAAACGTTCTATCGGGAAAACTCCCATCGATTATATTAACGATTACCGTTTGAATAAGGTCATCCGGCTGTTAGAGACAGGTGATGCACAGATAACAGAAATCTGTCTGGAATGTGGATTCAATAATATGGGGAATTTTCAGCGACTTTTCAAGCGCAAAACCGGAATCACTCCTCTGCAATACCGAAAATTATATCTTTCCAAAAAGTCAGAATAATATACTTTTTAATCAGTTTTTCGATGGTTTTTCTCCTCAGCATTGTCTATAATGTCACTAAATAATTCACAGGCCATACACAAGGAGGATTCTACAATGTTAGAGAAAAAATGGTGGCACGAAAAAGCCGCATATCAGATTTATCCAAAAAGTTTTTACGATACCAATGGCGACGGTATCGGTGATCTGAAAGGTGTGATCAGCAAACTGGATTATCTTAAAGATCTGGGAATCGATATTATCTGGCTCTCCCCGATCTATTGTTCTCCACTGGCAGATCAGGGATATGATATCTCCGATTATTATGATATCGATCCAAGATTTGGAACCATGGAGGATATGGACGAACTGTTAAAAGAAGCAAAATCCCGTAATATGTATATCGTTATGGATCTGGTTGTCAACCACTGTTCCGACGAACACGAATGGTTTAAAAAAGCCTGCGAAGATCCGGACGGCGAATACGGTAAATATTTTTATATTGCAGATGCCAAGGATTACAAATTACCAAACAACTGGCGTTCTTATTTCGGCGGTCCTGTATGGGATCTTCTGCCGGGACACACCGACAAATATTACATGCATGTCTTTCACAAAAAACAGCCGGATCTGAACTGGGAGAATCCCAAACTCCGGGAAGAAATATACAAAATGATCAACTGGTGGCTGGATCGCGGTGTAGCCGGCTTCCGTATCGATGCAATCATGAACATTAAAAAGCCGAATATTTATACCAGCTATCCTGCAGACCGTGATGACGGGCTGGCAAGCATCGATAACATGCTTCATGATGCGGAAGGTATCGATGACTTTCTGCATGAGATGAAAACAGAAACATTCGAAAAACATCAAGCATTTACTGTAGGTGAAGTATTTACCGATCGCCCGGATGCTCTGGAAGCATTTATCGGAAACAATGGTCACTTCTCTTCCATGTTTGATTTTGCCGAAACCATCGCCGGCAAATCCGATGACGGATGGTACAAATGCAAACCGGTTGTATGGGGTGAGGAATACAAAAAAGCTGCTTTCGGTACCCAGAAACGCCTGGGGGATATCGGATTCATCTCCAATATCATCGAAAATCATGATGAGCCTCGCGGTGTCAGCCACTATATCCCGGAAGCAGACGTCAGCGACACCAGTAAGAAAATGCTTGCCGCTGTCAACGTTATGCTCCGCGGACTGCCTTTCATCTATCAGGGACAGGAACTTGGTATGACAAATGTTGTTTTCCACTCCATAGATGAAATTGATGACTGCAGCACCCTCGACGAGTATCAGGTAGCACTGGACGCCGGACTGACTCCGGAATCCGCTTTCAAAGCTGTTGTTCCTTATAGCCGTGACAATGCCCGTACTCCATTCCAGTGGGATGCAACTGCTAATGCAGGATTTACCACAGGAACCCCATGGCTGAAAGTGAATCCGAATTATACCGATATCAATGCCGCTGAACAGGCGAATCGCCCGGATTCCATGTATCACTGGTACAAAGAGCTGATCGCCCTCCGCAAGAATCCGGAATACAAAGATGTGGTTGTATACGGCGAATTTGTCCCATACAAAGAAGAACAGACCAATCTGATGGCTTATTACAGAAAAGGCACAGACAGAACTCTGCTGGTAGTTGCCAATTATCAGCACGATGCTCAGGACGTTGTTCTTCCTGGAACTTACAAAAAAGTGCTGATGAACAATCTGGACACACTGGATCTTAACGGAGATATCCTTCATATGCCAGGTTATCAGGCAGTAATTTTCGAGATGTGATGATTCCGATACGTTCTGCGCAGATCGTAATGTAAACCAGGAACCGATACTGTTACATTTTCAAAACTGACGGGAAAACAGTTTTCTGTTTCATTCCCGTCAGTTTTTGTATCAAACAGTTACCTGTCTGCCAAATAATCATCGCCCTTTATCATTCTCTTTCTGATATGTTTGATATAATCCCACAGACCTGCCTTTTTTACAGATTTTGCAGCCACTATATCCGTTTTGCCAATCACCTTTCCATCCAGCAAATACTGTGCTTCGCCAACGATATCTCCTTTTTTTACCGGTGCTTGCAGATTCTTCATATACACAATCTTCTTTTCTATCTGCGAAAGATTTTTCCCTTCTGTATCCAGATACCTGAATTCCCCTGTATACCGGCATGACACCTCCGCTTTCACGCCTCCTTTTATAGGTACCGGATCCGGATTTTTCCTGTTTTCATCCAGATAAAGATTACACTTTCCAAATCCATAATCAAGCAAGGCTGCCGCATCTTTAAATCGCACCTTGGCATCCGGCGCACCCATGACTACCGCAAGCAACATCATCTCTCCCCTTTGTGCAACTGCTGATACACAATATTTTGCCACACTGGTACTTCCGGTTTTCAGACCAACGCACCCTTCATAACTGCGAATCAGCTTATTGGTATTGGTCAGGCAGAATTCTTTCTCTCCCTGTGCCGTTCTGTGGATAATATTTTCCATCCAGATAGAGGAATACTCAAGGATACGGGGAAAGCGGGTAATCAGTTCTCTCGAGACAATTGCAACATCAGAAGCCGTGGTATAATGTTCCTCGGAATCTGTAAGTCCGCAGCAGTCCTCAAACTGTGTATGTAGCATGCCAAGCTCTCCGGCTTTTTCATTCATTCTTTTGACAAATTCTTCCTCGCTTCCCGCAAGATGTTCTGCCATTACCACGGATGCATCATTTCCCGATGCAACTACAATACATTTGATCAGGGTCTCCACTGTCTGTTTTTCTCCCTCTTCCAGAAAAACCTGAGATCCCCCCATGCTTTTTGCATAGGCACTGGTTACCGCCTCTTCCTCCAACGTAATCTGTCCGTCTTCCAGTGCTTCAAAAATCAGAAGCAGAGTCATGATTTTGGTAATGCTAGCCGGACTTCGCTGTTCTTCTCCGTTTTTTTCGTATAAAACAGTTCCTGTAGATGGTTCCATAAGTACCGCTCCCGGTGCGCTGATCTCCGGCGCCGGCTGTACCGCACACTGGATTTTCACCGGACAGAGTTCAGCCGTTATCAGCATCAGAAGTAATACCCATGTGATAATTCTTTTCTTCATCATCTTTGCCCGTTTCGGATCTTTGTTTCACTATATGCCGGAACATCTGCTTTTTGCACGGGAATATGAGCAGTAACCTGTTCTTTACTTTTTTTATACAATTTGCTTGAGATTTTCTTGCCACTTTCTTTCTTTTTGTGTATAATAATTATATTTATATGTCAGCTAAAGAAAATCAATAACTGTTCAGTACCCTAGAGCGTGTTTGAAAAAGGCTTTTCGTGAGCTGCGAGTCCCAGTTTG